>Ga0115562_1000862_pt1 | contig 23036 bp, 23 predicted proteins | sample COGITO_mtgs_1105_6_FD_87200 | JGI IMG/M metagenome (GOLD analysis project Ga0115562, IMG submission 87200) | Pelagic marine microbial communities from North Sea - COGITO_mtgs_110516 | ecosystem: Environmental > Aquatic > Marine > Epipelagic | place: Germany:Helgoland, sampling site Kabeltonne...
TAATCGCAAGCGATCAGCCAAAGATACTGTGAAGGAAATACCAGTTCGCATCCGTCTGAATCGCATATTCTGGGTGCAGTGGGAATCTCAAATCGGACTCTTTTGACCCAACCAATCCACTAGGAGGACCTATGAATGGGGGCAAACGAGAGAAACCGGAAGACATAGTGTTGAAACTTCGCCAAGTTGAAGTTCTACAAGGCCAAGGCAAGCCTTTAGCAGATGTGGTTCGTCAGATTGGCGTAAAGAGTATGGCGGCATGAGCCGTGATCAGTTGAAGAGACTAAAGCTGCTTGAGGCTGAGAACGTGCGTTTGAGGCGGGCAGTGTTTGACCTGACACTTGACAAGATGATCCTTACCGAAGCCGCAGGTGGAAACGACTAAGCCCTTCACGTCGCCGTCGGTGCATTGAGCACGTGCGTGAGGTTCTAGGCGTCTCGCAACGCAGGGCCTGCCGCACACTGGGTCAACATCGATCGACACAACGCAAGATACTGTGCGGTTTACCAGACGAAGAGCGTCTGACCGAGGATATCATTGAGTTGACGCGCGCATACGGTCGCTACGGGTATCGCAGGATTACCGGGATGCTGAACAATAGCGGCTGGCATGTGAACCATAAGCGCACAGAGCGAATTTGGCGACGTCAAGGGATGAAAGTTCTACACAAGAAAAAGAAGAGAGGCCGTCTTTGGATGAACCCTCTCGGAGCATTGCTGCGCAATACGCTGCCGGGCAATGGACGGCTCTTGCGTGCGGCTGCGAGCCGAGCGACCAAATCATGTTTGGTCGTAAGATCTGGTAAATAAACAAAACAATGACTTAGAATCAAAAACTGGAACAATCATAGGGTTTAATGCGTTTTATTTTTGCAAATGATTAGTTTCCGTTTTGACAACCATTAGAAATCGCGCTGCGCAACGACAACAGGTCGGGGTTCATTGCCAAGAAAGTCCGTGACTGGATCACCGCTGTGGGGCCAAGACGGCCTCGATTGAACCTGAATCAACTTGGGAGAACGGATACTGCGAAAGCCTTAATGCGCGTTTTCGAAATGAGTTGTTAAACGGTGAGTCTTCTATTCGCTCAGAGAAGCACAAATCCTAATCGAACGGTGGCGACATCACTACAATACTGTCAGACCTCACAGCGCAATTAGGTGCGTCCCCCTGCGCTAGAGAGCATCAAAACAGTGGATCAAAATCCGACTATGCATACACATTTATCATGGACCACTTAATAGGGCATTCCGGTGTACCAAAATACACAAGACAAGAGCTTTCAAGCTTTTTGAGACATTCATTTTATTTTCTCTATTTCCATATTTTGGAATACAGTCGTTCTAGTCCGGGATATTCCGCGTGCTGAAGACATAGCGTCTCCCAGAATTTAGAAAAAAACTATAAGTTTTGATTTAACAACTTTTCATTCAGATTACAGATTTTACGCAGGCTTTTCTGTGGTGCCCTCAGGATTTCGAACGCAGCCATTCGTTGGTGAATGACGTTGAAGACTTGAAGGTGAAGAACCATGGGACAAGGCGTTAGATACCCGTTCCAGAAATTCTGTAGCCAATCCTGGGCAACGGTGGCCAGGGACGTTTGTTCAACTATCGAATTGATGTTGGCGCCAAGACACACGCGGCAGCGTCGCATGCTTTAATGCCATATATCCGTAGTGTTACCAGCAGATGCGATCTTTTCGGTCTCGTTGCTCAATCGTGGGCTGTAACGATCGCAGGCCTCACGCACGCCAAAGGTGCGGCAGGCCAACGCAATGCTGACACCTGGTGTCGCGCCACCGCATTCCCGGCCAGACCGCGGCGCGGGGCTGGCCGGAGCACTTTTTCCCAAGGTCTTCCTTCAGCAACTCGGCTTGCATGCTTATCTCGGCCTACATCTTTTTGAGACGCCGGTTTTTGTCTTGCAAGGCCTTAATCTGACAGATAATCTGCGCGTTCATCCCGATGTATTTCGCTCGCCATTTGCAGAACGACGCATTGCTCATCCCGTGTTCGCGGCACAGCTCAGAGACAGGCAACCGCCTTCAGCTTGCCGCAGGATTACAAGAATTTGGGGTTCGCTATATCTTGTCATCTTCATCAAAACCTTCTCATGCATCTTGCCGAGAAAATTCTATTTCCGCATCCCCTTAGTTTCGGGGTGATTGCCGACACATTCCATTACTTGGGTCCGGGACAAATGGCACAGCGCTGAGCAGTTTGAGACAAACATGTTAGCCGCAAAAAAAATCGAAAGCCGTCCCTGATATGATATTTTTGTAAAGTTTAAGAGATACACGCCATCCGCGCTGCGATTATTTCGTTATCATGATTTGGTTTTCGATTGCGCAATTCTAATCAACCTTTTCAAAACTGAATCTGACACGCGCGATAATTGAACTTTCTGGACGCTTTCCAAATTGTGAAAATCGTTATCAACAACTATTAGACCTAGCATGCCCATGTTGCCATGAGGGGTGCAATGGTATAGAAAACTTCCGGGATTTTTAAAAACGACTGAAAAAAGCGCATTTATTTCTGATTTTCTTGAAAGTGTATTCATTTGTGGACCTGCAAGAAACTCTACATTATGCCCTTCATTCGTTGGTAACCATTCGATAGTGTCTCCTGCCTCAATGAGTGCAACTTCGATGCTGTAGGAATCTTGATCTGTAAACTCAATTTGAATAGTTTCCGCCAGAGTAAGTTTTGGGATTGCCAGAAAGATCGTTATAGAAAATAACGAGAGAACGACGCGCATGCTTTTGGTACTCTAAAAAAGTTCACCTAGAAATTATTTGAGCGTCGACTCTCTCGTTAAGATAAGACAATAATTGAAAACTCAATATCTTTTTAGCATAAATGGCCCCAGCTTACATCTCAGCCGAGTTATTTAGTGAATCGCACCCATTCGGTTGGCTTTGTTAATGGATAGTTGGATTTTGGTCCACTGTTATTGACCAACCCCGCTTAAGTGGTCCAGATTGATAGTGTGTGCATGATTGACCTTTTTGGGGGGTGGGGTACTGCCGCCAACTATTAGGGTTCAGCGGCGCTTGGTGCCAAGGGGGCCTCTGTTTTTTGGCCGTGCGCCTTGGAGTGACGCCCTTTGCAATCAGTGTCGTAAAATTATTTGGGGGTAGTTTCGTTGGGGGGGATGCATCTCTATTCACGCACAAATTTCAAGCTCAACCGTGTCGCCGAGTGGTGCCAATTATTGATCGCATAGATTTCAGCTGTGCCAGCAACCCGATGGGTGTTCTCATTAGTTTGACCGCTCCCATTAAAAGACAACCACTAAAATATCTTACGCAACGTGCGGTCTCTATCCAAAAAATGGTGTTTTAGCGCCCCACCTACGTGGGCGGCAACCACCGCAGTTATGCTTAGTGAGGCATAAATATGGAATTCAATTGCCAAGTCGCGGACCTTTTGTGAAATCACAACGACAGCAGGAATGGCAAATATATTGAATATCAAAACACTCTGACCAGTGAACGTTGTGAATATGTAATCAGTAATCGGAATCGTCAGCAAGCTTGCAAAGAGGAGTAAATGTGCAAAATTTGTGGCTAGTTTTTATAACTTGGTGTGACCTTCCAATGGAGACGGACGCTTTTGGAATCTGTTAAGCAGGAGAAGCAGACCCATAACAAAAACCACAGTACCAAAAGACTTGTGCAGGTTTGGTGCAGGATAATACCTACTGGAATAAAATGAGAGATCTATCATCCACCAACCCGAAACGCTCAGGCCAATCATATGTCCTGCAATCAACCAGTGCCGGAATTTTGTGCTGAGAGAATATGATTTTTTTAATCTCGGCAGTCATCGCAGATCTCCATGCAACTGATGTGGAAAACTGCCTCGATCATTTGCCGGGAAAGCTTGAGATTCTATTTGTCTTTTATGGCTTCGATTTGCAGCGTCACATCAACTAATTCAGCTTCCGGACCAAGATTGAAATCCATGCCGAAGTCTTTACGGCTCATCTTATAGATCCCTTCAAATCCGACGCAATAACCGCCCCATGGATCTTTGCCTTCTCCAATTTTCGTGATTGGGAAATTTATGTGTTTACTCACACCCAAAAAAGTAAATCTACCCGTCAAAGTTCCACCAGCAGCGTCACCACAAAATTTTGTGCTTTTAAAGGTGGCGTTTGTAAATTTTTCCACGTTGAAGAAATCGCCACTGCGAAAATACTTATCGTGGTCAGCTCAATTTGTATCAACGCTATCGGGGATTTATTCAAAGCAGAGCAAAGGGTTACGTGAGTTGTATGTTGGATGTGTCCTAGATATGTCGGCAGACTTCTGACAAACGTAAGAGAAATTAATTTATAAGCCGTTGATTTTAAGCATTTGTTTTTTTGTAATGCACTCCTGTAATAGGGATATACGTATCCCAGTGGGTGGGCCACTTGCAGGGGGCTATTCCACTCTCGCCTTGCAAGCGGTCTCATCAAATAGCTTAGGGGTGAACTGTACTTTCTGGAATGCGTTCTCTATGGCTATGTCTCCTTTCCGATAAAAATTGTGAATGCACTATGACCTTTGAACAAATCCGAACCTTTCTTTGGGTCGCTCGGCTCGGCGGCTTTAGGAAAGCAGCAGATCGTCTGCACTTATCACAACCGGCGGTTTCCACACGGATCTCGAATCTTGAACAAGAACTCAAGGTTTCACTATTTGAGCGAGGTAGCGGAGACCTTGTCCTGACAAAGCAAGGGACGTTGCTCCTGTCCTATGCAGAACAGATGCTTTTCGTTGAGGAAGAGATTAAACAGCGAGTAGCCAATCCATCAGAGACGGAGGGGCTGTTTCGAGTTGGCGCTTCGGAAACAATTGCGCAAGCTTGGTTGCCCGACTTTCTTAAAGCGTTCAGTAAGGAATACCCGCGCGTGAACGTCGATTTAACAGTAGATATTTCTTTGAATTTGCGTACGGCACTTCTTAATCGCAGTCTCGATTTGGTTTTCCTGATGGGCCCTGTGTCTGAGTTCACGGTGGAAAATGTAGCCCTTCCACCGTTTGAGTTGCATTGGTATCGCGCATCCACAAATCCCATCATCGACATGACAAGAATCCCTGTCATTTCTTATTCAAGTAAAACTCGTCCATATCGAGAGTTGATCTCGGAGCTATCTCGCACTGTAGGGCCGAAAGCACGGGTGTTTGCATCTGCATCTTTATCAGCGAGTCTCAAGATGATCGCAGCGGGAATCGCAGTCGGTCCCTATCCTAGAGCGCTTGCGAATGATTTTCTGGCGTCCGGCCAGATCGTAGAGTTTGATCCCGGTTTTCGCCAGCAACCTCTACGGTTTACTGCGTCATATCTGTCCGAGCCACGCAGCTTTCTTGTTGAAAACAGTGCGGAAATTGCGCGCTCCATCGCTTTGGAGTGGGATGCTTTGTATCCCAAGTAATTCCAAATTATCTATCAGTAGTGATTTAATATGATAATTTGATTTGATGATGTTTCCATGTGATAGTTTTGTGACATCACAGGGGCGACCACTATGAACTCACAAACCGAATTCCATTCGGACCTAAAATCCTCTTCCGCGGAACTGGTCCGTGCGGCAATTCGGAATGGATCATACGAAGGGCACACTGCTGGTTTGGCCGCAGGCAAGCTCCAATGTAATCTCGCAATTCTCCCTGAAGAGTACGCATTGGACTTCTTGCGGTTCTGTCAAAGAAATCCAAAACCATGCCCAGTTGTCGGGGTGGGTGACACTGGCAATCCAAATCTGCCAACCCTCGGTCACGATATTGATATTCGCACAGACGTCTCAAAGTACCGCATCTTTCGTGATGGCTCCTTAACCGATGAAGTCACCGACATATCGGATGTCTGGGCGGATGATCTCGTCACTGTTGCGCTTGGGTGTTCATTCACTTTCGAAAACGCGCTTTTGCGCAACGAAATTCCGGTTCGACATATCGAGACGGGTCGCAATGTGCCGATGTATCGATCGAACATTGACCTGACTCCTGCAGGTCGGTTTGCTGGTCAGATGGTTGTCACAATGCGACCGGTTCCCGAAAAGCAGGTCGCACAAACCAAAGCGATCAGCAGCAAATTTCCTCAGGCACATGGCTCACCTATTGCTGTTGGTGATCCATCACAGATTGGTATCGCGGATCTTTCCAAGCCGGATTGGGGCGATGCTGTCGAAGTCAGGGCAGGCGAAATTCCAGTTTACTGGGCTTGTGGCGTCACACCCCAAAATGTCCTTCTCGATGCAAAATTACCGATCTGTATAACCCATTCGCCGGGTCACATGCTGATTTCGGATGTCGCAGAAGATGCTGAAACAACAATCCTACCCAAAAACTAAACCAACAAGGAGAACTACGAAAATGAAAAAAACAATCGCACTACTCATCGCAACAACGGCACTGGCGTCACCTGCCATTGCTGAAGATATTTCTGTTGTCGGAAGCTGGTCAAGTCTGCCGCTGCACAAACAATATGAAGCGCCATTCTGGACTACCACTTTGCCAGAAGCATCCGGTGGAAACATCAATGTTGAACTGACAACACACAACGCCATGAGCCTCGGTCTTGGCGACATTTATCCGTTGCTTGGTCAAGGCGTCTATGACGTTGCGATGACAGTTGCAGACTACGCCGTCTCCGATGCGCCTGAGCTAGAGGGTTTGGACGTGCCTTTGCTTGCACTGACTGCTGATGAAGCCCGTGCGATGGTCGATGCTGCACGCCCGATGGTTGCGGACATCTACCGTGATCGTTTCAACTCACATGTTCTCGCTATTGCACCATACCCGCCGCAAGTCGTGTTCTGTAACGCAGAGATTTCCAACCTTGCTGATCTCGAGGGTCTGAAGATCCGTGCGTCGGGCCGGATGACTGCGAAACTACTAGAGGCGCTTGGTGCTGAAAGCGTAAGCGTATCATTTGGTGAAGTTCCTGGTGCGTTGCAAACTGGAACAGTTGATTGTGCTGTTACAGGTGCTGGATCTGGCTACAGCGCTGGTTGGTGGGAAGTGTCGACACATCTTATGCCGATCCCGCTGGGAGGCTGGGATTCTGTTGTGACAGCGATAAACTTGGATAAGTGGAACAGCTTGGACGCTGATACGCAGGCCCTTATCTCAAGTGAAATCGTCAGCGGGTTTGAAGACCCAGCATGGGCCAGCGCACAAGATGCATTGGTCAATGACATCGCTTGCCTTACCGGAAATGGTGAATGCCCATCAGGTGACGCACGCTCAATGACCCTCGTTGACGTAAGCGACGCGGACTTTAACACTGCCCGCAATATTCTGACCAGCGAAGTTCTGCCAGAGTGGGCTGAACGTGCCGGTGGTGATTGGGCAGAGCGTTGGAATGACAGCGTTGGCAAAGTTGTTGGCGTAACAATCAACTAATCGACAGATCAAAGGACCTACTGAATCATGGAACTAAAAATGATACATAGCCTCAGGATTATTAACAAAGGGGTCGCCCTCGTTGTTGGTTTTGGCTTGCTGCTTTGCGCAGGATTTGTGCTGGCAGACATCATTATGCGCCAAATCGGTACGTCCTTTGGTGGCACTGAAGAGATCGCGGGCTACGCTATGGCGCTCGCGACCTCATGGGGCATGTCCTATACTTTACTTGAGTTAGGGCATGTCCGAATTGATATTTTACGTAGTCGCGCAGACAGTTTTAAACGCGCGTTATTCGATGTCTTTTCGATGATCGTGATGTCGGGTGTTATCGTCACAATTGCAATCAAAGCGTGGCCTGTGTTGGAACGTTCCATCGACAATGGATCACGGGCAAACACACCGCTGGAAACACCGCTTGTCTGGGTGCAGCTACCATGGTTCGCAGGTTGGGTCTGGTTTGCATTGATGACGACATTAACGACACTTGCGGCTTTGAGCCTTTTGCTGAAACGCCGCCATGCTGAGACGGAGAACTTCGTCGGTGCGTTTGCTGAGCAGGAGACGTTTCAATGATCGGTTATGTTTCCGTTGGTCTACTGGGCCTACTCGCACTCTCCATCCCTGTCGGAATTGTGTTGTTTCTTTTGGGTTTTGGGATTGATACGTTTTTCTCTAGTTTTCCGTTGACTCGCGGCCTTGGCAATATGGTCTGGTCGTCTTCAAACTCGGCCACTCTGATCGCGATTCCGTTCTTTGTACTTCTTGGCGAAGTCCTCGTGCGCAGCGGCGTTGCAACCAAAACTTACGCTGCATTGGATCGTTGGGTATCTTGGCTACCTGGTGGTTTGGTCCATGCCAACATCGCGACGGCTACGATGTTTTCGGCCACGTCTGGCTCGTCGGTTGCGACAGCCGCGACAGTTGCAACAGTTGCGATGCCCCAAGCGGAAAAGCTGGGCTATGACCCTAAATTATTCTCAGGTGCAATCGCTGCTGGCGGCACTTTGGGCATCATGATTCCGCCATCGATCAATCTGATCGTCTATGGTTTTCTTACACAGTCTTCGATCCCCCAGTTGTTTTTGGCTGGCTTGATACCCGGCCTTACCTTGGCGATCGGCTTTATGGCTATCACTGTGATTATTTGTCTGATCCGACCTGATCTGGGCGGTACGCGCCGTACGTTCCCTTTCCCGCAGATGCTACGTGCTCTCATCGATCTGGTTCCTATCATGATCTTGTTTGGTATGATTGTTGGTTCGATCTACGGGGGTTGGGCTACGCCAACAGAAGCCGCTGCCGTCGGGGTCGCAGGTTCACTGGTCATTGCTTTGGTTTTTGGTGGCGTATCGTGGTCGATGCTCACGCAGAGCCTCACTGGTACAGTCAAAATCACATCCATGATCATGTTGATCGTTATTGGCGCTTCATTCCTCAACTTTACGCTCGCCTCAGCTGGGCTTGGTCGCGAACTGACAGAATTTATGATTGGCCTTGGCTTGACACCACTTAAGACAATCCTTGTGGTTGTCGTGCTCTACATCGTCCTGGGGTTCTTCATCGAAACACTGTCACTCATGGTTGTGACCATACCGATCATCGTCCCGCTCGTCGTGGCCCAAGGGTATGATGTGGTCTGGTTTGGCATTTTGATGATCGTTCTCATCGAAATGGCGCTTATTACACCACCCGTTGGCCTGAACCTCTATGTCGTGCAGGGCGCTCGCAAATCTGGAAGCCTTAATGAGGTTATGCTGGGTGCGCTGCCATACTGTCTGACCATGTTGGTGATGGCCTTCTTACTTATCGCTTTTCCAAGTATTGCTCTCTTCCTACCAAACGCTTTGCAGTAAAAGAACTTCCCTTCAAAATTAATGACTGCGGGCCACATGACGCCCGCAAACAAAGGAGATATGTCTAATGTGGCAGTTTTGGGTAGATCGTGGCGGCACATTTACAGACATCGTGGCCAAGACGCCCGAAGGTGAATTGCAAACGCATAAACTGTTGTCCGAAAATCCAGAAGTTTATCCTGATGCTGCGGTTCATGGCATTCGCGAGCTGCTGGGGCTCGGCCCTGATGACACCATTCCAAGTGGTCAAATCGGTGCCGTGAAGATGGGCACAACGGTTGCGACCAACGCTCTGTTGGAACGCAAGGGCGAACGGACGTTGCTGCTGATCACCCAAGGTATGCGCGATCTGTTACGCATCGGTTACCAGAACCGCCCGCGGTTGTTTGATCTCAATATCGAGCTCCCCGAATTACTCTATGATGATGTGATCGAGATAGAGGAACGGATCGGCGCAGATGGTGAAACCATTACTGCGCTTGATACGACCCATGCCCGCGAAGCGTTGTCGCGCGCATATGGCAAAGGATACCGATCGGTCGCGATTGCGTTGATGCACAGCTATCGGTTCCCGGATCATGAGCAGAAATTGGGGCAGATGGCCGAGCAATCTGGCTTTACCCAAGTCTCCTTGAGCCATGAGTCCAGCCCCCTCATTAAGATTGTATCTCGTGGTGATACGGCGGTCGTCGATGCCTACCTCTCTCCGATCTTAGGGCGCTACGTCAAACAGGTGGCTGATGCATTGGGGACGTCAAAGGGTGGCTGCGAAAGGTTGATGTTCATGCGCTCCAACGGCGGGCTGACTGACGCGACCCTTTTTGAGGGGCGCGATGCCATCCTGTCAGGCCCCGCTGGTGGTGTTGTGGGAATGGTCCGTACGGCGGCTGAACTTGGGTACGATAAGCTGATCGGTTTTGACATGGGGGGCACATCCACGGACGTCTGTCATTACGCGGGTGAATTTGAGCGTAGTTTCGAGACCGAAGTCGCGGGCGTGCGTATGCGTGCGCCGATGATGTCTATTCACACAGTCGCGGCTGGGGGCGGATCAATCCTTTCTTACCGCGACGGTCGTATGCAGGTGGGCCCCGAAAGTGCGGGGGCAAATCCGGGTCCTGCGGCTTATAGGCGTGGCGGCCCACTTACGGTTACCGATTGCAACGTGCTTCTTGGTAAATTGCAACCAGATCTGTTCCCTCCGGTCTTTGGGCCGAATGCAGATCAGCCATTGGACGTAGATACTGTGCGCGCAAAGTTCGAAGTACTAGCCTCCGAGATCGGCGGCGAAATGTCAGTCGAAGAATTGGCCGAAGGTTTCTTGCGCATCGCGGTTGAGAACATGGCAAATGCAATCAAGAAAATCAGTGTGCAACGTGGTTATGATGTCACCAAATACACCATGAATTGCTTTGGTGGTGCGGGCGGACAGCACGCGTGTTTGGTGGCTGATGCGCTTGGGATGGAAAGCGTCTTTATCCATCCGTTTGCGGGCGTCTTATCTGCCTTTGGTATGGGATTGGCCGACGTGCGCGCAATGCGCGAACACCAGTTTGGGCTGGGTTTTGATAAAATCAATGACGCCGAGGTTGTCCTAGAACGATTGATAGCGGCAGCCGAGGCCGAAGTCATCGGTCAGGGTATCCCACCGGCACAGATCACAACCGTTACGATGGCGCATATTCGCCCTGACGGCGCACAGCAAACACTTGAAGTGCCGTTTGAGACGATGAACAAAATGACAAAGGCGTTTGAGACTGCACATCTGCAAAGGTTCGGCTTCGTTCCGGAAAACGCGACATTATTAATTGAGGTTCTGACTGCCGAAGCGATCGGTGCGACGGGTGAAACTGTAACCCTGCAAGATACGGGCAAGACGTCGTCACCTCCCAAGCGCTCTCAGATGTGGTCAAACGGTAAGGTGCGCGATGTGCCGGTGATCGACCGGACAACGATGTGTATCGGGGAAATCGTTCAGGGCCCGGCAATTGTCACAGAACCCACAGGCACCAACATCCTTGAACAGGATTGGGAGGCAGAATGTGTAAGTGGAGGAAACCTCGTGCTACGGAGGACGACTGCGGTTGCTCGCCAAGAGGCCATTGGCACTAAGGCCGATCCTGTCATGCTTGAAGTTTTCAACAACCTCTTCATGTCCATCGCTGATCAGATGGGGGCGACGCTTGCCAACACTGCTTATTCGGTCAACATCAAGGAGCGCTATGACTTCTCTTGTGCAATCTTTGATGAAGCGGGCGATCTGGTCGCCAACGCGCCGCATGTGCCTGTTCATTTAGGCAGCATGAGCGAAAGCGTGCGGGTCATCTTGCGTCAAAACGCGGGCAAGATCCGCCCCGGCGACGTGTACATGATGAACAATCCTTTCAACGGTGGCACACATTTGCCTGATGTGACGGTCATCACACCTGTATTCGATGATGCTGGGACACGGATCATTTACACCGTTGCCAGTCGTGGGCATCACGCTGACATTGGCGGCAAGACGCCCGGATCAGCGCCACCAGATAGCCGCGTCATCGAAGAAGAAGGCGTTCTGATCGATAATTTCTTGTTGGTACAGCAAGGCCAGCTGCGTGATGCACAAACGCGCGAATTGCTCGCCTCTGGCCTATACCCTTGCCGCAATATCAACCAGAACATGGCTGACTTGTCCGCCCAGATTGCCGCCAATGCAACGGGTGCAGGTGAGTTGACGAAGATCACTCAGCAGTTCGGGTTAGAAACCGTTCACGCCTACATGACCCACGTCCAGGACAATGCCGAGGAAAGTGTACGCCGTGTGCTTGATGTGCTGCGCGATTGCGAATTCACCTATCCGCTCGATAGTGGCGATCAGATCAAAGTGGCGATCACGGTCGATAAATCTGCACGGCAAGCGACCATCGACTTTACCGGAACCTCTGGGCAGAATGAGTTCAATTACAACGCGCCGATGGCGATCTGCCGCGCAGTTGTTTTGTATGTGTTCCGCACATTGGTCGGTAGTGACATCCCAATGAACGAGGGGTGCCTTAAACCTCTCAATCTCGTTGTCCCTGAGGGCAGTATGATCAACCCCAACGCGCCTGCCGCTGTAATCTCGGGCAATACCGAGGTCAGCCAGGCCATCGCTGACACGTTGTACGGGGCGCTTGGCGTCATTGCTGGTAGCCAAGGCACGATGAACAACTTTGTCTATGGCAACGATGTGCATCAAAACTACGAAACTATTTGTGGTGGTACTGGAGCTGGCGATGGGTTTCACGGCACAAGTGCGGTTCATAGCCACATGACCAATACACGCATGACGGACCCCGAAGTTTTGGAGACACGGTTTCCTGTGCGGGTTGATGAGTTTTCGATCCGGCATGGCTCCGGTGGCCTGGGCAAATACGTTGGCGGGAACGGGATTGTCCGTCGGTTGCGCTTTCTTGAGCCAATGACGGTGACAGTTCTGTCTTCACATCGCAAAGTCGCGCCGCACGGCGCTGCAGGTGGTGGAGAGGCCTCCGTCGGTGAAAACAGCGTCGAAAGAGCAGATGGGCATATAAATGAACTGAAAGGCAACGACGAGGTGCAACTCACGGTCGGCGACGTGTTTGTGATGAAAACACCCGGCGGCGGTGGTTATGGAAAGGCCGCGAAATGAACAATTCATTTTTGGAGAATGTCGATGACATGTTTATCGCCGCTGCTGAACATATCGACCTCCCCGAAGGTTTGGCCGATAAGATCAGATTTTGTAATGCGACATACGTCATCCGCTTTGGTGTACGGCTACGGGGCAAAATGTTCACCTTTAGAGGGCGGCGGGCCACACATTCGATCCATCATTCCCCTGCGAAGGGTGGCATTCGGTTTGCACCAAATGTGAATCAGGATGAAGTCGAAGCGCTTGCTGCCTTGATGAGTTACAAATGTGCGTTGGTCGGCTTGCCGTTTGGCGGATCAAAAGGAGCTTTGCAAATTGATCCTTCCGAATGGGAACCACACGAGCTCGAGAAGATAACCAGACGGTTTGCCCAAGAGTTGATGCGTCACGGATTTCTGTCACCTGCCAGCAATGTGCCCGCACCAGATATGGGTACAAACGAACAGACAATGATGTGGATCGCTGACGAGTATCGGCGGCATAAACACGAAGACATCAATGGTTCCGCCTGTGTTACAGGCAAGCCATTGGACGGGGACGGCATCGAGGGCCGAACAGAAGCAACAGGACGCGGTGTGCAATACGCGATACAAGCCCTGTTTGCCTCAGAAGCTGAATTGAATGGCACGGGTTTTGCGGTCGATTCACTTTCCGGTAAACGTGTGGTTATTCAAGGGTTCGGCAACGTCGGCTATCACGTCGCCAAATTCCTGAGTGAAGAAGACGGCTGTCTCATTACCAGCGTTATTGAACGCGACGGCGTCATCCGAAACGAGGCCGGTCTCGACATCGAAGGATTGAAGGAACACTTTGCCACCAACAGAAAACTTGATAGATTTGCAGGTGGTGCGTTCTCAACTCATAACGATAATGCGCTGGAAGATGACTGTGATATTCTTATTCCAGCAGCACTTGAAGGTGTTTTGCACGAACGAAACGCGTCAAAGATCAAAGCCAAAATTATTGTAGAAGCTGCCAACGGCCCAACAACGAGCGCTGCTGATGCAATCCTCAAAAGGGAGGGCGTGGTGGTGATCCCAGATATGTACGCGAACGCCGGTGGCGTGATTGTCAGCTATTTCGAGTGGGTCAAAAACCTGACACACATCCCATTTGGCCTAATGGAACGCCGCTATGAGGCCACTGGCCACTGCAGATTGGCGCAATCGCTTGAAACTATGACTGGAAAAGCGTTTCCCTTGAGTGACGACAAGGCCTTTACAGACGGCCCACAGGAAATTGATCTTGTCCGGTCTGGCCTAGCAGAAAGGATGTCTACTGCGTTTCAGGCCATCTCACAAACCAAAGCCGAAGGTGGAAGTGATCAGTCGCTGAGGGATGCGGCTTATCAAATCGCGATCAAGCGAATAGCGGCTTCCTATCAAGCCATTGGGATATGATTGCATGATATGGAGAGAGGTCGGTAAATCGGTGAATGCAAAATGTGTCATTTGCATCTGTAGTTTAAGTTGTTCAACTGAGGGTATTTCTAATAACCGCTTGCGCAACATTTGGAGGGGAGGAATTGATGAAGTTTTTTATTGGCGCTACACAGATTGAGACCGCTATTGGACATCTTGTTGTAGCTGGTTGGACAGGGCGCGATCATTCGACGGTACAACACCACATTGATGAACTTGCCAAAATTGGTGTCGCCCCGCCGTCTAAGACCCCGCTCTATTATCAAGTGTCTAGTTCATTGTTAACGCAGGCTGGCTCCGTTCAGGTCCTAGGGAGCGAAACGTCTGGTGAAGCAGAACCATTTTTGGTCAATCACGGCGGCAAGTTGTGGCTAGGATTGGCATCTGACCATACTGATCGAGAGCTCGAAACCACGTCAGTCGCTGCGTCAAAGCAAGCCTGCGTCAAGGTTTGCGCGACTGAATTGTGGGACTTCAACCATGTGCGTGATCATATCGATCAAATGAAGCTACGCTCATGGATAAAAGAGGGCGGTGACTGGGTGCTGTATCAGGATGGTAGCCTGATACAAATCCTGACGCTCTCAATGCTCTGCGCACAAATCGAAAACATCGATCAATCGGCTATGTTGTGCGGAACAATTCCAGCTATTGGGGGTGTTCGCCCGGCAGCTGTGTTTCGTGCCGAGCTTTATGATCCCGTTTTAGACCAGAGTATTGAGCTTCAGTATGAAGCTATTTGGTTAAAAAATATACGATGAAATCCAGTCATTCGTTGCGATGGTCGAAGGGAAAGTCTGAAACGCCTTGAAGCCAGGATAGTCAGCACTACGCTGCTCTTGTTTACTCGCGAAAGCGGCCATCGGGTTGTTACCGGCGAACGGCAGCAAAGTCCCGCAGAGCAGCCATAAACAACAGTTAGAGTGAACGTCCACTTCTTTTATTCCGTGCCCAGTCCTGTATCTTTTGGAATGTTGCACCCTCTGTTCGAATACGGTGTTTGCGATTACTGTGTTCAACACAGCATTTCCACCTCACCCTCAAAATACAACAAAAACACACTACTGCGCATACCAAAAAGATCAACGTTTAAATCTTTGATATTAAATGTATAAATCACACCACCTCATTGGGAATCCTCTAGTTATGCTGAGGTCTCTAATAAATAATGACTATTGTATACTGTTTCAGCTAGCGCATCGTCATGCCATACGATGCCATGAGCAGGTCTTGGGTGTTTATTAATTATAAAGGCAAAACCAATGCAGATTCCCAGGACCCGAGCATTAGGACTAGTGGCAGCGTTGGCCAGCGTGATAATCTGGGCAGCGTTCATGCTGTCAACACGGTTTGCGGTAAAAGGTAATTTTACGGTTGAAGAGGTGCTAATCTTACGCCTGCTTCCAGCCGCCTTTATCATGGCGCCTGTGATGTTAAAGGTGGGTATCATACCTCATGGTCAGCCTTGGTATCGTGCTACTATGTTGATGGTTGGAGCCAGCGCAGTTACTCCTTATTTGATATCTAAAGGATTGTCTTATGCACCCGCATCTGACGGTGGCGCCTTAGCGCCCGGAATGTTGCCATTTTGGACTGCACTGGCAGCCTATGTCATGGCAGGAGAACTCCCCAGCCAACGCCGCAGACTAGGATTGGCAATGATCCTAGTTGGAGCGGTTTTAGTAAGTCTATGGGAAGCCCTTGCTGGTGCCAGCGACAGCGCTTGGAAGGGCCATCTAATGTTTCTAACTGGGTCAGGGGTTTGGGCAGTTTATTCAGTTATGTTTCGTCAAAGTGGGCTCAGTCCTATGCATGGGCTCGTGATCGGACTATTTTGGGGTGCCCTGGTTTTCACCCCAATACTGTTATTTACTGGAAGTATTAGCTTTTCTGATACTAATTTTAGCGAAATCATGATAATGATTGTGCTTCAAAGTTTTGTTATCGGCATTTTAGCAATGGTGTTGTTTAATTATGCTGTGCAGTTCTTAGGCGCTGCTGAAACTGCTGCCTTTGGCGCATTAACACCTATTTTGGCGTTAGTAGGAGGTATGATTATACTTAGAGAAGCTGTTACGCCACTTAAATTTGGGGGCGTAATTCTAGTTGCTAGTGGGGTCTTCCTAGCTTCAGGCTTTTTGAACAAGTCCCGGTCCACTTTATGAAATTAACCTGAAAAGCCCATTTGCAAAGACCAGCACAATTATTTTCACAAAGTACGCTATGGCAGTTTTTTTATGCCAGCGTCTTTCTGACAAAGCCTAAACCGACATGAGCCGAAAACTCCTATTCACGACGCACTCCAACCTCAGAACGCTCTCGACCCAGAATAGACACAAGTCAAGGTTTGTACGCAGTTGCCTCCCCCCGGACCGGGGTTCTTGGCGCGTTGGCCGCGCGGCGGGATAGGCGATCTGTGGCTTAAGTGCGCTAAAAAAACTCTAGCCAAATGAACTACAGCAAAAATCATAAACGTCCCTAGACCAACACGCGGGAACCTTGAAGCGTGGCCCAGTTTCAATGTGTTCTGAAAAAATGTCTTTATCTCGCCTCAAGAAGGCCGCTTAATTACGATGTAGACGCCTGCTGCTGAAAGCACAAAGCCAGCTAACGCAGGTTTAGTAACAGCCTCGCCCAGGACGGCCCACGCTATAAACATTGCAAGCGGCGGGACGAGATAGAGTAGTGACGATATGCTCGTGGCATCCCCCCGCTGCAGAAGAGCCATATAAATCCCTACAGAGATGATTGAGTTAGCGATCACAAGGTATGCTAAAGAAATTATTAGTTCCGGGTGCCAAACGATAACCATGGTCTCAGTTACTATGGCTACTGGCATGAGAAAGACGAAACCCACAAAGTACTGCACAAAACCGCCAATCATGGGATCAGTTTTTATCCCGTGCCACTTCTCAAAAAGTGTTGCAACCGTGATCCCGGCCAGCGCACTTAACGCGAGAAAAACCGCCACCCAAGGGCTTGGCCCGAGTGAATTGCCCGACACAATCACCAAAGCCACGCCAATAAACCCAATAATTAGACCGATCCAAAGATGCCGTCCACCACGGCTTGCAATGACGGTTGGTCCCAGTGCCGCAACAAGTATCGGTTGAAGCGACATAATAACCGCAGCGGTTCCAGCATTCATCCCTTTTTTAAAGGCAAGATAGCTCAAACCAAAATATACGCACTGCAGCAGGAAGCCAGTTACCCCTAAAACGACCCATTGCCGAACAGAGGCCGGCCAAGGTTTAGAAAACCAAAGAATAAGGGGCAATAGCAAGCACACTGCAATGCCATACCGAACCGCCAGAAGTGTCATTGGTTCGATATATGCCAAACCAAGTTTTGCAAAGGTATATCCACCGGACCAGAACATCACAAAAATGAATGGTGCAAATCGCCAGAAATACTTTTTTGTCATTCTTTCCATTTTTGTTACGACCCACGTGATATTTCTGCGCAGCAAGTTAAGAAATTAGCTGTTTTTGCTTTGTTTTGAGATGGATAACAGCGCAGTGCTGACAGCAACAGAAGAACATTACCGCTTTTACAGTTTGGCGCCTGGGAAAGCCTGCCTGTCACATCCCATGAGGTTATGGCTGTTTCTTAAACAGTTCCGGTTGAGTTTGTGCCATTGTTTCATGGCGTGCAAGGGCGTTTTGCTGACCAAAGCTGATTGTACAAGCGGGCGGTTGTAAAGCCTGACATAGCGGTGCAGCGGCGTCCCCAGATCTTCGCCTGATCCAAAATGGTGACGCCCTTGATGCGGCCGTTGAACCGCTCAACCATGCCGTTGGTTTGCGGCGATCTTGGCGGGGTCAGCCGGAGTTCAATACCGAGAGTTGAGCAAAGCGTTTCAAACGCGCGCTGCCGTGTTACAGCGCGCCTGCGCACACCGAAAAGGCGGTCGGTGAACGCCTTGCCATACCGGTAAAATGGTGTGGATCAGGATCAGACATGTACGTTTCAGATCGCCTAGAAAGCGCCAGGCATTTGCAGCTGCCTTGTTGCGATATATGCCAATGAAGACCCAGCGGCTGGCCCTGTTGATTGCCACAAAGAGATATCCTCGCGACGTTTCATTGGCCATGCGTGGCAGGTATTTCAGGTCCATGTTCATGTATCCGAGCTCAGGTGCTTTCAAGTCACTGTGCTTGGATTTGTCATCCTTGTCCTTGCGGTCACGAAGACGTCCCGCTCCATGCCGACGCAGACAAGGGTCTAGACCCGAACGAGACATAGTCGGGTTCAGAAATTCGCGCACCACGGCCATTAGATCGCCCAGTAACCACAGTAACGTTTTGCGCAGTGCAACCGCCACAGCCTGTTGGGCTGTGGTCAGGGTGGTCTGACGGCCGTGGGGGGCCTCGATCCCTAACACTGTCAAGTTTGCGCCATTTCCAGACAGCCTGCCCAGTCGTTTTGTGGCGTTCCGCCAAGACCAGCGCAGGTTCAACACGCGCCTGAATGGCCGCCGGTATCTTTGGTGTGGTGTCGTCTGGCTATGACGTCGGACACGCATTGGTGTCGCCCGTCTGAATATCCCCCCAGCACCGACCTTGCTAGAAAAGCGCAGAACGACGAGGGTCTATGTAATCATCCGGGATAGAACAGCTACCAACGGTGCGGAAGATGGTCAGGCACTTACGGTGGCTCTGAGCGGTAAAGATTATACTGGGACTTTTTCAATCAATAGCGTGGCAATCACGATCCCAGCAGCGGATTTACAGGCGCTCTCGGATGGTGGCACCTATTCTTTGACTGCCGATGTAAGCGATACGGCTGGTAATGCAGCAGCACAGCACAGTTCGACAGAATTTGACGTTGATAAGGCACCTCCAACATTGTCTGCAATTTCAGCTGAGATCTCGTATGGCCTAAGCGGCGTGATCGCAGCAAAAGCAGCGGTACACGTTGTAATGGCTGATCCAGCAGATGCTGTTAAAAAGTCTGAAACTGCTGCAGATGCCACCGGCGCATGGAACATCTCTGCCGTTGAATTAATGGACTTTGAGTTTAGCTTTAACGATAATGGCACTTATGTACTATTCGTTTCAGCCACCGAAACTGCTGAAAACGGGTATGTAGCGGCCAATGTAAACTTTGTGGTGGATGTGGAAGCACCTGTTCAGGATGTTATTGGCGGTCTGAATATAGAGCAGTTCTCGAAGGCCGGTGATGTTGTAACGTGCGGCCTTATCTGTGACGCAACCTATGACTTGGGTGGAGGCGGCATTAAGGCTCTGGATTTTGCCACTAACTTTGATCCAAGTGACCTTGTACATAAAGACGGAAGTCTGACCTCAGGTTACAACTGGACGATAGCGGTACCAAACGAAACTGGAGCCTCTAGCGGTACTGTCAAGGGCGGCTTCATTTCATCTGCAGGTACCTTCACCAATTTCTCCAACCCCATCGCTGAGGTCCAAATGACCGTTCTGGAGAACTTGGAACCTGTTGGCATCTGTATTACGGGAACATCATTCGATGGAGATGCAGCTCCAGATACCACTGAGACGTTAGTTACATATCCAGCACGCTCACAGCGACGGTGATCACTTGCACTGGCACAGCTATTGACAGTAGCCTTGCCACAGATAGCTCAGGTCAATTGACGTTTGAGGTATCTAAAGGTTCAGATGTTGTTATGGACGCATCGCTTGCCTTTGAGAATACCAGCGCAACAAACGCCATCAATTCCATGGACGCGCTGCAGGCTCTGCGTATTGCTGTTGGTCTGGACGCTTCTAACGGTCTTGCGACGTATGAAGATTATATAGCGGCCGACATTTATGGAAGTGGTTCGGTGAATTCTATGGATGCTCTGAACATTCTAAAATACGCAGTTGGCTTGGATGCGCCTGATCCACATTGGGTCTTCATCAACAGTGGCGGGGCTTATGCGGATATAGCGTAAACCTCAGTGAATTACAAAAAGGGTATGTCTCTTGAGGCTTTCTCGGGGGATGCGTTTGTCTCTCTGACGGGCATTCTCGTCGGTGACATCGATGACAGCTACAGCGGCTTGATTGCGTGACGATGAAGATGTGACGAAATGTATTGCCCAATTTACAAAGCCCAGCCGCTACCTTGCTAGGGAGTGGACATCAAAGCAGCAGCTGGGCTTTGTGGGCGCACTATCTCTCAACGAATGATTTTTGTCTCTGCGCAATTCCTGAACCGGTACCGTGGTTCGCAAATGAAGTGGCGCCCACCTCAAAACCTCACTATGGACTTGCGCGCGTTGAAGCGGCGTTGGGAGTGGTTTTGGGCGTTTCGTGGTCCACTAACTAAGCCACCTTTACCCCGCAAAGCAAACCTAAATATGGTACAATTAAACTTGTATCAGGCCGAGATTTCAACTTGGCTTATAGCAATCTGAAAAGAACCGCCTAGCTGTGTTTAGCTTCCGAGCGCCCCAGTCAAAGTTGTGATGCCAGAACCCGCCGCGGCACCGCATACCAAAAACCTCCACTCACTGGTAAGACCGCTTTAGGCTGCATGGCGGGTTAAGCACTGGCCTTCGGACCGCGGAGGGCTGGGTGCGCATCGCGGCCGTACATTTCCACCACGGGCGGCGATCTGCGGCTTACATTAAGATGCGCAAGAATATTTTAACCCATCGTTCTCGGCGGAGCATTATGATGAACACACTACAAAAAACGGTCACAATCGCAGCGGGGCGTATCACTGCCCCTAGATGCCAAGCCAAGGCCAAACACTCACAAGAACAATGCCGCAAGGCTGTTATGCGTGGCAAACGCGTCTGTAGGGTCCACGGTGAAAATCTACTGGTCCACGTTCTGAACAAGGCCGAGAACGCTGCGCGGCGGCTAAGACTTTACATGGGTGGGAAACACGCAAGAAACGTCAGATACGCGCTGAGAAGTTCCGTGAGATGAAAATGCTGTTCAACAGCGTGAACTGGTGAAAGTAACTGCCTCGGTTGGGGCTAGAACGGTTGGACGCAAACCGACAGGCGGGTGGACACAGTAAATTAATCCGCAATATTTTTTTCTTTATATAATTTGATATATATTAAGCTACAATGATAGTAGTTAACAATAGGTATATTAATAACACAAACTATCGCGACAGTGCACAAAGAAAGTGGTATGATGAAAAATGGTTTGTATGAGTTCAGTTGGACCTACTTGTTTTTTGGTTGGTTTGTCCCACTATTTCGAGGCGAACTGGGTGTCGCGGCTCTCCATTTGTTGTTCAGTTTGGTAACACTTGGAATTTGGCAACTTATTGCCTGTTTCCTCTATAACAAACTATATGTGACCAGAATGCTGACAAACGGCTGGGAGCTTGCGGGAACGGAGACCGACAACCTTGCAGCACAGGCAGCACTAGGGATGGTAAATCAACAAAGGCTTAATTGACACTAAGCAGTTCGTTTTGGCGGGTTATGGATAAGTGTTTTTTAATGAGGAAGTATAGAAGCGACCTTTGCTGCCGATATTAAAAACTTTGCCCAAAATATAACTGACAACACTAGTTTCCCAAGCAGCGTTACGCCAGAAAAACCCAAATCGTTCATCCAAACTCGTATTATTAGGCGTTCAGGTACATCTACCGACAAACAGGGGGTGCCCCTACGAAGGGGATGTGTGTCTGTCCGATTATGTTCAGGCTTACAGTGGTCTTAATTGACGCTGCGTATAAACGGTGAGTTAAAGCCAGTGCCCACGTAATAACATTTTGTATCAGGCACCTGCACTATTTTTATGTGCGGCTAGTTTGCAGGAAAGCATGGTTTAATAACGTCGCAGCAGATAGACTAGAAGACACTCTGGAATTGCGTTTTTCCAAACTTTCAAGATCTTTACGGGCAAACTCTGCTTCAACTACTTTCATAGCCACGATTGGAAATTGACTACGGATAATTCCAATATCCGAAAGCTGTGCATCTGTCATACGTGCGACGACTTTAACTGCCGCAGAAGCGGTCTGGGCTAGTACGATTGCTCGGTAGATTTTTTTCAGCATTTTAATCTCCATTTCCTCTGGCGTGTGCATAGGGTTGTCTAGATCGTGTGACCTCAGCTAAGTTTGCATTCCTGCAATGCTTGTTTTGCATACCCTAGTGATCCAATTTTCACTTGAGGCCGTATAGAGTATAGTAACCAAAGATGGAGAGAACTATGAAAGCAATGATTTACGCATCCGCCACAGCCCTCACCCTAGCCGGGGCTAACTTTGCATTTGCAGGTAACTGTGCAACCCACAGCGCCGACAAGGTTAAATGTGAGATGAATAGCAAGTCTTGGGATGAGGCAACCAGCACTTGTGTCGATCCTTCGGCCTAAAGGCACTTCCAATGTCAAGAAATGACTTTTTAAAGACAAGGCCCGTCTCCTAATCGAGGCGGGTTTATTATTATGGGTATTGTATATTTTTGACGTGCGCCACCCAGCCCAAATCGTTCGTCCGTAGTCTAGTTGCTGAAGGCTTCTTGGCAAATCGAGATACAGACCTTAGCGCTGTCTTTGTCATCCAGAAAAAGGCTGCCAGACATGTATACGAACAAGCACTGGCGGATGCTGGCATCACGGCAGGTGACCTAAGCTTTTTGCCCCGACTTGCGTGGGTGGCACACTGTTTGAAGTGGTCCTACTTTTCCGAACAGGTTTACGTCTAAGTTAAGGTGTATCGAGTTTGGTTATCATGCCGCTTTCTTGAGTTCTTTGCCGTCA
>Ga0115562_1000874_pt1 | contig 22858 bp, 18 predicted proteins | sample COGITO_mtgs_1105_6_FD_87200 | JGI IMG/M metagenome (GOLD analysis project Ga0115562, IMG submission 87200) | Pelagic marine microbial communities from North Sea - COGITO_mtgs_110516 | ecosystem: Environmental > Aquatic > Marine > Epipelagic | place: Germany:Helgoland, sampling site Kabeltonne...
GCAATGGCGCGCATTTTCTTGACGTCCGCTTCCTGTTTCAGGTTCAGAACGGGACGGACATGCAAACACCCGACCGAAGCATGGGCATACCATGTGCCCTGCGTGCCGTGTCGCGCGAACACATCTGTAAGGCGCGCGGTATATTCTGCCAGATCCGGCAATGCGACCGCACAATCTTCGACAAATGAAACCGGCTTGCCGTCCTGTTTCATTGACATCATGATGTTAAGGCCCGATTTGCGCACTTCAGCGATCTGCCCCTGAAGGCGTTGATCTGTAATGATTTTGACGCCACCCCAGTTGTCGCTTGTGCCGGTCCACGCAAAACCCAGACTGCCCATGCAGTCTTCGATTTCGCGCAGTTTACGCGCGTTGGCAACTGCTGACCCTTCGTCGAATTCGACAAGCAAAAGGGCCGCTGGCGCCCCTTCTACAAAGGCCTCGATGGTGCGACGAAACATCGGGATTTGCCGGGACAGGCCGATCATCGTGCTGTCGACCAGTTCGACCGACAACGGGTTCAGCGCCACGAGATGCTGTGTGGCGTTCATCGCTCGATGAAAATCGGGGAAATGGCAGACCGCCAGAACACGTTCACCCACCAAGGGGGAAAGCTTCAATTCGATTTCAGTGAAATACGCGAGCGTACCTTCAGACCCGACAAGCAGATGCGACAGGTTAATTGGGGTATCCCCCGGCACCAATGCGTCGATGTTATAACCTCCGACCCGACGGTTGAGCTTTGGAAACCGTGCGTCGATCAACTTTGCATGGGTGGATCCGATCTTGAGCATCTCGTCGATGATCGCCTGAGCAGGGTGAAATGACCCTATTCTGTCATCCTCCTTGGCAAAGCGGGCCTTAGTCCCATCGGCCAAAATCGCCTCTATCGCAAGCACGTTCGTCCGCATCGTGCCATAGCGCAAAGAGCGGCCTCCGCATGAATTGTTGGCTGCCATGCCACCAATCGTTGCCCGCGATGCAGTGGATACATCAACAGGGAACCACAGCCCATGTGGCTTTAACGCTTTGTTCAATTCATCCAGAACAACGCCCGGCTGAACAATTGCCCGCCGCCCCGCGACATCAATATCCAAAATCTTGTTGAAGTGCTGCGAATTATCAACAATGAGGCCGGAATTGACGGTCTGACCGCATTGCGACGTGCCCCCACCGCGCCCGGTCACCGACATTCCAATCTGCCGCGCAGCAGCGAGCGCTGCCGAGATGTCATCCTCGGAGCGAGGGATGGCTACCGCGGTGGGCATCATTTGATAGATCGATGCGTCCGTCGCATAGCGCCCCCTAGAGAACGCGTCTTCCAAAATTTCTCCTGAAAAACCTTGCTTTAACAGATCTTGCAGCATCTTTTCCTCCGCCTAGCGCGCTCCGACCTGACCAATGGGCGCACAAGTGTCATACGGCGTTCCTCAGGCAGCGCGCATCAACCAATCAAACGATTGGTCGGATTGATCTATTGCAGGGTCATATCTACTAGTAACGTAGAATTCAAAAAACGGAGCGGCCCAATGTCTGATTTTGTTATCCCTTTACCTCCTGTAGCGACGATCCCGGTAGCGTCAGGTGGGTCTTTTCCCGTCCGTCGCGTTTATTGTATTGGGCGTAACTATGCGGCGCATGCCATCGAAATGGGGCATGATCCAGATCGCGAAGCCCCGTTCTTTTTCCAAAAAAACCCCAATAACCTCGACGCATCTGGTGAGTTTCCCTACCCGCCCCATACGTCCGACGTTCACCATGAAGCAGAACTGACTGTCGTTTTGAAATCAGGCGGCAAGAAAATTCCCGTAGAAAATGCGCTGGACCATGTTTATGGATATGCGCTTTCCTTGGACATGACGCGCCGCGATCTTCAAGGCGAGATGAAAAAGGCCGGTCGGCCATGGGAGATTGGCAAGGCATTCGAACAATCAGCCCCTATCGGGCCAATCCATACCGTCCAGGAAGTCGGACATTTGGACAATGGTGCAATCACGCTAAAGGTTAACGGAGAGCTGCGCCAAGAAGGCGATCTGAACCAGTTGATCTGGAAAACTCCTGAAATGATTTCATATCTTTCAGAATACTTTGAATTGGCGGCTGGCGACGTAATCATGACTGGCACACCATCTGGTGTCGGCCCCGTGGTCAAAGGCGACGTGATGGAGCTAGAGATCGCCGGACTGGGTAGCATGCAGGTAACTGTAACTTAAACCGTCGCCCTACGGTCATTGCGCACCCACAGTCGATTGCTTTTGCACAGACCTGTGGGTGTGAACCAATCGAAAACCGGCGGGATCAGGCAAATTCTTTCGGAATAGCCAGATCCATTGATGGTAATATGCGCCTGTAAACCGATTGGAGATGATCCAACATAGCTTGCGCTGCGAGATCGGCATCATGGCTCAGGATAGCTTGAACAATGGCATCGTGTTCAAGGAAGCTCGAATAACCCTCGATGGGCTTGAGGCTCTTGCGTGGCTGTCCCCAGACCACTGATCTTCGTACAACATTCAATGTTTCGAAATAATAAAGATACAGCTGGTTCTGTGTCGCGCGGGCAATTGCGTGGTGCAGCTTGTTATCCCATGCTTCATAGCCGCGCCAATCTGGAGCGTTCTGGCAACGCTCTGCACATATCTGAATTTGGTCATGATCGGCATTCTTGCCATAGATTGCAGCAAGCCGTGCCATTTCAGGCTCAATTGTGAAACGAACAGAGACAACCTGCTCCGGTTTCACCTGATCCTGCAGATAAGTGGTATCTTGAAGGTTAAGCACAGGGCGCGCGCCCACAAAAGTGCCCCGGCCTACGTGTCGCCAGATCAACCCCTGCCCTTCGAGTTCCGATAAGGCCCGGCGCAATTGATTGCGCGTCACACCTAGCGTCGCGCACATCACCCGCTCCGGCGGCAAACGATCGCTATGCTCGTACCCCTCAGTGTCGATCATCTGCCTAATGCGCAGTACCAGAAATTCAGTTTTCGACATCGTTTATCGCCCAATCCACATATTGGTTGATTGATTTCACCGATATGAAGGCATCTTGTAAAGAGAAAGATTAATTGCAAACAAGGTTCGCCAGGTCATCTGGTGAGAAGTAGGGTTATCCTGATGGCTAATCGGATACCTCTATGCGTCCTATCTTCTAGGGGGGTTAATATGAGACTGGCTACACTTTCTGTTGAAGGCAAACCATGCGCCGCTGTTCAGCTGGCAAGCGGAGGTTGGCTTATCTTCGCTCGAACCGCTGCAGGACAAGAAACAGAGGCGCTGGCCTCTGGAAGCTTGCAAGCTTTGATCGAGGGTGGTCCAGACGCAATGGAAGCCCTGAACACAATCGTCACGCAAGCCGAGAACGGACAGCATTCAGACGCAGTCGTTTCTAATGCGGCCCTGATGGCCCCAATCCCCGTGCCGCGCAAAAACATTTTTTGCGTCGGGCGTAACTACATGGAACATATCGCAGAGGGCGAAAAGGCGCAGAATATCAAAGTCGGCGTAACCGAGCACCCGGTCTTCTTCACCAAACCGCCGACGTCAATTGTACCGCCGGAAGGCGATGTTCTCGTTTTCCCAACGGTCTCTGAGGCCGTGGATTACGAAGTGGAATTGGCAGTCGTAATCGGTAAACCCGGACGTAATATCTCGAAAGAAAGTGCTTTTGACCATATTTTCGGCTATACTATCCTGAATGACATCACCGCAAGGGACGTTCAGCGTCGGCATGGCGGACAGTACTTCAAGGGAAAAGGGCTGGATGGCTCTTGCCCTGTTGGTCCGTGGATCGTCACGTCAGATGCGATCAGCAACCCTCATAAGCTGTCAATTGGCCTAACCGTTAACGGCGAGCAGCGCCAGAACGGCAATACATCTGATATGATTTTCGACATTCCAACGCTCATCGCGTCTTTGTCGGAAGGCCTGACCTTGGAACCCGGTGATATCATCGCGACAGGCACGCCGTCGGGCGTTGGGTATGCGATGGATCCACCCCGATTCTTGAAAGCAGGTGATGAGGTTGTCTGTGATGTCGCTGAGATCGGACAACTACGAAACACCGTGCGCAACGCATGACGTACGGCGCCGTCTGATAAATCAGGAGGCGAGCTACCAAATACAACGGGAGGAGACCCAAAATGACTACCAGAAGAACGTTTTCCAAGCTGTTAGCCGCTATTCCAGTAATTGGCTTGATGAGTACGGCGGCTCTGGCGCAGGATCTGCGCGAGATCACATTCGTACAACCCAGCCCATCGGCGATTAACTCGTTTCCAGTCTTCGTCGCAATCGGGGAGGGCTATTTTGAGGAGGAAGGCCTGAACGTCACCGTTGAGGCGATCAATGGTTCAGGTGCGGTGCTGCAAGCGCTGTCTGCCGGTCAGGCCCAGTTCGGACGTCCCGGACCAGGCCCCGTCCTCAGTGCACGTTCGCGCGGCGTGGATGCGGTGTTCATCTATAACGTCGCTGCACGCAGCAACTTTGGCATTGTCGTTCGTGAAGAATCTGAAATCCAAGGCCCAGAAGGCCTCCGTGGGAAAGTCATCGGCACAGGCACAGCTGACGGTGCTGAAGTCGGCTTTGCGCGCAATGTGATGTCCAGTGTTGGCATGGTCGCAGGCGAGGACTTCGAATTCCTGACTGTTGGCGATGGCGGCCCTGCTACCGTGGGCTTTAACAGCGGCGCGATGGATGCTTATTCATCCTCCACTGCGGATGCGGCAATCCTGAACCAGCGCGGCATGGCTGTGCGTGATATCACGCCACCCGAATTCGCGCGCTTCTTCGGTAACGGCATTGCCACCATGGGCGATACGATCGAGAACGACCCAGAGTTGGTTGAAAAGTTCATTCGTGCGTTTGCACGGGGCCATGCTTTTGCGCTTGATGACGCCAACCGTGACGCTGTGCTAGCACACCTCAAGGAAGGCAACCGGCAGGAAGGCGAAGACGCCGCATTCCAGTCAGCTCTGTTTGACGCTGTGCGGTCGAAAACCATCCCAGTCGATATGACAAACGGTCTGGGCTATTTGCCGTCTGAAGTCTGGGAAGAATGGCAGGCAAGCCTTGTGGCTGGTGGTGATCTGCCCGCGCCACTGGACGATCTGACAGCAGCCTACACCAACGACTTCAGCGCAATGGCTCACGAGGCAATGAAGTAATGACACTTTCCGCAGCCACACTTGATGGGCAACCCGCACTTGGCGAGCCTGTCTATGAGTTGACCCATGTCAGCAAGACTTATGCACGCAACAAAGTTGTCGCATTGGATGATGTAAGCCTTACCTTACACAAGGGCAGCTTCTCATCTGTGATCGGCTCGAGTGGCTGCGGAAAATCAACCCTTCTTAAGATTATGGCGGGACTGATCCCGCCAACGAAAGGGCGTGTCGTCCTGCAGGACAAACCGGTTACCGGCACCCGCCGCGATATCGGCATGATGTTTCAGCAGGCGACGCTATTCCCTTGGCGGACAACGATTGAAAACATCGTGCTGCCGATTGAAATTCGCGATGGACGCGCCGCAGCGGAAAAGGCCAAGGAAAAGGCCCGAGAGCTGCTTGATGTGGTCGGCCTGAAAGGGTTCGAGGACGTATTTCCAAATGAGCTGTCTGGCGGCATGGCGCAGCGCGCCTCGATTTGCCGGATGCTTATCACCGAACCCGCGGTTCTGCTTCTTGATGAACCCTTCAGCGCGCTTGATGAATTGTCACGGGATATGATGAATATGGAGTTACAGCGCATCTGCAGCGAGCAGCACGCGACAGCGTTCTTGGTAACCCACTCCATTCAAGAGGCGGTGATCCTCTCGGATCATATCTACGTCATGAAACCGCGTCCCGGTCGTTTGGCGGAAGTCGTGACAGTCGATCTGCCTCGTCCGCGCACGCTCGATATGATGACAACGCCTAAATTTGGCCAAACCGTGGATTACATTCGCGGACTCTTGGACAAGGGAGAAGAGATGTGAGCGACGCAAACGTAACCCCTGAGGAAAAAATTACCGCAGACACGGTTTGGGTTGAACAGGTCCCACTGCTTGATCAAATCCCGCGCAGCATACTGATGCTGTTCGTATTCGCTGTATTCGTCGGTCTGTGGCAGGTTGCCACCAGCTTTGATCTCGTTTCTAGCATCGTGCTCCCGACACCGGTCGAGACGTTCAGCGACATGATTTTCGTCGGCAAAAACCTGTTGACCGGTGACTATATGTTACCCGCACTTTGGATTACCTCAAAAGAGGTGATCTACGGCTTCGCCCTTGCCATGTTCCTCGGCTTTTCGCTGGGTATTCTTGTGGGCGAAACTGCATTTGGTGAACGTGCGATCATGCCCTATCTTGTTGCACTTGATACGATGCCCAAGGTTGCCTTCGCCCCCCTGTTCATCGCGTGGCTTGGTTTTGGGATTGAATCCAAAGTAGCCCTCGCTGCATTCATTGCAACTTTCCCAATTGTCGTGGGAACAGCTGCTGGACTGCATGCAGCGGATGAAAACTCGCGCATGCTTTTCAAGACCATGGGTGCGAGCCGTTTGCAGACCCTGTTCAAAATGAAGCTGCCTATGGGATTGCCGCAGATTTTCACGGGACTAAAAATCGGTGCAGTTGGCGTGATGGCCGGTGCAATCACAGCGGAATTCCTTGGCGGTGGCAAAGGCTTTGGCGAACTGATCCGCGTTGCGGCTTCGCAGCTCAACACGCCGCGCGTGTTTTCACTGATCTTCTATCTCAGTATTCTGGGTCTCGGGCTCTATGCCCTGGTCACCTTTGCGCAGCGCAAGATCGTATTCTGGCAGCGTGACACTGTAGGCGGCCGCTCCGATGGCTGACCATGAGAGTGGGCCTGTCCCAGTAGACAGGCTCGCCGCTTTTATCGCTGCGGCGCTCGGCAGTCAGGGCGTCCCCGATGCAGATGCTACCAAGGTCGCAGAGATCATGGTCGACGCAGATGTCTTTGGTTACGACACCCACGGCGTATTCCGGCTGCGCCAGTATATGGCGCGACTAAAGGACGGGGGTTGCAACCCTACTGCAAATATTGAAATTGCCCGTGAAACTGTAGCAACTGCGCTCATCGATGGTGACAATGGTCTGGGTCACTTAGGCATGAGCGCCGCGAGGGATCTTGCTATAGAAAAGGCCCGAACCGCCGGTATCGGTTGGGTCGGCGTGCAATGTGGCAATCATGCGGGCCCCCTCGCCCTGTATGTACGCCCGCAAGCAGAGGCTGGTCTGATCGGAATGGCGGCTGCTGTCGGTAGTGCCAATCACGTACCACCTTTTGGCGGGTCGGATTTGTTACTGGGAACCAACCCCATTGCGATCTCAGCACCAAGTGACGACGCTGACCCCTTTGTCATGGATATGGCGACGACGGTAGCGGCTATGGGTAAGATCAAAACCCTCATCCAGCAGGGCGAGCCTATGCCTGAAGGTTGGATGGTCGGTCGCGACGGCGCGCCACTGACCGATCCCAATAAGAAATCCGAAGGTTTTCTGCTGCCCATTGGTGGTCCAAAGGGGTTCGGTCTGTCCGTTGCCATTGGATTAATGGCCGGTGTTCTGAACGGTGCTGCATTTGGTTCGGATGTGGTCGATTTCACCAATGACACGACATCGCAAACAAATACTGGCCAGTTTGTTATGGCCCTTGATCCGATGGCATTTGGCATAACCGATTTCGGACAGCGGGCGAAACACGTATTTGACGAAATGCGCGCCTCAGAGCCTCTACCTGGGCATGACCCTGTCCGCATGCCCGGTGAGGGCAAACTGGCAACGGCCGAGGGGCGGCGAAAGAACGGGCTAAATCTTAACCCCGCGTTGCGGCGTGACCTGCAGGCATTAGCCTCTGACTATGGTTTGGACGGACCGTTCACCTAGGCAAATACCTGTCCAAAGACCAATCCGGCATTTGCTATGGCTCGCACGGGTCCTACCTACTCAAAATGGACGTTGCAGGAGCACGCACAATTGACCAAGACTGAACACTCTGCCGTTATTGGTGCGGGCCTTGCCGGGCTCACATGTGCGCGGGCTTTGGCCGATGCCGGGCATTCCGTTGTTGTTTTTGACAAAGGGCGCGGCTTAGGCGGGCGTATGGCCTCACGCCGCAAAGATGGATGGCGGTTCGACCATGGAGCTGTTGCGCTGCGCCCAACGGATGACGCCTTTGCCGCCTTTCTGGTCGGCGCACAAGGCCAAGGTTGCGCTGAACAGTGGAATGCCGCAGACGGCTGGGCCGGCGTCCCTGGCATGAGCAGTGTCGTCAAAGCTCTTGCGCAAGGGCTCGAAATCGTACCGTCCCAACGGGTCACTGGATTGGGCAGATTGGACGCCGGTTGGATCGTTGAGGGCCCCCAACAAACGGGAAACCCGGTCTTTGATCGCGTGATCATTGCGACACCCCAGCCACAGGCACAGGAGCTTTTAGCGCCTTGGCCAGTCCTTTCTGCGCAGGTCGAACGGGCAAAAATGCAGCCATGTTGGACGTTGATGGCAGGCTTTGACACGTCGCTTCCCACCGACATCACCTATTCCAATACATGCACCGGCCCGATCGCTGTCATAGCCCGCGAGACCGCAAAACCGGGCCGCAGTCTGCCAGGTGACGGATGGGTCATTCAGGCCAAGGCAGACTGGAGCCGCAGCCATTTGGAACTTGAGCAATCTCAGATCGAAGCGCTTTTAACATCGGCGCTTTTCAAGGAGATTGGGTGCGCTCCTGTTGCCCCCGTCATCAGCATGGCCCATCGCTGGCGCTATGCCTTGACAACGACGCCTCTGGATCAAGCCTATGTGATGGACGCAGCTCTCGGCATCGCTGTCTGTGGTGACTGGTGTCTTGGAAGCACTGCGCAGGCGGCTTACGACAGCGGGCAAAGCTTGGCAGCAGCGATCATCGCGAGCTAGGGTCGCAACGCAGCATCGATAGCCCCCTTCAAAACGTAATGAACCTGCGCCCATGGAGTGAGGCGCAGATTCTTAGTTCTTCTGACAGTGGGCTTGGTCTTAGAGCTCGCCGAGAATCCGCAGCAAAGTCTCTGATGCCCGCATCACGCTTTCGGTTTTTTGCTGATCAGTGAGGTAATACCCGCCCAGATCCGCAGGGCTGCCCTCGGCTGATGTCAGCTCTTCAAGGATGGTTGTCTCGTTTTCTTCCAAAGCTTGGGCAATAGGTGCGAACTTGGCAAGAAGGGTCGAGTCTTCGTTCTGTGTTGCCAAGGCCTGCGCCCAGTAGAGGGCAAAATAATAGTGGCTGGCGCGGTTATCCGTCTGACCGACTTTTGCCCGCGGTGATTTATTCTGATCCAGCACGCCCTGTGTCGCCCGATCAACGGCATGCCCCAGAATACGCGCCTTTTCGTTGGCCTTTGTTTCTGCCAGGAACTTCAGGCTTTCGCCAAGAGCGCAGAATTCGCCAAGCGAGTCCCAGCGCAGGTGGTTTTCTTGGGTCAACTGCTGCACATGTTTCGGAGCAGACCCGCCTGCCCCGGTTTCAAACATGCCACCGCCATTCATCAACTTGACGATGGAAAGCATCTTAGCCGAAGTGCCCAGTTCGAGGATGGGGAAAAGATCGGTCAGATAGTCGCGCAAAACGTTGCCTGTCACAGCAATGGAATTTTTGCCCGCACGAATAGTCTCCAACGACAAACGGGTCGCGGCACGTGGTGTCATGATCTGGAATTTGTCAGCCACACCTTCCGCAGCAAGGATCGGCTTTACATACTTGAGCAGCTCGGCGTCATGTGCCCGCGCTTCGTCCAGCCAGAAAATGGCCTGACACCGTTCGGCCTTCTGACGGCTGATGGCAAGCTTCACCCAATCCTTGATCGGGGCCTGCTTGGTTGACGCGGACCGCCAGATGTCGCCGGCTTCGACGGCATGCTCCAGCGGAATATCACCATTGGCAAGAACGATGCGGACCGTCCCGTCATGCGGAATTTCAAACGTCGTTGGGTGCGAACCGTATTCTTCAGCCTTTTGCGCCATCAGGCCAACATTCTGCACGGTACCCGCTGTGCGAGGGTCCAGAGCACCAGTCTCTTTGAAGTACAATACAGACTCGTCATAGATCGGCGCATAAGAGCTATCGGGGATGACACAGTTGGTATCCGCTTCTTTGCCATCCGGCCCCCAGCCTTTACCGCCTGCGCGGATCAATGCAGGGATCGACGCATCAATGATAACATCGGACGGGACATGCAGGTTGGTGATACCCTTGTCGGAATTGACCATGTAAAGCGCCGGACGGTCAGCCATCACCGCGTCAATTGCAGCTAGAATCTCTTCCGCCTCGGGCATCTCCGCAACCTGATCAAGCAGCGCACCAAGGCCAGAATTCGGATTTACGCCTGCTGCCGCAAGTTTCTCACCGTAGGTATCGAAAACGGGTTGCAGGAATACCTTTACAGCGTGGCCAAAGATGATCGGGTCAGAAACCTTCATCATTGTGGCTTTCAGGTGGATCGAAAACAGAATGCCAGCAGCTTTTGTTGCCTCAATCTGCGCGGCCAAGAAGCTATCGAGTGCTCGTGCAGACATGAAAGTAGCATCGACCACAGTGCCTACCGTGTAGGAAACGACTTCTTTCAGGACAGTAACGCTGCCGTCGTTGGCGACAAGCTCGATACGAGCCGCACCGGCCTGCTCTGCATTCAGCGTGACTGATTTTTCGTTAGAAAAGAAATCATTTGCGGACATCGTAGACACGATTGTCTTGCTGTCAGGAACCCATTCACCCATCGAATGCGGGTTGGACATCGCATAGTTCTTGACCGCAACGGCCGCGCGACGATCCGAATTACCTTCGCGCAGCACCGGGTTTACGGCCGACCCTTTGATCGCATCAAAGCGTGTACGGATAGCCTTTTGGTCATCGTTTGCAGGATCTTCGGGATAATCGGGGATGGCATAGCCCTTGGCCTGCAATTCCTTGACTGCGGCCACAAGCTGCGGGACCGATGCGGAAATATTGGGGAGCTTGATCACATTTGCGGTTGGTTGTTTGACCAGCTCGCCCAACTCAGCCAGATCGTCCGGCTGGCGCTGATCCGCGGTCAGGCTTTCGGGAAACGCTGCGATTATCCGCCCCGCAAGCGAGATGTCCTTGACGCCAACACTGACCCCCGCAGCTTTTGCGAAAGACTGAATGACGGGAAGGAGCGACACCGATGCTAGCTGAGGTGCTTCGTCAACTTTGGTGTAGATGATATCTGACGTGGCTTTGTTGGTCATGTATCTGTGCCGATCTTTCAAATTGGAATTTTCTGTTGATGTCTCACCGATGCAATGCGCGATATACGCCGAAAATGCAATATTGCGCCTTCAGATGCTGAAATCGGATCTTTGGATCTGTAAGCCACGCCCTGCGATGCTCAAGGAGTTGTAATCAGTGATGAAACTGCGGCAGGTGCCTATACTATTGCACTGCCTTTCAACAAGAAACTGGCTTGCAGGGCCCCACGGGGACGGAAAATCTGCATTTTTGGACCGACGCATGCGTTCGTGGCGATGGCACGATCCTGCCCAATTGCGTAATTGGTCCGGCAGGGGCATCAATAGAAAGGGTATCGTCAATGTGGTTCAAGCCTATAAGTTAATCGAACATAAACCAAGCTGACCTGCCCACTTGAATCACAAGCATGAGGACTTCTGCAATGGAGACCACTCTCAAAGCCCTGATAGCGCCCCATGCGGGCAACCTGCCAGCAATCGGCGCACCGGACCGCCCTTGGTTAACCTATGACGGGCTGCGCAGCGTGACCGAAGACGTCCGCGCAAGCTTGAATGCCATGGGTGTCGGGCGCGGCGACCGTGTAGCAATCGTATTACCCAACGGGCCGGAAATGGCTTCCGCCTTTGTCTCCGTTGCGCAGGTTGCCACGACTGCCCCGCTCAACCCCGCCTACCGCGAAGAAGAATACGATTTCTACCTGTCGGACCTGCAAGCCAAGGCGTTGGTCGTAATGGCAGGTGATGAAGGCCCCGCCGTTGCTGCCGCGACCAAAGCAGGGATGGCGATTGTATATCTCTCAGTACCAGACGGTGCAGACGCAGGTTCTTTCACGCTGTCCTCGACGGCCACCGGCACCGGTGACAGCAGCGCGCCCAGCGCTGATGATGTCGCCCTGATTCTGCACACCTCTGGCACGACATCACGTCCCAAAATCGTGCCGCTGCTCCAATCGAACGTGGCTGCGTCGGCTGAACATATCCGCGCTTCGCTGGAACTAACGGCCGCTGATCGTTGCATGAACGTGATGCCCCTGTTCCATATCCACGGCTTGATCGCCGCCGTGACCGCATCGCTGGCCGCCGGTGCCTCGATATGGTGCGCTCCGGGGTTCAACGCGCTGCAATTCTTTGCTGGGATGAAAGAGGCGCAGCCAACATGGTACACCGCCGTGCCAACGATGCATCAGGCCATCCTGAGCCGCGCCGGGCGCAATGCCGACATCATCGCCGAGACCCCGCTACGGTTCCTGCGGTCTTCATCTGCATCGCTTCCCGCGCAGGTCATGGTGCAACTCAACGAAACATTCAGCGCCCCTGTGGTCGAGGCTTATGGCATGACCGAGGCCACGCACCAGATGGCCTGCAACCCGCTCGCCTCTGGCACCCAGAAACCGGGTGCTGTCGGTATTCCGGCGGGTCCAAAAATGCGGATCGCGCATGAAACCGAAAACAAACTGATCGACGGCACGGGCGAGGTTGTTATTTCCGGCCCCAACGTGACCCCTGGCTACGAAAGCAACCCCGAAGCCAATGAAAAGAACTTCTTCGAAGCCGATGGTACGCGCTGGTTCCGCACCGGCGATCAGGGCGCATTTGATAAAGACGGCTATCTGCACCTGACCGGTCGGTTGAAGGAAATCATCAATCGTGGTGGCGAAAAGATCAGCCCGCTTGAGGTCGACGGTGTGTTGCTGGATCACCCCGATGTTGCACAGGTTGTCATCTTTGCCGTGCCACACCCCAAGTTGGGCGAAGATGTCGCCGCGGCTGTCGTGCTTAAGGAAGGGTCCACCGCCACCGACAAAGACATTCGCGCCTTTGCATCCGAGCGGATGGCCGACTTCAAAGTGCCGCGCCAGGTGATCATCCTTGATGAAATCCCCAAAGGTGCCACAGGTAAAATGCAGCGGATTGGTCTGGCCGAAAAACTGGGCTTAGTAGAAAAGGCCTGATCAATATCAAAATCTGTCCTTTTTGGTCGCACTCTGAGCAAGCCCGTCTTTGAGGTCAAGCACCAGAAGTGCTGCAAAATTCTTATGGACCTTGAGTTGTACGCCTTTCGATTAAAGAACCAAATGAATAGCACCTTTGCGCTAAGTCTGTTCATTCGTAGACCGCGCAGCATCCTGCACTATGGACTCAATGCTGCCGTTAGCTGCACGATGCACCGAGGTCCGTTGTGTGGGACTTTGCCGACCTTCGTTACATCTGCGCGAAGGTCCGCTTTCGTGAGGCCAACACGGGATGACTTGCTTTCCCCAACAGCCCAATCACCGCGGTTTTTGAATTCTCATACAAAATTTTGCCACAAGCGTGCACGACAGGCCGACGTTATTCGTTTGGGATGATAGCGCCCTGATAGCCAACTACCGTTGATGAGCACTGGTGTGCAGATGTCATAGCTTCGGCCCAACTGCTGCCGGTTAGATGTTTGGCCAAAAGTGTTCCTCCAAAACTGTCACCGGCCGCGGTTGTATCGACTACATGCGATGCAGGCGCAAAGACTAAGCTGTGCTCAATTGGTGTGTTGATCGGATAGGGGCCTCGAACTCCGCGTTTCAGCACACCGGTTAGTCCGTTGTAGGTAGCAAACCTTTTAAGGACGGCAGCTTCATTGGGTTCATCAAACAACTCGACCTCATCATCCAGTGATGGCAACGCAATGTCGCATAATTGCCAAGCCTTTTCGACGTTATCACGCGCTTCTGCACGATTGCTCCATAGTCGTGGCCGGTAGTTGGAATCGAACGCGAATTTACCGCCATCTACACGGAATTGGCGGATCCATTTGAAAAGTGCTCTGCGAACAAATTCAGGGAGTATTGCGAGGGTAATTGCCGAAAGAAAAATGACATCAAAGCCTTTCAATGCGTCGAAACACGTCTGCCCCCCATTTTGTAACAATAACCGCGCAGCAGAGTTTTCGCGCCAATAGAGGAAGGACCGCTCGCCCATCGAATCCGTGCTGACTGCATAGATTCCGGGCAATCGATGGGGGTCTCGTCGCAACCCGCCGGTGGAAATGCCTTCACCCGCGACAAAACTAAATATCTGATCAGACAGTGCGTCGGTCCCAATTACCGAAACAAATGACACTTGATGAGGTGCGCCAATCGCCCTTTGCATGTAAATAGCCGTATTCAGAGCATCCCCAGCGATCCCGGCGTGGGCAGGTCCAGGGGTCTTGGTCAGGGACAATTCGATCATGGCCTCGCCAACACAGGCTATTCTTAGGGGCTTCATGGTGGCTTACTCGGCAGCAAAGGAAAGTTGGGTTTTGACGGCATGGCTACGATCCCCAGCGATCTTGAACGCTTCGAGAGCGTGCTCTAACGGAAAGGTACCTGTGATCATAGGTCTCACGTTGATCGTGCCGCTTCCCAATAGGTCGACGGCGGCGGCGAATTCGGCGTGAAAGCGGTGCGACCCAAGAAAATTGATTTCTTTGCCAACAAGAAGGTTGATTGGGATAGGTGCATCGCCGGTTACGCCGACCTGTATGATCGTGCCTTGTGGGCGCACAGTGTCGATCGCGTTTCGGATCGCAGGCGCAGCAGCCGTGCATTCAAAGACAACGTCAAAGTAGCCTTTATCCACCGCATAGATTTCGAGTGCATTGGGTTTCGTCTCGACATTTATGGTCCGCGTGGCGCCCATTTTTTTGGCCGCAGCGAGGGGAATATCTTGCAAATCGGTTGTGACAATTTCTTTGGCACCAGCTTCTGCGGAAAGCGCAGCGCAAAGGACGCCAATCGGCCCAGCCCCCATAACCAAAACCCGCAGGTCGCGTAAGTCTGGCGCGCGGTTTCTGGCATGTAGACAGACGGCAAGAGGTTCGGAGCAGGCGGCTTCGGCCATTGTTACACTGTCGCTAATGACATGACATTGCGCGGCGTCGACAACCATCATATCGCGGAACGCACCTTGTTCATGCGGGAACCGCAGGGCCGATCCAAAAAACCGCATATTCAGGCAATGTTGAAAAAGCCCAGTGGCGCAATATTTGCAGTTGTTGCAGGGATGGCTTGGGTTTAGCGCAACGCGATCACCAGATTTTAGGCCGCTGACATCAGGACCAATGTCGCGGATGGTTCCAGCAACTTCATGCCCCAAAACAATCGGTTCTTTTATGCGGATAGGGCCGAAACCACCGTCTTGGTAGTAGTGCAAGTCAGATCCACATATGCCGCCAACGCCGATTTGCACCAGAACCTGTCTGGCCAGTGGGGCTGCAATTTCGGCTGATTCAATACGGATATCGTTTTTACCGTAAAGCCGGCAGAGTCGCGTTTTCATGGATTGGTCCTATGGAATTAAAACAGATGGCAGCCAAGTGGCTAGCGCAGGAATGTATGACACCAATAGCAGTACGATGATATTGGTCGCCAAGAATGGAAGGATCGCCTTAACAACAGGTGCCAAAGGCAGGCGCGCAATATTGGCGCATACGAAAAGGCAGACACCGACCGGTGGCGTTGTTAGCCCGATCATCAGGTTCAAAACCGCGAAGGTGGCAAAATGTAGCGGTTCGATATCGACCGCCGTTGCAAGCGCAAGCAGCGGAACAAACAGAATGATCAGTGCCGCAATCGTTTCCATAAACATGCCCACAAAGAGCAACAGCAGGTTAATGATCAAGATCACGAGAAACTTGTTGTCGGTAAAGGAGAGAACCGCAGTCGCAATGGCTTGGGGAATACGTTCTGAAACCAAGATCCAACCAAAGACGTTAGCGAACCCAACAAGGACCAAAATGGCAGCCGAGGAAACGGCGCTTTCCACCAAGATTTGAGGCACGTCCCTTAGTTTCAGCTCGCGGTACACAAACGCGCCAACTATCAACGCATAAAGACTTGCTATGATGGCGGTTTCTGTTGGTGTTGCCAATCCGCTGAGCAGCCCGTAGATGATCAACCCGGTCATCGCCAGCGCCCAAAACGCGGATGAGAACGATCGCACCAACTCGGAAACGCCGCGCCATTCTTGCCGCGGGAAGTTGTTTCTAACGGAAATGATGTAGCAGGTAACCATCATCGCCAAGCCCATCAGAATGCCCGGTATAGCACCCGCAAGGAACATTTTACCGACCGAGATGCCTGAGAGTGCGCCAACAATAATCATTGGGACACTCGGGGGGATGATCGGCCCTACGGTTGAAGACGCAGCGGTGATTGCCGCTGCAAATTCTGGTGGATATCCCGCCTTTTTCATTCCGGGGATCATAACGCTACCGATAGAAGCAGCATCGGCTACTGCTGTTCCTGTGATGCCGCCAAACAGCATCGATGCCGCGACATTTGTTAAGCCAAGACCGCCTCGGATCCAACCCACCAAAGCATTTGCAAAGCGAATGATCCGCCCTGTGATGCCGCCTCTGTTCATAAGATTACCAGCAAGAATGAACCCCGGTATGCTGAGAAGGACGAACACGTCCATACCTGCATACATCTTTTGTGGCATAACCACGAAAGGGATGTCAGCGACAAATAGGTAGGCCAGCGAAGCGACACCAAGCGTCACCGCGACAGGTATCCCGACGATCAAACCAAGTAGAAATACCGATATCAGAATTGCGACAGCCATCAGACGTCATCTCCAAATTTGTTTGGAAGCCCTGAGGCTCCACCCCAGAGCATTGAAATCAATCGCAAGGCGGAGAATATGAGCAAGAGGGCCAGTAGTAGAAGGACGCTTGCGTGGACGAAATCCATGCGAAGCCCTATTGCGGGCGAAGTTTGGCGGGAACCGATCGACGTGTATTTCCACGCCGGACCGATTAGAATGAGACATAAGAGAGCAGTTATTGTTGCCGAGAACACCCGAAATCGCCACGGCCATTCGCCGGGCAAGAATTCACAAACGACATCGACATTCACCAGATCACCACTGACGAGCGATAGACCAACGCCAAACGCTGCAACGTAGAGCAATGCGTAGCGTGTCAATTCTTCAGTCCAGACTGATGACGCGCCGATTGTCCGTCCAACGACTTGATACAACACCGTGGCGATCAGCACACTAAACGCGATTCCAACGCCGATGCGGCATGCTTTCTCAACGAATGTCTGAATGGTTCGGATCGACATGAAGCACCTTCTGAGTGGAACAAAAAGCGGGGCCGATGAAAAACCGGCCCCGCAGTTAATTTGACGTCATTGCTTAGTTAGCAAAGAGACCTTCAACGATTGGTCTAATTTCGTCGTTTACGTTTGCGAGTACGGCGTCTTTTGCCGCATCTGCATATGCAGCGCCATCTACGTCAACAAAAGTCATGCCCTTGCCTTCAAGATATGCGCGATCCGCATCGATAGATGCTTCAAACAAGCCACGCTCATAGGCCTGTGCAAGTGCTGCTGCCTGTGTGACGGCGGCCTGATCCGCAGCGGAGAGTGACTGCCAAGTGGATTCAGCAATCGTCAGGTAAATCCAAGAACGCACGTGCTCTGTCAGGTTAACATGGCTTTGAACTTCATTGAAGTTCGCAGAACGGATCAACGCAAGTGGGTTTTCCTGGGCGTCGATTGTGCCATTTTGAAGTGATGTAAACACCTCAGAAAAGGCCATTGGACCAGGATTAGCACCCATAGATTTCCACACGTCAACGAACAGCGGTACGTTTGGAACCCGCATCTTCAGACCATTCAAATCGCTTGGCGAAGGAATGGCACGGTTCGATGTCAGGTTACGTGGACCGCGTGCAAAGTGAGCAATCGGACGGATCTGCGCGGTTTCAATGATCTGCGCCTTGATTTGGTCGCCGATGTCGCCGCCAGCAACTTCATCCATATGTTCGATGGATGCGTACGCATATGGCACAGCAAGAAGTGCTGCCATTGGTGCCCAGTTTTGCAAGCTTTCACCGGTTATCGTCATATCGACAGTACCAAGCTGCATGCCGTTGATCAGGTCGACTTCTTTACCGAGTGACTCGTTAGGAAAGACTTCGACGGCAATACGGCCGTCAGTCAGGCGCGACAATTCAGCACCAAATTTAACAGATGCTTGGTGCCAAGGGTTTGACTCGTTGGCCAAGTGGCCAAGCTTCAGTGTCAAATCCTGCGCGACCGCAGCACCACCAATAAATTGAGCCGTAACACCAGCTGCAATCATTGTCATAAGGGATTTTGTTAGTTTCATTGGGTCTTCCTCCGGGTTGCATTTATTTTGAATTGATTATTGCGTTTGGCCAAAAAACTCAGGGTTAGCGGCTTGAATTTCTGGCAGTTCGGTTAGAATTTCTTTGAGGTGGGATCGTATTAACGCCTCGGTCAGGCTGACGTCTCCAACTTCAATGCTGTCAATGATCCCGCTGTGTTGCTCGACGAGTTTGAGTGCCGGAAATTGACTGAGACTTAGAAAACGGACCCTGTCCATCTGTGACTTCAGCCCCTCGACGAACTTCCAAGCGCTGGCTTTATCCGCGGCCTCAGCAAGTGTGCGGTGAAACCGTTCATCCAATTGAATGAAGCGATTTGGATTGTCATCTGCTGCAAGCCGCTGCTCAGTAATCTGGACGCGAAGTTCTTTTACGACAACCGGATCAGATTTCTCTGCCAACAGCTTTACAATGTCCGCCTCTATCGCCTCGCGTACAAAACGCGCGTCAAGCACCGCGACGGGGTCGATTTTTCTGACAACTGTGCTGCGTTTGGGCCGAATTGAGATCAGGCCTTCTTCGGACAACTTGATGAATGCCTCGCGCACTGGTTGGCGGCTTATCGAATAAGATTTCGCGATTTCGGGTTCAGAAATTTTACTTCCAGAAGCCAAATCGTTCCGCACTATCCGTTCACGCAATATCCGGTGGAGCTGTGGTCCAATCGGTTCTTGGTGATCGAGCTCCCATGCGGGATCAACTGACAGATGCATATTTTTCCCCCTCGAATCCCTTATGCTGCCATCTTCCATACAAGTCAACACTCTTGTATGGAAGATGGCAGCGTGTCATAAGAACAATGAAATACTGAGATGCGCACCGCGGTAGAGGAGAGCAAAATGAAGCAGACTTGGCGATGGTTCGGCCCAAAAGATCAGGTATCATTGAATGATATGCGTCAGGCTGGCGTGGAAGGTGTTGTGTCAGCACTGCACCACGTACCGACTGGTGACATTTGGACGCCCTCGGAAATTGCCCAGCGGCAAGCCGAAATTTCGCTTCACCTAGATGGCTCCTCATCAGGGTTGATGTGGGACGTCGTCGAAAGCCTACCAGTCTCTGAAGACATCAAGAAACAGCAGGGCGACTGGCGGACCCATATTGCGAATTACAAAGAAAGCCTGCGAAACCTTGCCGCTGCTGGAATAGATGTTGTTTGCTATAACTTCATGCCTGTACTCGACTGGACGCGTACGGACCTTGCATTTCGGCTACCGAATAACGCGACCTGCATGCGATTTGACTTGGTCGATTTTGTAGCCTTCGATGTCCACGTTCTGAAACGTAGCGGTGCAACTGAGGATTATTCTGAGCAACTTCTAGAAACTGCGGCAGTGCGGTTCTCGACGATGAATGATGCCGAACAGGAAAATATCGCACACAATGTTGTCTATGGCCTGCCCGGGGCCGCAGAGTCATTTACTCTTGATGATGTCCGCCAACATCTTTCCGAATATGCGACCCTGTCAGAAGATGGGCTACGCAACAATCTCATAGCATTTCTGGAACAAGTCGCTCCTTTGGCGCAGGAGCTCGGGATCAGGCTATGCTGTCACCCTGATGATCCGCCGTTTCCATTGCTTGGACTCCCCCGCATCATGTCGACCGAGGCGCAGTATTGCAGAGTCATGGAAGCGGTGGACATTCCAGCGAGCGGCATCACACTTTGTGCAGGCTCACTGGGCGCGCGGCCAGACAATGATCTACCCGGGATGATGACACGGCTTGGGGATCGGGTTCATTTTCTTCATCTGCGTAATGTCACACGCGAAAGCACCAAAATTCGAGGCTCATTTCACGAAGCTGAACATCTTCACGGCGATACCGATATGGTCGCTCTTGTCGCCGCTGTTCTGGACGAAGAGCAACGTCGTCAATCAGTTGGAAGAACAGATTGCTCCATTCCGTTCCGCCCCGATCACGGTCAAGATATCCTTGATGATCAGAAACGTAGCGCGCAACCCGGATACCCAGCCATTGGTCGTTTAAAAGGGCTCGCTGAATTGCGCGGGGTCTTGACAGCCCTCACACATGTGAGCCTGAGGGGGCAATGATCGAACAACGATTAACTTCGTTTGAAAATCTTCCAACGGATTTGCGTCAACCAGCTTACACACCAAGCGATCATGCCGCGGGCATTGTTCACATCGGTCTTGGCGCTTTTCACAAGGCCCACCAAGCCGTCTATACCGACGATGCATTGGCCCGCGCAGGTGGAGACTGGCGAATAATTGGGGTAAGTTTACGCAGCCCAAAAGCCGCGGAAGAGCTAAACCCGCAAAACGGCCTTTACACAGTTATTGAACGCGGTGCCGAACATACCACATCACGGGTAATCGGAAGTATTGCTGATGTGATTGCGGGGCAAGGAAACACCCCACGTATTCTTGAAACTCTTAGCAATCCGGCCATTCGCATAGTCAGTATAACCGTGACAGAAAAAGCCTATGGCATTGACCGGAGTACCGGTGGTGTCGACAAAGGCCACCCCGCCGTGGCCGTAGATTTGACCAACCCCGAGAATCCGATTGGCGTGCTAGGAATTCTGGTTGCAGCACTCGCGCAGCGGCAAAAATCCGGCATCGACCCCTTCACCATTCTATGTTGCGATAACCTGCCCGAGAACGGGGATTTTCTGCGCGCAGGTGTGATTGATTTTGCGCACCACATCGACATGGATCTCGCGAATTGGATCAGGGCAAACGTTTCATTCCCCTCGACAATGGTTGACCGCATCACACCAGCAACAACAGAAGATACCTTAGCCAGCGCCAAAAAGGCGTTGGGTCGCACGGACCTTGCCGCAATCGAAACAGAGCCTTTTAGCCAATGGGTCATTGAAGACAATTTCCCCGGCGGGCGGCCAGCTTGGGACGCAGGCGGTGCACTTTTTGTGAAAGACGTATTGCCCTATGAGAACATGAAACTTCGGATGCTAAACGGCGCGCATTCTATGCTGGCATATACAGGATTCATGTCGGGACAGAAATACGTGAGTGATGCAATGCAACATCCCGATCTCTCTGTGCTCGTAAAGCGGCACATAATGGCCGCCGCCGATACACTTGATCCAATGTCCGGAATGGATCTAGGGGCATATGCAGATTCACTGATGGATAGGTTTTCCAATCCCAACATTCGCCACGAGACCTACCAAATTGCCATGGATGGTACAGAAAAGCTACCACAGCGGATTTTTCAGCCAGCAATTATCGCACTGAGAAATGGGCAAACAGCGTCTGCTTTTGCCTTCGCGACTGCGGCATGGATGCGATATTGTATTGGTCGTACCGATGAAAACGTCGAATATGACCTCCGCGATCCGCGGCAGGATCAGATTTCTAACAGCCTAAGTGGTCTCAAGTCTCCACATGAAATTTCCAAATGTCTTTTTGGTCTGACCGGGCTTTTTCCTGACGAGTTGTTTAGAAACAAACATTGGATGGCCGCCGTAATCTCAAAACTGAGCACGATGCTGGATGATGGCATGTCGATCGCTGTGCGCAACGAAACGCAATAGGACCGCGCCTCAACAGCAATACACCTGCTTTCAAACGCCTTCTAAATTCGATGATGCCATCAGTAGTTCCCGTCTCGCTTGTTGGTACATTACTAACATCAGTCATATTGACTAGGTGTGCAGTCCAAAGATCTTGCGCGCCGTTTCTGACCCAATTGCAGCGGCCTCATCGTCACTCAGGGCGCCCAGTATTGACTGAGTCACCGCCAGCCAATCAGGTAAGCCATTCGCAAGATCAACTACCGGCCAATCACTTCCCCAAACCATCCGGTTCGCACCGAACTCCGCAAGTGCGTGTTCAAAATACGGCTGGATTGCTGCTTGGTTTGCATCCCCGTGCGAGCAATAGGCCAACAGCCCTGATAGCTTGCAATAGACATTCGGATGTGCCGCCAACGCAGTCATTTCAGCACGACATGGGTCCAGTTTTCCGCCTGCGATATCAGGAACACCACAGTGATTGAGAACAATGGTTGTATCAGGGCACGCGGCCGCGAGGCCTGCGCCGTTTTTCAATTGCTTAGGTTCTGGACTCATAACCAGAATATGACGGTTGCAGCGAGGGCGATTGCTGACAGAAATACTTTGGGACATCGGTCGTATCGGGTTGCGACGCGTCGCGACGCGTCGCCAGTCTTTGAGCCTGCCAAACATGTGTTCGATCCGGTTGCGGCGTTTGTAACGGCGCTTGTCGTATCTCACGATCTTATTGCGTGACTTGCGACCAGGGATACAAGGCCTTGTGCCCCTGTCTGTTAAGGCTTCTCGGAACCAATCGGCATCATAACCCCTGTCAGCGAGCAACCATTCCGCATCCGGTAAACCGCTCAGCAAAGCCGCCGCACCGGTGTAATCGCTGACCTGACCGGCGGTTATGAAGAAGCGGATTGGGCGACCGCTGGTGTCAGTGACAGCATGCAATTTGGTGTTCATGCCGCCC
>Ga0115562_1000885_pt1 | contig 22687 bp, 20 predicted proteins | sample COGITO_mtgs_1105_6_FD_87200 | JGI IMG/M metagenome (GOLD analysis project Ga0115562, IMG submission 87200) | Pelagic marine microbial communities from North Sea - COGITO_mtgs_110516 | ecosystem: Environmental > Aquatic > Marine > Epipelagic | place: Germany:Helgoland, sampling site Kabeltonne...
CAGCTCATCTAATACTTCCTTCGTAATCGTCATTGTCTTCATGCTCCTTCGTTAATGAAGCATGGACCGAATTACTCATACACAGAAGATCAGACACTCTCAGGATTGCCCTTCAAAAGCAAAATGCTGCCCGGATGCGAACACCCGAACAATCAACCGTGAACAAGACGAAGACGCCCGCCAAGTTGCTCGCGACATCGCTAAGACAAAGCAATACAAAATCTCGATGCGGCTCCGAAAGAAGGTTGAGATGCTATTTGCCCATCTTAAACGCATCCTCGGATTGGGCCGATTGCGATTACGTGGCCCATGCGGCGCAAATGACGAATTCCTCCTCGCCGCCACCGCCCAAAACCTCCGCAAACTAGCCAAGATCTTTCCTGCACCGCAGCAAGCGCGCAAAGCCTGACAAGAAAGGCGCTTGCGCCGAGTTCAAGGCCCTACTTTCTGCGCCTGCAACACGTTCTTTTTCCACAGAATCGGCTCGTTGCTGCCGTTCGCTGCGTTTGCAAACAAAATCATCGTCAAATCGGAGAGCGAGCGGCGGCTGTGCGGGACAAAACGGACCTTGGATGTTCCACCTTCGCTCACGCAGCACTACTTTGCAGATGCGGTAATTTTGTTGCTGCGATGCAGCCTGTGTCGTCAAAGCGGTTCTCTGTCTGTGGCTGAGTCAAGGGTGTTAGGTTCAGTGTCTTCCGGGTCCGTGGTTCTCTACGAGGTCAGGGATTGTCCTGCCTCCTGATGGCGTACGGGACTGATCTGCCAAAATGTCGTTCACGAGGTTGGGAGTTGCCCACCTCAGCCGCTTTGCTGGCTCGATCTGCCTCCGTCCCGGAGGACGTCGAACCTACCCCTTATCTCTTGGGCAGGTATTCTAAAGTTCATTCGATCAGTTGATGGCCTCCATTCCAGGCTCAAACACGGTTTCGTTTCGCCAGAGGCAATGCAGGATGACGGCAATTTTTCGAGAGGCGGCCACGGCTGCTTTCTTGTGCCCTTTGCGCTCGGCTAACTTTGTTGCCCATTCTTTCAAACGAGATGGCTTTCTCGTGCAACTGATCAATGTTGACGCTGCTGAGTATAATAATCGGCGCATATCACAATCGCCACATTTGGATATTTTGCCCGACCAATCCACTTCACCGGATTGATGGCGTTTTGGCGTGAGGCCAAGGAAAGCTCCGACATCAATTGATTTTCTGAACCGTTTTTCATCGTCCAGTGTCGCGATATATGCCAACGCCACGATTGGACCAACTCCTGGTACAGTCATCAATCGACACGCCAGATCACTTTCGCGCGCGATGATCCTTACTTCATCGTCCAGGGCGTCTCTGGCAATGCAGAGCGTCTTATGCAGAGGGAGAAACACTTCTGCCAACAGCTCAATCGCTGGATCTGCATCCGTTGCAGCGGCAAGCTGATCCCGAAAGCCCCCACGCAACTTTCCCGTCCCAACCGGTTTCATGCAAATTCCGAACACCTTTAACACGCCACGCACGTGACCTTCGAGATCCTTACGCATGCGGATCAGCCGTTCCCGAGCACCAATGAGGACGCGCACGCGCTCGGATGCTTCGCTGCGAATGTGGACTTGAGTGAACCAACCAGTACGGGCCAGTTGCGCCAGTCCTTCAGCGTCGCCCTGATCGGACTTGTTAATCCGCCCCGACAACGCTTTGTGTGCCAGACGGGCATCTATGCAAATGATCGGCACCCCACGTTTCTCTAACTCGCGGGTGAGCCAAATTGCTAGAATGCCGCTCTCGTGAACAACCCGCTCTACATCTGACGCGTGCTTCGAGATGAAGTTCGAGATCAAATCCGGATCTGTCGAAACATCCGTGCGCGCCGCAACAACGCCCTTGTCATCCATAATACAAATCGACGTTTCTTTGACGGACACGTCCAATCCAACATAATATGTCATTGTCGTTCTCCTTTGTGGCTGCTTCATTGAGGCCAGTATACTGTACCTCGTTTGCCCAAGGAGAGCGGCAACCACAGACACACCATGTCGTTCGACGCTACCGATCTTGGCGGATTCCAAACCGACCTTTCGCCGCATACTGAATCAACAATCGAAACATGGCGAGATTGTGTGTAAAACCCCGAAGTCTTCTGCATGATGTGTCTGAATTCAGCGTCTGTTGGAGAGAATTGGGGGGCCTATCACACCCGGTTCAGACCGCCACAACGGATATGAAAAAGGGCCGCCCACATAGGCGGCCCTTTGCAACACTTCAAGCGGCGTTGTCGCTGGGCAACAACTTACATCATGCCGCAAACCACGGACGGTCGGGAAGCGTTTCGGTCATCGGTCCAGGAACTGTCATACCAAGGCGCCCAACGACCTTCTGCTTTTCGATCTTTGCCGGGCGGTCATGAATCGGCAACAGGAACGTGTAGTTGTTCAATAGCTTTTTAATCGCGCCTTTTTCTTCGCGTTTCGTCTGCGAATGGTTGCCAGTCACACGTGGTTCCATTTCGTTATTGGTGTTCACATGGTTAATGATCTGGTCATTGAAATCGTAAATGACATCGCCGCAAATACAGGCCAGACCTTCGGCCGTTTCGACGATGACATTCATCGACCCTTCAGTATGAGCGCCCGCGGCTTCACACCACACGCCAGGAATGATCTCTTCGGCGGTGGTAATCTCAAGATCCAAGAAACGCATGGCTTCAGGTTCGTAAATGCGTTCGACCAGATGCAGGATATCCGGCTTGGGGTATTGGGGATACATGATCCCAGACACGGAAAACTCCATTTCCTTGCGGTTGATCACCACTGTGGTGTTCATTGGGAAAAGGTCGTCCTTGCCAGCATGGTCAATATGCAAATGGGTGTGCAGAACGTAACGGACATCGCCCATTTTCACCCCGTGCTTGGCCAACTGGTTTTCGATCAGGTTCTCGTGGAACTGCAGCCCCCTCATCCCGAGGCTCTCCATGATTGCATTGTCGCGATAACCTGTATCCACGACGATGGGGTAGTCGCCCCCTAAAATCAGAAACCCATAAACCGGAACGCGCCGCACACGCCCGCATTCGTGACCCAAAACAAGGAAACTTGTTTCAAGTTCGATATCTCCATAGTCGAGGATGTGAATTGTTAGTGCCATTGATATTCTCCCTTGGCTGAATTGAGGTCCGGTCTTGCCGGATTGTCGATTTGAAAGTGACTCATTCCTGCATCTGAGCTGCATAGTGCGGAGGCGTGTTTGTTGGTCCGTCAGCCTCCAACTGCGTGTGAACGGCCTGAAACCCTGCCTGAATGATTTGATCGCCAACAAGGGTCATCATCCGGTCCAATTGTTCTTCAGGCACATCGAATTGTGCCTGCCATTCCCAGAACGTGCCGTTGCCATCCGTGACTGGCAGTAATCGGACATGGGCGATGTAATTGAACAGCGGTATGGGCGTTTCCAACAGGCAATAGGTGAAACTGTGATCAGCATCCGATAGCGCCAGCAACTGTTCCCGCAGTTCTGCACCATCTTGTAACTGGAACCGGCGCACGCAGCCGACCATATCGGATAAATATCCACGCTCGATTTGGCTTGTCGCAACGGCAGGGTGCCATGTTTCATGCCCGTTGAAATCGCGAATGATGTTCCAGACATCTTCGGGCGGGGCAGGCAAGACTGTGCTTTGAACGATCCGGGTCATGTGGTTATCCCCCGAAATGCCGCTTGAGCGCGTCAAAGCCCGATTGGAAAACGTCGAGGCTCAGGCGTTTTGTAACGGCACCCAGATCATTAGGTGCGCACTCAAACTCAGCTGACCACTGCGCAAAGCAACGATTCCCAAGCGTGACCGGCAAAAGCGAGAGCGTTGCCCGATAACTTGTAACGGGCATCGGGCTTTCGAGAATGGCGTAGGTGCATGAGTTGTCAAAATCGCTTAGCCCCAAAAGCCGTTCGCGGATGGTTTCCCCGCTTTGTAACTTGAAATTCCGAACGCATCCTACCTGATCGGCTGGTCGGCCGTCCTCGATCCGGCTTTCGCGCATTCCAGGGTGCCAGTTGGCAAGCCCGTTGAAGTCACGAATACGATCCCAAACCTGATCTGTCGTTGCCGGGATCACCGATGACACAAAAACACGGGCCATCATTTGTCGCCTTTTTTGGCGTCTTGCTTGCGGCTTTGTTCGTACTCCATCCGGTTCAAATCTGATGCCTCGCGCAACAGTCCACCAGATTTAGCGATGTTGGAGCCATCAATGCCGATGTCGCTTAGCAGGCTGTCCACCATCGGGGCCTGAACACGGTAACGGAGCGCTGAATTGATCACCTCGTCTGTCGGGGACGCGCCACCAGACCCGCCGCCGGCAGTGTCAGAACCGTCTCCATTCCAGCCCAACCCCTGAGAGCCACTACCGCCAAGTTGCATAATTTTGATATCATTGATGTTCTCAAGCGGTTTGACCGAGGCTGCGATAATCCCTTCGACATGTTCCAGCATCTTGCGCTTAAACAGCGAACTGCGGGCCTCATCCGTCAGGACATTTTCGGCCTCATTGATCAGCTTCTGAGCTTCTGCTTCAACTGCGGCACGGATTTGTTCGGCGCCGGCGGCGATGCGGTTTTCTTCGGCGGCTTTCTCAGCCAACAGAACATCCACAGTCTTGCGGCGCGTGGCCTCTTCGGTCTCGCTCGCGGTTTTGACCTTTCGGTGGCCTCAACGGCACGAGCACGGGCGGCTTCTGCTTCAACCGCAGCGGCGCTTTCATCAAGTGACTTCTGATAGAGCGAGATGGCCTTTTCCATCGTTGCCTCTTCGACGGCGCGTTCACGCTCAATCTCAAGCTTGCGGCGATCAGTTTGATGGCCGATGCGCGCGTCATCCAATCCGCGTTCTGAGGCAATGCGCGCGCGCTCGACTTCTTCCTGGCTCGCAATCTCCGCTTCGTTCAGGGCCTGCGCCCGCCCTATTTCTAACTGCTCCAACACGCGACGCCGTTCCAGACGTGTCGTATCAAGCGCTTGCTCGGCGTGAATACGTTCGGCGTCGACAATTTTTGCCTTGGCTACTTTCGCAGCTTCTATTGCTTGATCCGCCGCAATCTGTGCGGCATCAGTCGCCTGATTACGCTTGATTTCCAGATCCCGAATTTTCTGATCCCGTGCAATTTTCTCGACACTGGTGTCTGCTTCCTCTTCGATGCGCTTGCGATCCAGCAATCGGCGCGATGTGATCTCGGCGGTTTCAACCGCTTCCTGCTTGGCGATCTCAAGCTCACGAAGATCTTTTTCGAGTGATATTTGATCCGTCTGTACCGCTTTTTCCTGAGCAATGCGTTTGGCTTCAGTGGCCTCAGTTGCAGCGATTTCGGCCTCTTTCAACGCGGCGGCACGGGTTACATCCCGCTCATCTGTCAGCGCCTGCGCGTCCAACCGTTCCAGCTTAAGCATAAGATCCTGCGCGATGCGGGCCTTTTCTGTGGCTTCGCGCGTTGCGATTTCAGACGCATCAACAGCACCATTGCGGGCGATCTCCATCTCGCGCACACGCTGTTCAAGCGATATGCGTTCAGCTTCGGTTTTCTCCTTCGCAACAATCTTGGCGGCATCGACAGCTCGTTCGCGTTCCACTTGCGCTGTTTCAGTTGTCTGTTGTTTGGCAATTTCTGCCCCTTCCAGACTGCGTTGCCGTTCAATTTCCAGAACCCGTGTTTCTGCGTCCGATGCGATACGCGCCGAGTTTACAATTTTCTCCTGCGCGATCCTCGATTTTTCGACCTTTTCGCGGGCCGCAATTTCAGCCTGATCAATGGACAGGTTACGGGCAATCTCTTGCTGGCGAATGGTGTTTTCCGATTCGATCCGTGTCTGTGCGATCTCACGGTCCTGAACTATTCGGGCCGTTTCAATAGCTTCTCGATTTATAAGACTGGCCTGTTCTGCGACCGTTTCACTTTCGGCGCGTTCCTTTGTCAGCTCGGCGCGCTGGCGGGCACGGCGGATTTCGATGTCGCGTTCCTGTTCCAGACGCGCTTCTTCACTGGCCCGCTCAATCTCGAGCGTCTGTTTTTCCGCCTCAAGATTGCGCGCGCGGATTTCCACCGCCGAGCTTTGTTCAATGTCGTTACGGACTTTTCGGCGGGATTCGATGGCCTCGATCACGTTTGTAAGACCTTCGGCATCAAATCTGTTCGACGGATTGAAAAACGCGATATCGGTCTGGTCGATGTCGGTAATTGCGACGCTTTCAAGTTCCAGGCCGTTCAAGCCCAACCCTTCCTGCGCGACCGACAGGACCCGGTCCACATAGCTGCTGCGGCTTTCGTGCAGTTCTTCCATGGTCATTTCTGACGCAACCGTGCGCAACGCCGAAACAAATTTGCCCGACAGGAGCTTGTGAATGCGTTCCGGCTCCAGAGTTCTGCGCCCCAGCGTTGAGGCCGCCAACGAAACGGACGCCTTGGATTGCTGGACCCGCACATAGAATTCCGCCTCAACGTCGACCCGCAGGCGGTCCTTGGTAACAAGCGCGCCGTCGTCCGTACGAGTAACCGACAGATCAAGTGTGTTCATGCTGATCGGTGTGATGTCATGGATAATTGGCCAAACAAATGCCCCGCCATCGATGACCACCTTTTCACCCAGAAACCCGGTGCGTACAAAGGCGACCTCTTTGGTGGATCGGCGATACAGCCAGTTCATCACCCAATAAACGATGAAGACGACAATGACCGCGATGATCAGCCAAAGAACCAATTGTCCAATTATTTGTCCGGTCATTGTTTTTCTCCTGTTGGTCCAAGACCCAGTGCTTTGAATTTTCGTGTTTGTTCTGTCAGTGCGATTTCGGATGGCAGGCGTTCCATCGAGGAGGCTCCATAAAACCCGTGACAATGCCGTGTGTTTGTGAGGACAAATTCGGCGTCCTTAACCGAGGCGACCGGGCCGCCATGCACCAGAACGATGACGTCCGGGTTTACGCTGCGCGCCGTTTCGGCCAGTCGGTCAGTGATGGCAGGCGCGTCCTTGAGCGGCACACCGGATTGCGCCCCTATGGACCCACCACTGGTGAGGCCAAGATGGACGACGATGATGTCAGCCCCAGCCGCAGCCATGGCCTGCGCGTCATCTTCATTAAAGACGTAAGGGGTGGTCAAAAGGCCACGTGCCCGCGCCAGTGCGACCATGTCGACCTCTTGCCGGTAAGACATCCCGGTTTCCTCTAAATTGGCCCGGAACGTGCCGTCGATCAGACCGACGGTTGGAAAGTTCTGCACACCGGAAAACCCGGTGGCTTTGATCTCATCCAAAAAGCGGCCCATGTCGCGGAACGGATCAGTTGCGCAGACACCAGCAAGCACAGGTGTGTTTTTGACCACGGGCAGGATTTCGCGCGCCATGTCCATCACAACGCTGTTGGCGTCGCCGTAGGGCATTAATCCAGCCAAGCTGCCGCGCCCGGCCATGCGGTAGCGACCTGAATTGTAAATCACAATCAGGTCAATGCCACCGGCCTCTTCGCATTTGGCGCTTAGACCAGTGCCTGCTCCGCCACCGATAATGGCTTCGCCGCGATCAATTGCAGCGCGGTACTTTGCGATCAATTCCTCTCGGTGAAACATGTCAGACCCTCCTTTGCTTCGCCGTGCCGCCTGTAAGCGACCGGAAGGTCTCGGCGACCTGTTGGGCAAATTCAGGGGCGTTGATGTGATGTGGTACCCGGATCACCTGACGCTGCCCGGTTTGATGGACTGTGCTTTCCAATGCCTGAAACAGGGCGGCATTGGCGGAGGGCGCATAAAATGGCTGCCCTTCGGCATCGAGCGCTGATAGCCCGCCTTCGTTCAGGAAAAACCGCACCGGGCCATTCATGGCATTCAACTTTTCGCCGATTAACGTGCCGATCAGCTCGCACTCTCTATCGTTGGTTCGCATCAAAGTGACCTGCGGGTTGTGTTGATAAAATATCCGTTCTGAGAACCCGTGTGGGACGGTTTCTGGACCATGGAAATTCACCATGTCCAATGCACCACACGCGCCGATATAGGCACCGCCCTGGCGGGCAAATGCATCAAGTCGGGTGTCGTCAGCGGCCATCACCCCACCAACAACAAGATCCGCAATTTCAGTGGTGGTCAGATCTATAACCCCGTCCAGCGCGCCTTGCGCCAAAAGGGTTTCCATCGACTTGCCGCCATCGCCAGTTGCATGAAAAACAACGGGCTCGAAATCCGATTTCAACAGATTGGAAACTTGCGAGACACAAGGGGTCGTGACCCCGAACATGGTCATGCCGACGTTTGGCGCTTGCTTGACATGTGGCGTGGCCAGACGGCGGGCTTTGGCCATTCCAGCAAGGGCTTCTGCGGCGTTTTTGAGCGTCTGACGGGTGATGAAATTCACCCCCTGGACATCCGCAACAGCGTTCATCAGCGTTATGTCCGAGCCCCCAACATAATGTTGCGTCTGTCCCGAAGCCACCGTGGAAAGGATCAGTTTCGGGACGCCTAAGGGAAGCGCACGGAAGGCGGGGGCAACCATTGCCGTGCCGCCTGACCCGGCGGCTGACAAAACTGCGGCCACATCATCACGCTGTCTGATCCACTGCTCAAACGCGATCGTCATTCCGGAGACGGCAGTGCCGCGATCCTGTGTGAAAACGCCAGATGCGCCGCGCGGGTGGAAGGCGGCGATGGTGTTCGGGGGGATATCGGCCCCCGAAGGTTGCCCGCTGGTGGACAGATCAACCAAAGCCGTTCGCAGGCCCTGTGCCTTGATCACATCTCGCATCAACCGCAGCTCGACCCCTTTAGTGTCAAGCGTGCCGCAGATATAGACAAGGCCACTTCGGGCATCACGTTCGATCGGGTCAGGCCCTGATGCTTCTGGCTGCGTATCCGGTGTGATGGTTCTGGCGGATTGTTCGATTTGACGAATTGATGCGGCCTGTGACCAGCGATTGGGGATCTGCGGATTGGACTGATAGACGCGGTTGAGTGGTACAGCAGAACTGTCTGCGTCAGTAACCGACACAGGTGCATCCGTTTCGTCATGGGCATGACGACCCACACCCAACAAAGCCTGTTGTAAGTCCTTGTCAGCGGCAAGTGTGTCTGATGCCATCACGCGATTAATCCGGCCGTTGACCATGATCGCGACTTGATCGGATACCGAGCAGGCCACGCCAATATTTTGCTCAATCACCAGCACGTCGATGTCGCCCTCTTGGCCCAACCGGGTCAGCATGTTTGCGACGTGGGTGACGATGACGGGCGCCAACCCTTCGGTCGGTTCATCCATCACCAGAAGTTTGGGGTTCAAAAGCAGGGCGCGACCAATGGCCAACATCTGTTGCTCGCCACCCGAAAGCTGCGCGCCACCGTTGCCCTTGCGTTCGGCCAGGCGCGGAAAAACAGAGTAGATCCGCTCAACAGTCCAAGGACCTCCCTTGCGGGCCACAAGTTGCAAGTGCTCGTCTACTGTAAGTGATTTCCATAGACGCCGCCCTTGTGGAACGTAACCGATGCCCAGCCGGGCAATCTCGGATGGGCCCATCCCGGCAAGCGAATGGCCATCAAAGGTGATACTGCCTGCGGCGGCAGTTTCCAGCCCCATAATCGCTTTGCACAGGGTGGTTTTGCCCATGCCATTGCGCCCGACTACGGACAGCACTCCCGATCCTAGTGTTAGATCGACGCCTTGCAGCGCGTGCGATTGCCCGTAATAAACGTTCAGATCCTGAACTTTCAAAATGGGAGCACCTGCACGATCACTCATGATCGTCTCCCAGATAGAGCGCCTGAACTTCGGGATCGTTTTCGATCTCTTCTGGGCTGCCCTCTTTGAAAATGCGCCCATTGTGCATCATCGTTACAGACTGTGCGACACGCAGGGCGACATCCATGTCATGTTCGATAATGATGAAACCCATATGAGCTGGTAGACCGGTCAAAATCTCAACCAGATCAGAACGTTCAGTGGGCGACAGGCCAGCGGCAGGTTCATCAAATAGAATGAACCGTGGCGCACCGGAAAACGCCATTGCGATCTCCAGTTGACGTTGTTGACCGTAGGAAAGTTCGGCAACGGTGGTGTCTTTGACGTCCTCAAGATGAACCACTCTGACGAGTTCTTCGGCGCTGGCCATCAGCGCATCATCCGCCTTGGGACGGAGGAAAGAGAAGCGCCCACGCGACACGCCGCGGCAGGCCAAGTAGATATTATCGAAAACCGACAGGCCCGCGAACAACAACGAGATTTGATAAGTTCGCCGCAGACCGCGCCGTATGCGTTCTTGGGGTGGGAAGTTTGTGACGTCTTCGCCAAACAGCTTGATCGTGCCCGCCGTCGGGGGGAAATCCCCAGAGATACAATTGAACAGGGTGGTTTTGCCTGCGCCATTTGATCCCAGGATCGCACGACGCTCGCCCGGTTGTACGGCGATATTGATATCTGTCAGGGCGGCAAGGGCCCCGAATTTCTTGGTCATTCCCGTCAGTTCCAGCGCGTTTTCACTGACGGTTTGGGCAGGGATGTCATTCGAGGCCAGGACGTTCATAGGTTACGCTCCTTTTGCTCAAGAAGCTGGTCGCGTTTCTGCCAATTGCGTAGCTTGTCCCAGAGACCCAAAATCCCATCTGGTGAGAAGTAGACGATGGCAAGAAAACCAAGCCCGATCAGCAGTTGAAACCGTTCGCCACCCAACCCTAGGATCAGCAGAAAATCACGGGCAAATGTCTTTAGAAGCACAAAGACAAACGCACCAACAAATGCCCCGATGGGATGACGAAGCCCGCCCATGACAGCGATGACCAGAATGTCGATGGCCGCTCCGATCCCGACGGTGCCGGGTGAGATCTGCGTTGATTGCCACGTCAGCAGGATGCCTCCGACACCTGCCAGAAGGCCCGAAAATGCATATGCCGCGACCCGGTGCGCCGTTACATTATATCCCAGCGCTGCCATTCGACGCGGGTTGTCCCTGACACCCTGCAAAGCAAGACCAAATGGTGCCCGGGAGAGGTAAAGCACCGCCAGAAAGGAAACCGTCGCCCAAAACAGCGAAAGGTAATAGAAAGCAACCGGGTCGCGCCAGTTCACCCCAAAGAGGGATGGGGGAACAACGGAGTTAAAGCCTGAAAATCCATTGAAAATATCATAGTTCTGGCGCGTGAAGTAAAAGAATGCTGCAGCAATCGCCAGTGTGATCATGATCGTGTAGATGCCTTCGGTTCTGACGGCCAGCCAACCCACGGCGGTGGCAAAAAGGCACGCAATCGCCAAGGCCAATGGAATTGCCAGAAACCAGGGCCATCCCTGACTGACCTGACTGACGGCGCTGTCGCCGAAGATGGCCAACATGTAACCGGCCATTCCGGCAACCGACATCTGCACCAGCGAGACCATGCCGCCATAGCCTGCCAAAAACATCAGGCTGAGCGCGATAATTCCAAGGATGAATGTCCAGCCAAATATCTGGAACAGGACAAAATCTCCGGCAAAGAGCGGCATTAGCAGTAGAAGAATTGCAACTGCCCAATACTGACCCGGAATACGTTCGATCCAGGCAAGGTGTTTGCGGTTGATTGAGGCTGCGTTGTCCATTGGATTACTTTCCCCCCATTAGGCCCTGAGGCCGGAACGCAAGGACGACAACCATGATCAGGAATGTCAAAACGACCGCATAAGTTGGGAAGTAAACTGACCCGAATTGTTCCGCCACGCCAATGATCAAAGCCCCCAGCGCTGCACCGGGGATTGACCCCATGCCGCCCACAATGACCACAACAAGCGATGCGAGAAGAAAACGGATGTCCTCACCGGGGGCGACCGATTGAAAGGTGCCGCCAACGACGCCTGCAACGCCCGCGAGCCCGGCCCCAAAGGCAAATACCCCAAGAAAAACAATCTGGATGCGTGCGCCGGTTGCGGACAGCATTTCGCGATCATCAACACCTGCGCGCACCAGCATCCCGATCCGGGTGCGGTTCAAAACCAACCACATGGAGACACCCAGAACCACAGCCGCAAAGAATATGACTATTCGCACGAGCGGGTATTTCAGGAAGATCAGCTCGCCGGTGGACCGCTTGGTGCCAGTGGCAATGAAGGTCTCCATTGGGCCGGACAGCCAGCTGGGGGCGGCAATGTTGTAAAAATCCCCGCCAAATCCCCAGAGCATCAGATCAGCAAGAACAATGGAGATACCAATTGTTACGAGGGTCTGACGTAGATCCTGCCCCTCAAGCTTGCGAAACACATAAAGCTGCATCAAAACGCCAAGGCATCCGACAACAACAAACGCGACGGGAAAGGCCATCAGCCAGTAACCTGTCCATTCGGCTGCGAAATAGCCCACATACCCTCCGAAAAGGTACAGCGAGCCATGCGCCAAATTGACATTGCGCATCAGGCCAAAGATCAAAGTAAAGCCGCTGGCGACCAGAAAATACAGCCCACCCAATGTGATGCCGTTCAACAGCGCGCTCAGGAAAACCTTCTTCTTGCCGATCAGATCGACAAGGAACGGCGGCCAAAGCGCAAAGATCAGCCAGACGAAAACCAGAGCGGCAAAGCCAATGATCGCTGTCCAGATCGGATGTTCGCGGGCGAAGATCCGCATCACGAACACTCGTCAAACAGCAGTGTCAGAATATCATTATTCGTGATCTGGTCCATGATTTCCTCCCGGTCTTCCCAGAATGATCCGGGTCATGGAGAAATCATATGTTGGCTATCGATTCAGAGCCGTACCCGAAAGTCTTACGGATTATCCGGCCATAGCAAAAGATGAACCATGTCTGCTTGCAACCCGCCGGTACTCAGATGGGGGGATACCCACATTTGTTGAAAAGAAACGCGTGAAGCTGGCCTGTGATGAAAACCCAAGTTCAAACGCGATGTCGGTCACCGTTTTTTGGGTGTTCAAAAGATCATCAATGGCGTGCTCTGAGCGAAGTGTATTAAGGAAGATGTTTGGCGTGACGCCCATCTGTTTTTTAAAGAGCTTGAAAAAATGCGGCCGCGAAAGCCCCACGTCGCGGGCCAGAGTTTCCATATCGACATCCTCTGACATGTTACTTTGCATCAACCGCATACTGCGCCGGATACGATAGTCGCTGAACCGGCCAGAGAGGCTTTGTAAAACGCTGTCAGGCATGCGTTCATTCCAAGAGCTTTCATAACAATTACGGGTCAGGTCAAACAACAACCTGTCGAAATCAGCCGGGTTGTCTTCATCCAGCAAAAATGCTGTCAGATTGCCAACCAGATTGCACGCCAGTTCTGTCAGGACAATTTTCGGATTTCCAAATTGCATGGCAAACTCTGCCGTGTTGCAATTCTCCAGAAACCAGATCGGCTTAATATAGAGAACCAAACACAAGCATTCACCGCTGCCATCAACAGCAAAACTATGCGGTTCCCAAGGACTGACGGCGGCGGCGTGGTGTTGATCGATCAAGTAGGGTTTCCCAGCAACAGACGCCGCCGCAACATTGCCATCGACGTGGAAAAGCAGATGCCCTTCCCGGTGCGCATGCGGGATCATTTCCCTGTCCATGCGCAGCAGCGAAGCACGTCCGAACGCGCCGTGACAGACTGAGATAGCATTGCTCATGATATCGCTCCCTAGCGTCTTTTCCTTCAATAAATGAGGCAAGACACCCAAGCGTGACTCGCGAGTCTGCTCTTTGGCAATAGGCTGATGCCATTAAACAGACTGTAAGTCACGTTGTGATAGCGTCATCGAGGAAGAGATAAATCGCTTAAGGAGCAGTGTAGGCTGTCTTGACCGTGGTATAGAATTCCTTGGCATAGCTGCCTTGTTCACGCGGACCGAGACTGGATTTTTTGCGTCCGCCAAACGGGACATGATAGTCCACACCGGCTGTCGGCAAGTTGACCATAACCATCCCGACCTCGGACTTCCTTTTGAAATCACTGGCATATTTCAATTTTGTTGTGCAAATTCCAGCCGACAAGCCAAACTCGCTGTCATTGGCAACAGCCAGCGCTTCGTCGTAGTCGCGCACCCGGATGACTGAGGCGACAGGGCCGAATACTTCTTCACGGTTGATACGCATATTTGGGGTCGTATCCGTGATCAAAGCCGGGCTTAGGTAATATCCTTGCGTATCGCGCTTCAAAAGATCGCCGCCAGTGCGCAGGTTGCCACCTTCGCGTCTTGCGGTCTCAATATATGCGCAATCTTGTTCAAGTTGAGTTGCGTCTACTACGGGGCCGATATCAGTTCCCGGCTTCAGTGCGTGATCAATAACAAGTTTGTTCAACCGTTCGGCCACAGCCTCGACAAAGCGCGCATGAATGCCTTCGGTAACGATCAATCGAGATGAAGCCGTGCATCGTTGGCCAGTTGAAAAATACGATCCATTCACTGCCACATCGACCGCGACATCAAGATCAGCATCATCCAAAATCACCAAGGGGTTCTTTCCACCCATTTCCAGTTGCAACCGACGCATATGCGGCAGGCTGTCTTTTGCTATGCGCGCACCTGTGCCAACAGACCCAGTAAACGTAATCGCATTCACTCGAGCGTCATCGACCATACATTGCCCGACAACGGAACCAGCACCCATGACCAAGTTCAGAACACCTGCGGGGAGGCCCGCACGGTGCAGAATATCCACAATCACCCATGAACAGCCGGGCACCAGTTCGGCTGGTTTGAAAACAACTGTGTTACCATAACAAAGTGCCGGTGCGATCTTCCACGCGGGGATCGCTATCGGGAAATTCCACGGTGTGATGATCCCGACCACGCCCGCAGGTTCGCGCGTGATATCCACTTCCACCCCGGGACGCACAGAGGCAACTTTGTCACCGGTCAGCCGCAACGCTTCTGCAGCAAAGAACAGAAATATCTGAGCGGCCCGGACAGTTTCGCCGATCCCTTCGGCGCGTATTTTCCCTCTTCGCGGCTTAAAAGTTCGCCGATCTCATCTTTGCGGCGCATAATCTCATCACCCGCTGTCTTAAGAATGTCGTGCCGCGTCTGTGGTGTTGTCAGCGACCAAGACACAAAAGCAGCGTCTGCGGCTGAAATTGCATCCTGCGTTTCTGCCAATCCAGCTTGTGCAAAACTGTCAATGACATCCGAAGTGTCACTTGGGTTAATGTTATCAGATGCATGGCTGGTCGTCAGCCATTCACCATTAATCAAAAGAGGGCGCATTTATTTTCCTGCTTATTCAGTTGGTTGGCGCCAGTAAAGGCATCAGGTTTTCTTCTGTGATCGCACTTGCCCCCCAGGACATTTGTGCGGACCGGATCGTTCTTTGGATGTCGGATTGGGTTAGCCCCAATTCTGAAAGGCTCTGAGGCAGGGGAAGGTCCGCTAGAAATTGTTTCAATCCGTCTGGCAGACTCATGCGCAGCGGAATGCTGAAGACTGATTTCAGTTGATCGTATCGGGCATTTGTCCTGTCACTCGTCTGGAACTCCAGCACGGCGGGCAGCAAAAGTCGCGAAATCGCGCCGTGATCAATCTGATCATTCGCATCATGCGCAAGCGCGTCTGCCAGTGACTGGACCATTCCCACACTTTTTTGCTGTGCTAGCATGCCATTCAACGAGGCTGCCATCAGCTCGCGGCGGCCATCAAGGGTGTCTGTGGCAATGGCCGAATGTAAATTCTGTGCTGTCCGGATCACCCCGTCCAGGGCGATGCCATCTGCGGGGGGATTGAAAGCATCTGAAACATACGCTTCGACACAACGGACCATAGCCGTCACGGCGGCACTTGCTGTTCGTTGAGGTGTCTCACCTATCGTCAGGGTCGGATCGCAAATGATCACATCCGGTTGGGCGAACGCTGCTGGTTTAGGAAAAGTTTCATCGGCCAGAATTTGAACATTGGCGTGGAACGTGGGCAGGTTTTCAATTCCGGGTACCGCAAAGAAGTAAGGGGCGCGTTTGCTTGTGTTGGTATTTTGAGTTGCACCATCTCGATCGGCACAGGACACGGACCGCCCACCAACAGTAATCGCATTGGAACTTCCAAATGCGACAACAACATCTGCTTTATGCGAAGCACGGGCATTGTTCAGCGCTTTGATGTCCGCTTCAACAATACGGCCTGTGGGGATCGGATGGAGTGCAATTTTACTGCGATATGGGAAACCCGAGACGAGACGATCCAAGAAATCGGATCCCCCGGCGTGTTCATTTCGAAAAACAACCAAGGGCCGCGTGCACCGGTTCCGTTCCATTTCAGAATGCAGCGCGTCCTCAAGGACGTTATCTGCAAAATGTACGCGTGAGAGATAATTAAGCAGTCTCGTTTAAACTGCCGCGTATCAGTTTGGAATATTCGCCCGGCGGATAAGACCACCGGGCGATTGCTTTTCTCTGACTATTCGTAGGATGTTTTACACGCGGGCGTGTCCCGGCTTGGCAAGCCAATTTGCGCAAAAGCCTCCGGATCGATACCAAGTTGTTGGTTCACGTTCTCAACCATCGACACCATTTTAGTCGATAGCGTGCCATCTTCATTTTCGACAACTTCCGAAACAAAGTTGGCGGCAATCGCCTGACGGTTTTCATCCAGAGTGATTGGGCCGGTTGGGGAATCGAGCTCCAACGTACTCAGACAGGACCTGAATGCGCCTTGACCTTCGCCAAGATCGCCACCTACTTCTTCAATGCAGGTCAGTGCCGCAGAAGTGGCCGTATAATATGCTGTTGCCAGCAAAGATGGGCTTGGAAAACGATCTTCCGGTTCAAAAGTGTTCTGATAGGAAGCTACATATTCTTTCCAACGAGGATTGTCCCAGCTGTCTGCCTGCGGACCAGCTGCAGGTGTTCCAATCAACGCGTTCTTTGCATCGCCCTTGGAATTCAGCACTGTGCCGTCAACCATGATCGAGCCGCCAATGAGGGCCGCGTCGCCACCTGCCTGCTGATATTGCCCTAAGAAGTTCACGGCATCTCCGCCGCCCAGCCCAAGATAGATTGCGTCCACATCATCCGGCAATGCTGCGATAATGGATCCGAAATCCTTGGTGCCCAAGGGCACCCAGAAGCGCTCAGTCACGTCTCCGCCTGCTGCACAAAACTCGGTCACAAGGCCGAAGACTTGTGTGTAGATGAAAGAATAGTCCTCGCCCACGGTCGCGATCGAGCGGTAGCCCTTTTCGTTGTAAATGTAATCGCCCAGACCCACGGACCACTGCGCGCCATCTGTGCTGAAACGAAAGAAGTTCTCAGCAGGGGTCACATAAGTTGTTTCCTGCGCAGCCGAAGATCCGTTTAAAAATGTGATATCCGGTTGGGTTTTGGCATAATCCCGGATCGCAATCCCTTCGGACCCTGAAAGCGGGCCGATGACGATATCCACACCGTCCTGTTCAACCACTTTACGGGCCGCACGTACGGCGCTGTCAGGGCTCGTATCGGTAGATGCGATGATGATCTCGATCTCACGCCCACCTGCCGTGTAACCCGCCTCTGTCAGGGCCGTTTTCAACCCTCTGACACCATCTTCGCCAAGAACCGTATAGGTCCCCTCGAGAGTGGCCAGAACCCCGACTTTTAGCGGCTCGGCGATAACGCCAGAAGCTGAAATCGCCAAAACTGAAGCTGCCATTGTGACACTGTATTTCATTTGTTCCTCCCAAAAAATTTGGCCAGATCAGTTTGCTAACCGGGCTGCCTTACTATTTGGGAAGGTGCGAAATCTGCCAATTCCACACAGTTTCACGCTGTAACTGACCGTCTCATTTCTAGTGAACTTCTACTAGAAAGTTACTCATGTTACCAACGCTCAGCACTGAAGAAGAGCATACGCTGTTCGCTCGCCAATGCTGAACGTTGCCTGAATGACCGCTTTCGCCTCTGCGATGCAGCAGCAACTTCGCATACAAGCAGCAAGTTTTCCCGCTGCGAGCGCACGCAGCGTAATTTGGCCACTTCCGCATTGGGCTCTCTCGACACCTTCGCCGCGCCGGTTACGAGCGGCCGGTTCGGGAAGCACCGCCATTCGCTGCGCGGTACATGTATTGTTAAGACGCGGACAAACAACATGTTTCTTGTTCGTCTTGATGTTTGCTTTCATTTTCGCGGTGTGACTGGTTTGCATGAGTGGTGAAGAACTGCTTTACGCCCTTCCTGCTGGTCACTTCGCCACTTTCCAGTTGACCCTTTGCGCACCGCAAGCATTGCTGTTGTCAGTCTCAACGCGGTCATTCGCGCCCTCATTCTGAGCCATCGCCCGCTGGCGCGGGCTTGTGTCAGTACCGGCCATCTAGATCGGATTGCCGCAAAGGAGAGCGAAATGAATGTATCCAGTAAATCCAATTCAAAATCTAACAAGAGGCCTAAACGCGATCAGCTGATCGCATTGCTGGGGCGTAAGAGAGCACCGACCTTGGCAATGATGTACGTGGCACTGGGCTGGCAAGCGCACACAACGCGCGCAGCTATCAGCAGATTACGTAGCAGCGGTGTAAGTGTTGACACACTCAAGAACGAGCATGGCCGCCCAACACGTTACTCTCTGACCTCAAAGCCCACATTGGTGGTCAGTGTGCCTGAAAGAGGTGTCGAATGAAACGGCACGTAGATCCCAAGACACTCGCAACAGAACTTAATCGCATCGAGACATTGGAGCGACCTGATCTTCTTGGTCTTTGGCTAGAATTGCATGGGCGACGCGCTCCAAAGAGCCTGAGCCTGGCGTTTCTGCGACGTGTCGTCACCTATGAAGTTCAGTGTCGCACCCTTGGCGGACTAAAGCGCAAGACCAAGGTGAAGCTGCTGAGCATGGCCGAAGCGATGGCACAGATTAAGGAAGCAGGTGATCAATCTGCACTGCCGACCATCATGCCGGCTCAAAAGCTTGTTCCTGGTGCACGGCTCTTCCGCGACTGGAATGGTAAAACCTGGGTTGTCGATATCACCGAGACAGGCTTCGTGATGCAAGGGCAATCATACAGGTCTCTGACCGCAATCGCCAAGCAGATCACCGGCGCGCATTGGTCTGGCCCGAGATTCTTCGGGCTGAACAACAAAACCAGTAAGGATCACTTACAGCCTGTCGCAGCGAGCTCAGTCTGATGCGGCCCAAAATCCGCTGCGCAATCTACACCCGTAAATCAACTGAAGAGGGTTTGGAGCAGGACTTCAACTCGCTCGATGCCCAATATGAGGCTTGCGCAGCCTATATCGTGAGCCAGAAGGCGGAAGGCTGGCGGCAGGTGTCAAAACGGTATGACGATGGCGGTCTGTCTGGGGGAACCATGCAAAGACCCGCCCTTCAACAATTGCTCGCTGACATCGCAGCGGGGCATATTGATCGGATCGTTGTCTACAAGATTGACCGCCTTACGCGATCACTGTCGGATTTTGCTAAAATCGTGGATCAGTTAGATGCAATGGAGGCAAGCTTTGTCTCGGTTACCCAAAGCTTCAACACGGCCACTTCAATGGGGCGGCTCACCCTCAACATGCTGCTCAGCTTTGCTCAGTTTGAACGTGAGGTGACTGCTGAACGGATCAGAGACAAGATCGCGGCTTCCAAGAGGAAAGGCTTATGGATGGGAGGGACACTACCATTAGGCTATGACAAGGACAGGCGAACCCTGGCCATCATTCCCTCAGAGGCCACCTTGATCACAAGGATCTACGCAGACTACCTTCGCTTGGGTTCAATTGGCAGAGTCAAAGAAGGACTGGACCTCGACAGCTGTACAACCCGCATCAACATTGGCAAGGACGGCCAGCCGCGTGGTGGCAAGCCGTTCACAAAAACCCATCTGCATGCCCTGCTCACCTCACCGATCTATGCAGGCAAAATCAAACACAAAGATAAGATCTACGACGGCCAGCACCCTGCGATCATAAATCAAGAGATGTGGGACCAAGTTCAAGATCAGCTCTCAAAAGCATCTGCCCGCCGACGTGGTGCAGGCAACATCGCTATGCCTTCCCCATTGGCTGGAAAGCTCTTTGACGCTACCGGAGACCGTTTGACCCCCAGTCACACTGTTCGGTGTGGCAAGCGCGTCCGCTATTATGTTTCCAGACGGCTGCTTGTCGGCTCCCGAGCGAAGCACCCGGACGGTTGGCGCCTCCCGGCTGCGCAGTTAGAGCCTGCTTTGGCCAGCCTGATAGTGAATTGGTTGGCAGATGAACGCACAGCGCAAGACCTGTTGTTTACGAGATCGGCAGCAGAGATAAGGAACCTGCACGATCGCCTCAAGGAAATGGCTGATCGAATACGCGCAGACGCGGTAACAGATATTTGGCCGCAACTCATTGGGCGATGTGACCTCGGCGTAGGAAAAATCAAGGTGCAGTTTGATCAAGATGCACTCGCAGATGCCTCGAGTACTCCGAGCGTGAGTAATTCCGGTGGCGCTCTCACTCTCATTGCTCCATTCCACCTTCGCAAACGTGGCTTTGAAACCAAGATCGTGATCGGGGGCCAAGCTGGAACAATAGACTTGAAACTTGTTCAAAACATCGCGCTCGGATTGTATTGGTACGAAGCGGTCATCTCTGGTGCCACATTCAAAGAGATTGCTCTCAGTGCAAAGGTCGATATCAAGCGAATCCGACAGATGATCGAATTTGCCCTTCTCGCACCCCGCGCAATCGAAGACATCCTCATCGGCCAACAGCCGATTGCCCTGACAACAGAGTGGTTGAAGCACCAAGATCTGCCGATCGGCTGGGTTGCTCAGCACGCCCTGATCGCCTCTGCCAACTAAAGCACAACCGGGCCAAAATCCCAAAAACAAGGTCGTCACTCTAACCCGCGAGAGACGTTCCGCCGGATTCGCAGTTACACCGCCCAAATCACCACAGTAGAGACACTGGAAACACCACTATAGCCCCGCTTTGCGGGTTATGTGTTGGTAAAACTAAGGCATTGATATTGAAGGGTAGTTAAGTGGTGAGCCGTGTTGGGTTCGAACCAACGACCTACTGATTAAAAGTCAGTTGCTCTACCAACTGAGCTAACGGCCCACGCTGGCGTATCTAGAAAGGACTCAAAGAAGGGTCAAGCCCTTAAAGCACGAAATGTCAGACACATGCTGGATAAGATCGGCCACCGGGGTTATATGCGGCCCATGGACGTTACAGCGCAGATCAGTTTACCCTTTATGAAGATGCACGGGTTGGGCAATGACTTTGTCGTTGTGGATGCACGTGCACAGGATCGCGCGATCACACCCGCGATGGCAAAAGGAATCGGTGACCGGCATTTTGGCGTTGGATTTGACCAGTTGGCCGTCATCGGGAATGGTGCAGGCGATGCGCATCTGACATTCTACAATTCGGATGGTTCCCTGTCCGCCGCATGTGGCAATGCAACGCGCTGTATCGCGCGGTATCTGATGGATGAAAGCGGCGCACAGGAGCTGCATCTGACAACGGGGCGCGGTGAATTGATGGCACGTGACGTCGGCGGTGGACGCGTGGCGGTCAACATGGGTCAGCCGCAACTGCTGTGGCATGAAATTCCGCTTAGCCGTGCAATGGATACGCTGGAACTGCCGATTGACGGTGCACCAACGGCCACCGGCATGGGCAATCCGCATTGTACGTTTTTCGTTGATGATTTGACCGCAATTGATCTGGCAACCTTTGGCCCCGGCATTGAACATCATCCGCTTTATCCTGAACGCACCAATGTGCAAATCGCGCAGATCATCGGTCCCGATCACATCCGCATGCGCGTCTGGGAACGCGGTGTTGGCATCACTTGGGCATCAGGGTCATCCAGTTGTGCAACCGCCGTTGCCGCGGCGCGCAGGGGCCTCACCGGTCGCACCGTGCGGATTGATCTGGACGGCGGCACGCTTGACATAGACTGGCGCGATGACGGCGTCTGGATGACCGGACCCACGATGCATGTGTTTAGCGGCACACTGACGCCCGCATTTCTGGACAGCCTCACATGAACGCGCCGGTGTTTTCCAACCACGGCTGCCGTCTGAACGCCTACGAGGTCGAGGCCATGAAAGATCTGGCAGGCCAAGCGGGCCTCAAGAACGCCATTGTGGTCAACACCTGCGCTGTCACCGCTGAGGCCGTGCGCAAGGCCCGTCAAGACATCCGCAAGCTGCGCAAGGCCCACCCCGACGCCAGGCTGATCGTGACAGGCTGCGCCGCACAGACAGAGCCGGAAACCTTTGCCGCCATGCAAGAGGTCGACGCCGTCATCGGCAACACCGAAAAGATGCAGCCAGAAACATGGCATGGCCTCAGCGCGGATTTCATCGGCGAAACCGAAGCGCTGCAGGTCGACGACATCATGTCTGTGACAGAGACAGCGGGCCACCTGATTGACGGGTTCGGCACACGCAGCCGGGCCTATGTGCAGGTGCAAAACGGCTGCGATCACCGCTGTACCTTTTGCATCATCCCGTTCGGGCGCGGTAATTCGCGGTCTGTTCCTGCCGGCGTCGTCGTCGATCAAATCAAACGTCTTGTCGACAAGGGCTTTAACGAAGTCGTCCTGACCGGTGTTGATCTGACCTCATGGGGCGCTGATCTGCCTGCCACACCGCGACTTGGCGATCTGGTGATGCGCATCCTGCGGCTGGTGCCGGATCTGCGCCGCCTCAGGATCAGTTCAATCGACAGCATCGAAGTCGACGACAACCTGATGCAGGCCATCGCGAACGAACCACGTTTGATGCCGCATCTGCACCTTAGCTTGCAGCATGGCGACGACATGATTCTCAAGC
>Ga0115562_1000901_pt1 | contig 22504 bp, 24 predicted proteins | sample COGITO_mtgs_1105_6_FD_87200 | JGI IMG/M metagenome (GOLD analysis project Ga0115562, IMG submission 87200) | Pelagic marine microbial communities from North Sea - COGITO_mtgs_110516 | ecosystem: Environmental > Aquatic > Marine > Epipelagic | place: Germany:Helgoland, sampling site Kabeltonne...
CACACTACCAACTACAACAGACCGCCTAAAAAACGGCGGACCTAGGAACATTGACGCGAGCATCGTCTTCACTCAACCGCGCCCTAACAATCAATATCTAGAATCAAGGTGTTGATATGAATATAGCATCACGCTTGGAAATTACATTTAAATCAATGCGCTGCATCTATCTTGGAAACGATTGCAGGGATTCATTTCGATTGTAGCCCGATCAATTGCTGGCTTGGTTTTATTGCTGCAATGCATCTGCAAATAAATCGCTCACGCCGACGAATGGTGAATCGGACCTGCATGACGAATGCACCGAATTTTCAAAAGCCAGCGTCGGTGCAGTTTTCAGCATCGATCAATAAGGGCTCAAACTAGCCATTCGCTGCAGTCTGAACGAAGGCCCGCTCTGGACCGTAATTGACGGACTGACCGGAACATGTGCCACGCCCCTTAATTTACTATTTGTCTATAAGGGCTTAAAATCAACCGACCGTCTGGCGAGTGACGTCCACCCAACTCTATTGAAGGCGCCCTCATGGCCACCAAAACAAAGCTGCACCCCCGCAATCAGCACTCGGAAGGCTATGATTTTGTGCGCTTGGTGGCTGATACACCCGAACTTGACGCTTTCACGATCAGCAATCCAGTCGGTCAGGCAACGATTGATTTTCAGAATGTGCCGGCCGTTCGAATGCTTAACCGAGCATTGCTGAAGACGCACTACGGTATCAATTTTTGGGATATTCCCGTGGGTTACTTGTGCCCCCCAATTCCGGGTCGTGTTGACTATATCCACTATCTGGCGGACTTGCTGGCAAGCAGCAACAATCAAGACATCCCACGTGGGCGCTACGTCAAAGCGCTAGACATCGGCACTGGTGCGAGCTTGGTCTATCCCATTGTTGGCCAGAGCGAATATGGCTGGCACTTCACTGGCACTGATATCGACGCAGACGCACTCAAATCAGCACGGCAAATATGTGATCTCAACAACTTGAACATCGCCCTCAGACGGCAAGAAAAACCGGAGAATATCTTTCGCGGAGTGATCCAATCCGACGACGCTTTTCACGTCACCATGTGCAACCCGCCTTTTCATGCATCCAAGGAACAAGCGGATAAAGGCACTCAACGTAAGTGGGCAAACCTTGGCAAAGGGCGATCAACGCAGCTCAACTTTGGCGGTCAGAATGCTGAGCTTTGGTGCGCAGGTGGGGAGATAAGGTTCATCGCCCGCATGGTTGAGCAGAGCGCAGAGTTTGCTGATCAGTGCCTTTGGTTTACCTCGTTGGTATCAAAAAAAGATAACCTCCAGCCTCTCCACCGAATTTTAGGAAAAGCCAGTGTCACTGATTATAAAGTCGTCGAAATGGCACAGGGGCAGAAAACCAGTCGTTTTATTGCTTGGACTTACATGAAGAAAAAGCAACGCTCTTTGTTCGCGAACAGAGCTCGGACATAAGGGTACTCTTTGGCATTGTCAGAGAAAACTGACTTGAGCGGAGCCGAGCTGCGACCTAGCATCGCAAGATGACAAAACATAACCCGTTCCGCTACTTCAAGACGTCACCTGAGATCATCCGTCTGGCGTCAGACACTATTGTGTTGTCAGGGTCTCCCATTACTGTTTGAAAGCGACAATTCATTCATCTGATGTTTGGGAGTCTGCTTTGACTACCACGCTTATCGTTCTGGCGCATCCTGATCCACGCTCCTTCAACGGTGCGTGGGCAAACGCAACTCGAAGCGCATGTGAAGCATTGGGTGATACCGTACTTTTCTCTGATCTCGTTACAATGGGATTCGAAGCTGTCGAGCGTGCCAGCCATTATCCGCACCGGCGGGATGATAGCTGCTTCGATACGCTTAAAGCGCAGGAGGAGGCCGCTGATCAGAATCTCCTTCCATCAGACGTCAAACTGGAAATCGAAAAGCTGCGTCGCGCCGACCGTGTTGTCTTTCATTTCCCGGTCTGGTGGTTTGCTCCACCGGCAATTCTGAAAGGCTGGTTCGATCGCGTCCTAGCGCATGGCGAACTTCACTCGGTTGAGCATCGCTTCGACGCTGGTCGCTTTCGCGGCAGGAAGGCGCTGTTCTGCGTAACCACTGGATCAGACGAACGGGAGAGCGCCTTCAACGGGAAAGAGGGCGACATACAGATGTTGCTTTGGCCCGCAGCATACACACTGCGGTACCTTGGTTTTTCAGTTGCAGTTCCCGAAATCGTGCATGGAGTTCATGGATATCACCAGGGCGCCAAGCAGAAGTTCCTTGAGGATCGCCTTGCCAGTACATTGGATGCGCAAGACAGACTCATGGCGAAATTCGAAAACCGTGCCCTCCTTCAGTTCAACGCGGATACCGACTTCGATGAAAAGGGTACGCTAAAAGAAGACCGACCGAGCCTTAGCCACTTCATTAGAAAAGGTCCCTGATGGACCTTGCCTACTCTGTCACTTTGGGCTCGAACCAGCCCTCCGCTGCGTTTTGTGCCGACGACTGCAAGGGCGGGACAAAACTGCCGTTTGCTATGTAGCGATTCATCCTTCTGCGGTCGCCAAAGTCGTACCCATAGAGGAGAAACTGCCTTTGTTACGGAAGGTTGGGCAAGAACTTAAAATGGGCGAACATGCCGTCAGTCAGACAGCCGCCGCGATTGCCTTTCCACAGGTTACAGTATCTGCTGTCCCCCCAAGATCTCCGGTTCGAAACGCAGGGTCAGTCAAAACGGCCTCGACTGCGGACATGACGCCTTGTGCGGCTTCCAGATGCCCCAGATGTTCCAGCATCATCGCACCTGACCAGATCTGACCGATCGGATTAGCGATGCCCTTGCCAGCGATATCAGGTGCTGAGCCGTGCACAGGCTCAAACAGCGAGGGGAACTTACGCTCTGGATTAATATTGCCTGATGGCGCGATGCCTATGGTTCCCGTGCAGGCCGGACCCAGATCAGATAGGATATCCCCAAACAGATTTGATCCGACAACAACGTCAAAGCGGTCAGGATGCAGCACAAACATCGCAGCCAAGATGTCGATATGGTATTTATCGACCGTGACATCAGGATAGGATTTTTGCATCTCGAGAACACGCTCATCCCAATAGGGCATCGTGATCGCAATCCCGTTCGACTTGGTCGCCGAGGTCAGTTTCCCGCCACGTTTGCATGCAAGATCGAATGCATAGCGTAAAATCCGGTCAACGCCCACGCGCGACATGACCGTTTCTTGCATGACGATTTCGCGGTCAGTCCCGGGGAACATCCGTCCGCCAATCGATGAATATTCGCCTTCCGTATTCTCGCGCACGATCATCATATCGATATCGCCAGGACCGCGCCCCGCCAACGGAGAGGTCACGCCGGGCATCAGCTTGGCGGGGCGCAGGCTAACGTATTGGTCGAATTCACGACGGAACTGCAAAAGCGACCCCCAAAGCGAAACGTGATCCGGCACCGTATCCGACCAGCCAACAGCACCAAAGAAAATCGCGTCATGACCGCCAATCTGGTCTTTCCAGTTGTCCGGCATCATCTGGCCATGTTTCTTGTAGTAATCACATGACGAGAAATCAAATTCGTCAAAGTTAAAGTCCAAGCTATATTTTGCGGCGGCTGCGTTCAGGACACGCACCCCTTCGGGGACGACTTCCTTACCAATCCCGTCGCCTGGAATAACCGCAATATTCATCTTGTTGCTGGCCATAATCGTGTCCTTTGTCAGTCGCTACGGTGCCTGATCGAGGTGATCGACGCGGGGGTCCACTTACAGGTCCTCGCAATGCCCCAAAATCATGTGGCGATCTTTGTCTTCGCACCTCTGTATTGTCTAGGTCCAAGCTACGACAACTGGTCCAATTCCTGAATGTGGGTGATGCAGTACCATGAATCTGTGAACCCTAGCTGCTGCTAGCTGCGGACTACACCAATGCCCGCCAAGCGGGGCGACCTAAACTGCGCATCTGAACTGAGAACCTACGATGCCGCGCTACAGCTTTAAGTCTAGAAGTAGCCCAAAGTAGTGGACCAAACCAATAGCGGGCACCGCCCAGGATGCCGGGGCTGGCGGCTGACATGCAAACGGCTCATAAGGACAACGATTACCAACTGATTGCCGGATATGTCAGACGCCGTCCACAATACATCCGCCTCCCGCAACTGGGCGGTCCTTTTGTTCCTCAGCTTCGTGTGGGGAGGCGCGTTCATGTCAATGGCTGTGGCGCTAGAGCAATACGGCCCCTTCACCGTCGCTGCTGGCCGCATCGGCATCGGCGCGCTTGCGCTACTGGCCGTCGTCGCTGTCACTCGTCCGGCAGATCTGGCGATCAATGACCCGAAAGCCCTGTGCTTCATCCTGCTTTTGGGTATTTTGAACTTCGCTTTGCCATTCAGCCTTCTGGCCTGGGGGATACAGCGGGTACCCTCAGCCTTTGCTGGTATCACAATGGGCACATCCCCTATATTCGTGCTGCTCCTTGCTTACATCTTCGTTCCGGACGAACAGATAGGTCCGCGCCGGATCGCGGGCGTCATTCTTGGGTTCGTGGGGCTTCTGGTTCTGATCATGCCTGATGTTTTGGCCGGACAAGCCTCAGGCGGTACTGTCGTGGCAAAGATTGCCTGTGTGGCGGCCTCGCTCTGCTATTCGGTTGGTGCCATTCTGATCCGCCGCGCGCCGCCGATCCCTCCAATGGCATTCACTGCGGGTATGCTAACGGCGGGAACGATTGCACTGACGCCGATCGCGCTCCTGCTCGAAGGGCTGCCAGTTGTCACCGGTGAGCGGGCGACATGGGCGCTGCTCTACGCCGGAATAGTCCCTACGGGCTTGGCCTTTCTGCTGCGCGTCGTCTTGATCCGTTCCGCAGGACACATATTCATGAGCCTCGTTTCCTACATCGTACCTCTTTGGGCTATTCTTCTGGGAATCATTCTGCTGAACGAAACCCTGAGTCTCAGCAACTACGTAGGTGCAGGGATCATCCTGTCTGGCGTCGGCCTGACTCAGCTGAGGCTTCGTAAAAAGCGCTAATCGGCATCGGCTATGATATGCGGCGACCGCAAGTATACTAAATTAAATGATATTTTCATGTATTTGGCAATCAGAGATGAAAAACTCGAAATCCCGCCCTCTCGGCGAAGACACCGAAAGGCGCAAAAGCGCCCTTATGCCAAATATCGGGGACATATTCCCAAAAGCTGGACTGGTGGCCGGCAAACACAGATTGTTTGACGATCAAGCGGACCTTCGCCGCAGTCGGTGCCAATGACTGTTCTGCGGGACAAAGCTGCCGTCCATTACTTCACTCCAGGGTAAGCGGCAGTCGTGCCACGATTGTGCTATCTTGCCGCATGACATAGCGGATTTCATAGTCACTTGGCTCGTCTGGCAGTCGTACAGTCACCGGGTTTCCGCTGCTAGTGGCCGCATAGGTTTCGTAACGATCCGAGTCAGGTTTTGAAACTGCGATGTAGTCACCTGCATAGTCGGGGCCATCCCAACCCACGATGATTTCGGTACCAGCCGCCACCGCATTGTCCGCGACCAGTTGCACTTTCAAAGCGCCAACCGTGATAGGCGCCTGCGCAAGCACAGTTGTTCCTTGCCGCATGACATAGCGCACCTCGTAGTCACCTGGCTGCGCGGGCATCTGGAGCCCAAGCGGATTGCCGTCAGACGTGCTGGCATAGTTGATGTAGCGATTCCCTCCGACCTCTTCCACAGCGATATAATCAGCGTTGTAGTTAGGGCCTTCCCAAATGACCGAGATCGTCTCACCTGCGACGGCACTGTCCGCGATTGTCAGTGTCGATTTCACCGGGGTCACGGCAATTATTCTAGACGCGAGCACTTGGCTGTCTTGCCGCAGGATGTAGCGGATTTCATACTCCCCTGGCTCAGACGGCATAAGCAGTTGCAGTGGATTGCCTTCAGATGTGTTCGTATAATTGATGTAACGATTGCCACCGACTTCCTCGACAGCGATGTAATCGCCTTGATAATCAAGACCTTCCCAGCCAACGGTTACTTCCGCCCCAACTGAGGCTTCGGCTTGGGCAACGACCCGCACGGCCAGTTCTGTGACAGTGATTGGCAATGTCGCAAGCACGGTCGAACCTTGTCGCATAACATATCGGATTTCGTAATCACCGGGCTCCGACGGCATTTGCAGCATCAGCGTGTTGCCGTCGCTAGTATTGGCATAGTTGATGTAACGATCACCGCCGACTTCTTCGACCGCGATATAATCGCCTTGATAATTCGGCCCCGTCCACGAGACGGCGACATCCGCCCCGGTGGGCGCGCTGTCTGCGGCATTCAGGGTGACCTGAAGCGGCAGGACTTCGATCATGCGCGTGGCAAGGATATCTCGACCTGGATCAGCAAAGTAGCAGAGTTCATATGTTCCGACTTCAGCGGGCATCTGTACCTGCGTCGGATTGCCGTCACGGGTGTGGCTGTAGTTGATGTAACCGTTGTCATCTAGTTCGGACACAGCGACAAAATCACGATCCCCGCCAGGGCCGATCCAACCTACATCAATTGTGTCACCCAGCAATGCGGTCGCGGGGGCAACAAGGCTGGCAGACGGGGCCGGTTCTTCAAAGACGGCCTCGACCATCGTGTCGCCGCCATCGATAGCGATAAAGTTCACGCTGACGGTCTCTTCCAACTCAAGGCTGTAGGCCGTGGCGACATAGGCCCCTTCGACGATCTCCAGAGATAGTGGATTGTCTTGCAAGCCCTCATGAACCAGCGCTTCATCGGAATTGATCTCCCAAAGCACTGGGCTTTCGATCAGGTGTTTATCGTCGCCGACCATAGCAGAAAATGTCATAGATACAGCGATGATTTCTGGCTCTGCGGCAACAATTTGCAGGGCCGCTCCAAGTTCCTCCGCGTTGTCAGCGGTCAGGAACTGTCCACCAGTTTCGTCGGCGATACATTGCATTTGCGCCAAGGCAACTGCGTCCGAACCAATATCAAAGCCCACCACATGGGCTGTGAAATTAATCCCCGCTTCCTCAAGTGCACGCATGGCAGCGCAAGGATCAGGGTTGCAGGTTTCGACCCCGTCGCTAACCAAAATGACCGTCGCGCTATCTTCCGTATAGCGCAGCGCCTCAGCAGCGGCGATGATACTATCCGTCATTGGCGTCTTACCCTTCAGGAAGTCGCCCGAGATCATTCGATTGGCCGTGATGTTGTACGATCAATTTCCTCTCTCGCTCCGGAATGTAGAAGACTTGCTGCACGAACGCGGGATCGAGATCAGTCACGAAACAGTGCGGTTTTGGTGAAACAGGTTCGGACCGCTGTTTGCAGCTGAAATCCGTCAGAACCGTGTCAGTCAGACGCGATCTTGTACCAACTGGCAGTGGCATCTCGACGAGGTCTTTGTGAAGATCAACGGCGAAACCTACTACCTGTGGCGGGCTGTGGATCACGAAGGCGAAGTCCTAAAAGCTATGTCACAAAGCGTCGTCATCGAAAGGCTGCGTTGAAATTCCTCAGAAAATTATTGAAGAGACACGGCCACCCGCAAATTGCCGTGACCGATAAACTGCGGTCCTACGGCGCCGCCATGAAAGTCATTGGCAATGCCAGTCGACAAAAAACAGGCCGTTGGCTCAATAATCGGGCTGAGAATTCTCATCTCCCGCCACGACGACGAGAACGGGCCATGCTGCGCTTCAGGCAAATGCGATGTCTGCAGAAGTTCGCCTCGGTTCACTCTTCCGTCCACAACCACTTCAAGCAGGAACGCCACCTTTACTCACGAGACAATTTCAAACTCTACCGAAGCGTCGCTCTTACCGAGTGGCGACAGCTTTGTTCCACCTAAGTTCCGGCATTCGCTGGCTAACTGAGACTAGTTCGAATTAATCTGACAGCACAGCCATTCCGATTCAGTGGCGCGTGAAACGAGATCTGATCTTGTTGGCGCAGTTGGCCCGACTGCCAAGACCCCCCGCAAAATAGTTTATCGTTGCCGATCGTTTGAATTTTCTATTGAATCTGACATTGAGAGAAAAACAACATGGGAGAAATAGGGTGAACAAACTTTTCTTGGTCGCAACGGCAGCCACGCTAACAGCGCACTCAGCGGTAGCGGATGTCAAAGTTGGGATGATTACAACTCTTTCGGGCGGCGGTGCGGGTCTTGGAATTGACGTGCGAGACGGTTTCATGCTTGCGATTGAACAATCGGGCCGCGACGATATTGAAGTTGTGATTGAAGATGATCAACGCAAACCAGACATAGCTGTTCAGCTTTCCGATAAGATGATCCAGTCAGAACGTGTGGATGTAATGACCGGCATCATCTGGTCCAACCTTGCGATGGCCGTTGTGCCTGCGGCGGTCAATCAAGATGTATTTTATCTCTCACCCAATGCAGGGCCATCACAATTGGCTGGGCAAGGGTGTCACCAAAACTACTTCAACGTCGCATGGCAGAACGATAACCTGCACGAGGCGGCAGGTGCCTATGCGAATAGTGTTGGGTACGAAAACAGTTTTATCATGGCTCCGAATTATCCAGCGGGTACTGACGCGCTGACAGGGTATAAGCGGTTCTTTGAAGGGGAACTGGCAGCCGAGGTTTATACCCAGCTTGGCCAGACAGACTATGCAGCCGAGATCGCCCAAATCCGTGCAAGTGATGCTGACAGTGTGTTTTTCTTCTTGCCCGGTGGAATGGGTATTTCCTTCCTCAAGCAATACGCTGACAGCGGGATTGACCTGCCGGTTGTGGGCCCTGCGTTCAGCTTTGATCAAGGCATTCTGCAAGCTGTCGGTGATGCGGCATTGGGTGTGGTGAACACATCGCAGTGGAATAAGGACATCGACAACCCGACCAATGCGGCTTTTGTTGCTAGCTTCCAAGCAACATACGGCCGCTTGCCATCACTTTATGCAAGCCAAGGCTTTGACACGGCGAACCTGCTTGTGTCTGCACTCGAAACGGCTGACCCATCCGACGCTGATGCCTTCCGTGATGCTTTGCGCGCCGCAGATTTTGATAGCACACGGGGCGATTTTTCCTTCGGTCCAAACCACCACCCTATCCAAACCATCTATGCCCGTGAGGTGATCAAGGAAGGCGATGTCTTCACTAACAGGATCATTGGCACGGCTCTTGAAGGTCACTCGGACGCATACGCGGCTGAATGCAAGATGTAATCTTGCCCCTGCTTGCCCTCCAGCGAGGGCAAGCAACCGGACGGAGCCTCCATGTCATCAATTCTGATTCTTGAGCAAATCCTCAACGGTTTGCAGTTTGGCGTGATGCTGTTTTTGATGGCTGCTGGGCTCACATTGATTTTCGGTGTGATGGGGCTGATCAACCTCGCACATGGCTCGCTCTATATGGTTGGCGCTTTTGCGACTGCGGCGGTTGCTGGTGCGACGGGATCTTTTTTCCTAGGCCTCGTTGCAGCACTGGCAGCCGCGGCACTGGCCGGAGCGATCATTGAGATCGTGGTCATCCGACGGCTTTATAAAGCGCCGCATCTGGATCAGGTCTTAGCTACTTTTGCATTGATCCTGATCTTTTCGGAAGGAACGCGCTGGGTGTTTGGCTCCTTCCCATTGTTCTTGGACATTCCTGACGCCATTTCCGGCCCCGTCACACTGCCCGGAGGTATTGAGTATCCGCTCTATCGCCTTACCTTAATCGGCATTGGCCTTGCTGTTGCTGCGGGGCTCTGGCTGTTGATCGAAAGAACCCGCTTGGGCGTGCAAATTCGCGCTGGCGAGAATGATCGCGAGATGATTGCCGCCCTAGGGGTCGATATTTCCAAGCTTTATACGCTCGTTTTCGCGCTTGGTGCTGCACTTGCGGGGCTTGCGGGTGGGCTAGTCGGTGCAATTCAGTCGGTGCAAATCGGCATGGGTGAACCGGTCTTGATCCTCGCTTTCGTTGTGATCGTCATTGGTGGCATAGGGTCCGTCCGCGGCGCATTTGTCGGCGCAATACTTGTTGGACTGACGGACACGCTGGGGGGTGTATTCCTGCCAGAACTCTTCAAACTGTTCATGGAGAACGGTGCCGCCCAAAAAAGTGGGGCAGCGGTCGCATCTATGAGTGTCTATGTTCTCATGTGTCTTGTCCTGATCTGGCGGCCGACGGGTTTATTCGGAGTGCGCGCATGAAGCTGGATGAACGCGTCATCAACGGTCTGATGATCGTTGGGTTGTTGGCGCTGCCATTGTGGGCGGTCGTCGTAGATGAACCTTTCACCATTACGCTTGTCACCCGCGCTGTGATCCTTGCCTTGGCCGCAGTCGGGTTAAACATCATCTTGGGTTTTGGCGGGATGGTCAGCTTTGGGCACGCGGCGTTCTTTGGCATTGGCGGATACGCCATGGGCATCCTTGCCTATCATGCACAGACTTATACGGCCTTGGATCTGGGTTTCGCTTCTTTTGGTGGCACCAAAACAATGCCATTGATATGGCTGACGGCAATGGTGTTTTCCGCTTTGGTTGCACTGCTGATCGGGCTCTTGTCGCTGCGCACAAGCGGTGTTTACTTCATCATGATCACATTGGCCTTTGGGCAAATGTTTTTCTACTTTGCCATTTCATGGTCGCAATACGGCGGTGAAGATGGCCTCTCGATCTACATCCGCAACGACTTTCCCGGCCTCAATACGCTCGTGCCAATCCAGTTCTTCGCGATCTGCTTTACGGTGCTGTGTGTGGTGTTGTTCTTGGTTGCCAGATTGCGCGCCTCGCCCTTTGGGCTGGCGTTAAACGCCGCGCGTCAATCAACAATACGTGTTGAGACAATGGGTATGGACCCGATGCGGTTGAAGTTGGTAGCTTTCGTTTTGTCAGGCGCCGTCACCGGGCTCGCAGGTGCGCTATTCGCTGACCTCAATCGGTTCGTATCGCCATCGATGTTCAGCTGGCAGATGTCGGGTGAATTGATCGTGCTGATCATCATCGGTGGTGTCGGGCGGCTGATGGGGCCTGTTGTCGGGGCCTGTGTTTTTGTAGCACTCGAACATTTTCTGGGCGGGCTGACAGATTTCTGGCACATCTACCTTGGTGTGATCCTGCTGTGCATCGTCCTTTTTGCCCGTGGCGGGTTGTTGGGACTCCTGACCGGCAAGGAAGGTGCGCATGTCTGATCCCATCCTTGCCACCCAGAACCTTGTGAAAAACTTTGGGGCGTTAAAGGCCACCGACGACGTTTCGATCGATCTGTTGCCCGGCGAAATCCATGCGGTCATCGGGCCGAACGGCGCGGGTAAATCCACGCTCATCCAGCAGATTTGTGGCAGCTTGAAACCAGATTCGGGACGGGTTTTTCTGGATGGCACCGATGTCTCGAAACAAAGTACCCAAGCGCGGGCCCGCGCGGGGTTGGGGCGCACATTCCAGATCTCTGCCCTTGCCATGGAGGACACTGTCCTCGAAAACGCGGTGCTTGGGGTGATCGGCGCACAACATGCGGCACGCCAGTTTTGGTCAAACGCATTGAGAACACCTGAGCTAACTGACCGTGCAATGGCAGCCTTGGAACGCGTTGGTCTTGCAGAACACAGCCAAACCCGTTGCGCTAACCTCAGCCACGGAGAACGTCGACAATTGGAAGTCGGCATGGCGCTCACGCTTTCGCCTCGCGCTTTCATCATGGACGAACCCATGGCGGGTCTTGGGGCTGGCGGATCTAAGCGGCTAACCGGTTTGCTAGACGGACTGCGCCAAGAAGCACCAATCCTGTTGGTAGAACACGACATGGACGCCGTGTTTGCACTGGCCGACAGGATCAGCGTTTTGGTTTATGGAAAAATCATCGCCACAGGCGCATCACAAGAAATCCGTAGCAGCAGCGCCGTGCGCGAAGCCTATCTTGGCGAAGAGATATGAGCTTCCTATCCCTTGACCGTCTCACGGCTTCGTATGGCGTCAGCCAAGCGCTTTTTGGTGTTGATTTGACTATTGCGGAAGGTGAAGTCGTCGCCCTCATGGGGCGAAACGGCATGGGAAAATCGACGACGGTCAAAGCAATTTGCCGGATGATCCGATCAGAGGGAGGGCTGACATTTTCGGGGAGAGACTTGCATCGCTTGCCCAGCCATAAAGTTGCACGTCTCGGAGTTGGGCTGGTCCCGGAAGGGCGGCGCTGCTTCGCTGATCTGACCGTCAGGGAAAATCTGATCGCTGCAATGCGCCCCGGGGATTGGACGTTGCATTCTGTCACCCAGCTGTTCCCCCGTCTGGGAGAGCGGGAAAGCCAGCGCGCGGCGTCGCTATCGGGTGGTGAGCAGCAGATGTTGGCTATCGGGCGTGCGCTCATGACCAATCCGCGGCTTCTTATCCTCGATGAAGCGACAGAGGGCTTGGCGCCGATTATACGAAAAGAGATTTGGACAGCGCTCCAACGCCTGAAATCCGAGACGGGCGTTGCCATACTGTTGATAGACAAGTCACTCAAAGAGGTGGTGTCAGTGTCAGAAAAGGTCGTGATCTTGGAGCGCGGCGAAACTGTTTGGTCAGGGGCCGCTACCGATCTGACGTCTGGTGTGACCGAGAGGTACTTGGGCGTCTGACCACAAACGCAGCATTAACTCGAGAGACATAACAACACCAATTTGCCTGCCTTTGTGCAAGGGCGTCCTTATCTCCTTTCACATAGCCACCAGACGCTTTAGGCAGCACTATCTTCCTGTTCTGGGGCACATGATGGCGCAAAAATCCACGATCTATAAAGTTGAACTGTCCGTTTCCGATATGGATCGTCACTATTACGAGACCCATAAACTGACCGTCGCCAAGCACCCTTCCGAGACGGATGAAAGGATGATGGTGCGCCTTCTCGCTTTTGCGCTGAATGCGCATGAGCAATTGGAAATGACGCGGGGACTTTCAACAGATGACGAGCCTGACGTCTGGCAGAAAAGCCTGAGTGGAGAGCTGGAGTTATGGGTCGCACTGGGGCTTCCAAGCGAAAAGATTGTGCGTCAATCCTGTGGCAAAGCCGACGCGGTGATCATCTATTCCTACGGCGGTCGAACGGCAGAGATGTGGTGGGAGAAGATCAAGAACAGCACGACCCGGTTCGACAACCTTCAGGTAGTCAACTTCTCCGAAGATGACACTAGTGCACTGGCTAAACTCGCAAGTCGCACGATGAAGCTGCAGGTCAACATTCAGGACGGCGATGTCATGGTCAGTGTTGATGACAACATTATCTATGTCACCCCGGTCAAATGGAAAAATGCAGGCCGCTGATTGTTGGCATAATCATCCACTGCCGAGCGCGGTTATCACTGTTCCGTCGTTCCCAAAGGTGACAGCGGCAAGCCATCAGTAGATTTGACAACGCCCTCGCGGATAAGCGCGAAGGCGTACATGTTTCCAACAGACCGCTGCTTTCACCTCGCCCAAGTCTCAAGCCGAAATTTGGACGCAAAACCTCAGTGCACTTTCGCGTCTCTGCATAAGGAAGGGATGGCATTTTCGGCCAAGTGTTTAGCCCGCCACACTCGCTTGGCTGCGAACATTCGCGATCATGCGATCAACCGACCCGGGCTTTGGATGACTGGTGTCCGAAAAGTAGGTGATACGCGCAGGCTTGATACCGACGAAGCCAAACACCTGATCGCGTAGCTGCCGCAGCATCGCGCTGTGATAAACGAAGCGCATGAACCACATTGGCGTGTCGGTTGTCACGATCATTCGTCCCGTTCTGCCTGTAAGCATGGGCTGCGGCATGCCCTTCCAGTCCACCTTGCGTGTATCGAAGAACCGACCTGGCACAAACGCGCGGTCGATCAGACCTTTCAGTTTGGCCGGAGGGCCACCCCACCACATTGGCGTTGTCAGAACGACATGCTCCGCCCACTCGATATCGTCAGAAACGGTTTCCAGCGCTGGTTCGAGCGGTTTCAATTCACTGTAGCCGCCAAACCCATGATCAGGGTCAAAGCTGAGGTCGTTCAGGTGGCTGATGCGTACCTCATGGCCCGCGTCGCGCGCAGCCGCCGCGTATTCTTCGGCAAGGGTTCGGTTCAGCGATGTTTTCGCTGGATGACCGTTGAGTATAAAAATGCGTCGTTTTGTCATGAGAGACTCCATATATTTGACCATGGTCACTTTTATTTCTCAATAATTGACCATGGTCAATACATTATTTGACCGCGGTCAAACAATTTGCGATACGTACTGAATGGCAAAGGTGATTCAGAAACGCACACGCGAAACCCGGGCCCGTCTGATGGCCGCTGCAGAAAGCATAATCGCTGAAGGCGGTTTTGAAGCGTTGCGTGTGGAGGAGGTCGTGGCGCGTGCGGGCACTGCCAAAGGCACCTTCTTTGCGCATTTCAAAGACAAAGACGCATTGATGGAAAAGGTGATCGGCGCTCGGATCGATGCCCTTCTGGACGAAATGGCAGCAAAGCCTGCGCCGCGTTCCATTGATGACATTGTAACGGCGTTGATGCCGCTTTGCACCTTCATGGCAAGCGAACGCTACGTCTTCGATTTGATCGTGCGATACTCCGGCGTCACAGTCATTGAGGATGTCGGCGAGATTGCCAGAACCTTTGAGCGACAACAGACGGTTTTTGAAGAATGGCTGAAGGCCAAAATTATACGTAAAGACGTGCCTGTCACCATTCTGGCTGAAGGGATACAGGCTCTGTACATCCAAACCATCGCGCTACACTTCTGCGCAGTTCACGCCAAACCAATTCCTCGAGAGCGACTGCGCATTTATCTTACAGCCTGGTTGACCGTGGCAGGAGATCTGACCTAAAGCACGTGACCTCGCAGCTATCATTCTTGGCTGCGCGCAGGTTCACGACAAGCTTCCTTTTCGACCTAACCGCCAGCGAAGACCCGATCTGAGGGCGCAAAAAGGTAGCCCTTCAATACAGGGCAAATTAACCCAAGGAGAGAAAAATTGAGTTCACAAATTACGGGCAGTTGTCTATGCGGCGCTGTCGAATACGCGGTAGAAAACGAATTCGTCTTCATGTTCATGTGCCATTGCGCGCAATGCCGGAAGATTTCGGGCTCTTCCTATGCCTCCAATCTGTTTTCAGACACGAGCAGCCTCGTTTGGACCAAGGGCGAAGACAACATCGTCCGATTTGATGCTCCTGGACGCGATTTCACCAAAGCCTTTTGTAGAACTTGCGGTAGCGGCGTACCTTACGCTTCAAACAGCAGTGACAAGGTCATCATACCTGCGGGAAGCCTGAACGCAGAGCCCAACAGCGCTCAAAACTTCAAGATATTCATGGCTGAAAACACGCATTGGACGTCAAACTATCCCGAAGCCAAGACCTGCCAGGGATTTCCAGAATTCTGAATTGAGACCTTCTAAGTCGGCAGGCCAAACCGCGTGCACCGATGTGACAGAATCCCCTGTCACATCGGCACTGTTATCTACTTTCGTAGCTTTCTAGGCGCGTCCGTTTTTGCGGACTGCTCTGTTCCAAAGGCCCGGCAGTAGGAATTCCAGTGGACCGTCGGGACCTTTATTGCGCCAAAATCCAAATCTTGTTTGGACTATTGACCGTACGGATAAGGCGCATCGAACCAACGATAGCCCGTATCTGCTTTCTCCAGATACCCAACGCTTGGGAACGACATATGGGCGCCAGCGATCAACAGTTTGTCGGTAGTTGCCATGTCCATAACACGCGCGCGGGTCTTTGCCGCCGTTTTGCCATCCGTGTCAAAAGCGATTGTGACAGATGGGTCGGCTAACTGAACTGGTGCAACGTGAATGATGTCACCCCAGATCAACAACTGCTCGTTATTGTCCTCCAGCATGATGCCCATATGGCCCGGTGTATGGCCCGGCATCGGCAAGGCCGTCATGCCCATACCTAAGTCAGCTTCGCCCGTCACGGTCTTGATGCGATCTCCAAAACTGCTCACCACATTGGTGGCCAGTTCAAAGAAAAACTTGAACCCATCAGGTGCCGCTGCTGCCATGTCCGGGTTGGTCCAGAATGCGAGGTCATCTTGCGATACAAGCAGTTCGGCGTTGGAAAAGATGTTTCGACCGTCAGACAATACACCACCAACGTGATCAGGGTGCAGGTGCGTAGCGATCAAGTGGGTTATGCTGGCTGGATCAATGCCCAAAGCCGGCAGAGATGCACTCAGATTTCCCATAGTTGGCCCCATGACACTGCCAGAGCCGGCATCGATCAGAATACGTTTGTCGCCAGTCTCAATCAAAAATGTGTTCACGCCCGTCAAATGGCTTTCTGGGCTCATATGGGCACTCTCAAGACGATCCTTGAAGGTATCGGCATCGACGCCACTCAGCGCCTCGGGTCCAATCGGCAGGTACCCGTCGGAAATTGCCGTTACTTTCGTTGCGCCGACACTGCGGCTTTGGGCGACGATGGTTGGCGATGCTGAATGCTCATCAGCTGACGCCGGAATTCCTGCTGTTGCGGCAGCGACCGTGGCCAAAGTGGAGGTGGATAAGAAATCTCTACGGTTCATTTGGGTTTCCTTCCGCGAAGTTTAGGGAGATGAGATTGATCAGCGTCAGTGCTGATACTGGAAGCCCTCAGAGCTCGAAGCGGCTCTGAAAGACTTGCCCCCTCCCGTTCGGACGGGAGGGGGCATGCGTTTCGTAAATCATTGATAACAATAATTCATATGTGATTTTGCATCATTCATATGTAGTTATGCATCTTCGAACGCCAATTCTTTGCCTTCAAGCATTGCCTTGGCAATCAAGCTGCCACGATTTGCGAAATAGGCTATGAACTCATCAGAGAATGCAGGACTAACCGATGTTTTGACGGCTTCTAGGGCCATCAACCGTTTGGCCCAGGCCAGAATCTGAGGCGCATCACTGAGCTGAGCTTCCAATGCGGCCAAAATGTCGGGCACGACGTAAAGCCGCATGAAGACGGGGGTTATTGCCGCATCAAGCAATGTCATGTCCGTGGCCGTTGCGCGGGCAGACGCAATATCAGCAAACTGCAACAAGCCTTTTGCCAAAGCGGCAAGCTCCTTTTTGGAGCTATCAATATCCGGCGCAATCATCATGCGGAATTGGCTCATGATCAGGCCGTCACTGAGGCTGATCCAGGCCCGATCCTTGGCACGCGCAAGCGGCGTGTCTGGTAGGATCGAGCCTGGTGTGACTTCATCCAGGAATTCATTGATCACTGCTGATTCAAAGAGTGTTTCATCCCCCATGAAAAGCGCCGGAACTTTCCCCGTGGGGACACGTTTAAGGAACCATTCAGGCTTGTTTTCAAGATCAATGTAGTCGATCTCGTAGGGAATCTCTTTGGTGTTCAGCAGGATCCGTGATCGTTGTACAAACGGGCAGATTGCAAAACTGATCAGTTTAAATTCCAGGATATCGGTCATTCTTTGGTCCTTAAATTAGGCGGTGGCCGCCATCGACGACAAGTGAAACGCCGTCAACGAAGGTATTGTCGATCAAGAAAGCAACCGCTTTTGCGATGTCATCGGATGTACCGACACGACCGACCGGCAGCACACTGGCAAAGCCGTTCAGCGCTTCAGCACCGGCCTCTTCACCCATCAAACCGGACCAGACCGGAGTTTCGATGATACCGGGTACGATCGTGTTCACACGGCGAGGCGCAAGTTCTAGACCCCATACCCGTGCTGACGCTTCGGTAGCAGCACCAACTGCCGCAAACATTGACGAACCTGGAAGCGGTTTTTGCGTCACAGTTCCGGAGAACAAGGTGATCGAGCCGGTCTCTGACATCTGTTTAATGGCATGATAAACAGTGACCATCTGGCCCCACTGCTTGGACTCGATGATCGAACGTGCTGCATCGAAATCCATATCTACGATAGGTGCAAACATCGAAGTCGCCGCCGGCGTGACAAGGTGGTCGAACTTGCCAACTTTTTCAAAGAACGCAGCAATCGATTCCATGTCCAGAAGGTCTAGAACATAGCCGGACGCATTTCCTGGCAATTCAGCCAAAGCCGCGTCAAGTTTCTCTTGCGACCGTGCGGACACGATTACCTCTGCGCCAGCGTTCAGAAGACGCTCTGCGGTTGCGCGACCAATGCCACCGGTGATCCCGGTGATAACGACACGCTGACCTGCAAATTCCATAGTCATTTCGTATTTCCTTTTCTCGAGGGCTGTCCCTTTGACAGCTTCGTTCCAGTCATGTACGACCTATAGCAATTTCCACAATGGAATATAGGGAATAGTAAAAATGCCCAATAGGAATACATCTGTACTGCCACTTCTGGCGACTTTTCAAGCTTTGATGGACCATGGTGGTGTGTCCGAGGCCGCACGCGCGCTGGGTGTGACCCAGTCGGCCTTAAGCAAACAACTCGCAAAACTGCGCCATGCGTATGACGATGAACTTTTCGTCCGCACGCCCGATGGCATGCGGCCGACACCGCATGCGACGTGGATGAGCGGGCGCGTTGCAAACATCTTGGCTGAAGCTTCAGCTTTGTCGGATGCAAGGGAATTCCATCCTGAATCCTTTGAGGGCACCATGACCTTTTCTTCAACGGATGAAATCTGCCGCCTTCTGGCTCCGGGCTTGCTTGCGCTTCTTGAGGACGAGGCCCCGCGTCAGCGAGTGACGTTCGTTCCTCTACGGCCAAACTATTCGATCCAGCAACTGGAGACAGGGCAGGTTGATCTGGTCATAAGTGTGAATTGGCACGCCCCGGACGGTCTTAAACAAAGCCGTCTCATATCGGATAAATTTGTTTGCTTGATGGGCGTGAACCACCCGCTTGCGAGAACCGAGCTCAGTGCCTCGGCCTTTGCAAACACCGAGCACATCATGGTCGCACCGTTGGGATTGCAGCATGGTCATATAGACGAGGCATTGGCCCATCTTGATCTACGGCGATTTGTGCGGTTGTCGGTGCCGTATTTTTCACAGATCACCCCACCAATCATGGGAAACCGCCGCGTAGTGACATTGCCCTCACATGTCGCGAGCGCGCTTTGCCAAGAGTATCCAGGCGCATTCCTGACTCAGCCCTTGCCGTTCCAGGTGCCCGAGTTCTCTTACTTTGCAATATGGCACACACGCTTTGACAAAGACCCACGCCACATATGGCTCCGAAGCATGGTGCGAAAGATCACACGTTTGGCCTTTGAGGACACGCGGAGCTGACACGTTTGATCAAGGACACCTTATTGGCCAAGCAATCCTCCATGCATGCGCCAGATCGCGCACGCAGACATTCTTCGCCGATCATTCATCAGTACTTAAGGGCGCACCGGTGGCGCGCCCCTTTCGCAAATCAGTTACGACGCAGCCAGTCAGCAACCGCGCGGCCGATCGCATCAGGTTGGTCTTCCTGAATGAAGTGCAGACCCTCGCCGACAAATGCGGTTTCAAGATCACCAATCAGACCCGTGTAGAATGGTACCGCTTGGGGAGGGACCAGAACGCCGGGCTCGGCATAGGCCAGAAGTACGGGCATGTCAGTTTCACCCATAAACTCCAGGATGTCCTCCATTAGCGTAACACTTGCTTCTGGCTGTCCGCCAATTGGAACCTCGCGCGGCCACATCCATGTTGGCAGCCGGCTTTCTACCGTCTCATAAGGGGCGCCATATTCCGCCTTGGCTGTTTTACCCAACGGGCGGAGCATCATTTGCGGCAAGATACCTTCGACGAACATGTTTCCTTCCATGACCATCTGATAGCCCTGCTCTTCATCCTGAAGCGCCATAAACATCCCGCCCATTTCAGGACCCATCGCCTCATAGCTGGCCTGAGGGAAAGCCGGTGGAAGAACGCCCTCCATGAAGGCGAGCTTTACGACCATGTCTGGATGACGCTGTGCGAAATCCCATGCCAATGCAGCACCCCAATCATGTGCGACGAGCGTGATCTCTGTCAGGCCCAGCTCGACGATGAACGCATCAAGATATGCGGCATGATCGGCAAATGTGTAGTCGATCTCTGGCTTGTCAGAGTGACCCATACCAATCAAGTCAGGTGCGATGGCGCGGTGCGTCTCACTTACATAGGGAATGACATTCCGCCATAGATAGGCGGCTGTTGGGTTTCCGTGCAGAAAAACCACGGCGTCGCCTGTACCCTGTTCGAGATAGGACATGTTTGAACCGAGCACAGCCACGACGTAACGTGGGACTATCAGGTCTTCCGATATGGCAGAGGTTGGTGCGGTCTCTTGGGCCAAGATTGGCGACCCCGCGACGATTGTGCACGCCAAAAGCGCGGCAAGTTTCCATGAATAGGACATGTTTTTCCTTTCCGGTGCGGCCTTTGCCACCCGGTTTGATAAATGTTGAGATTTAGACTGTGAGGGAGGGGGAGCGGTTAGGCCGCTGGTGCTTCGTAGACGACGAATTGAACGTCGCCCGCTTCATCTCGCAGATCGGCGTGCCGCTGGTATTCGTCAGAGTTGAACCAATCTTCCAATGCCTTCATATCAGGGAATTGAACCACGCCCGTCATATGCGGCCCCGCGTCCGCGCCGACCAAGGTCTTTTCCGCTTTGCCACGCAAGACAAGTGTTCCACCATGGGCGGCGATTGTGGGTCCTGTCGCGGCGGCATATGCCTGCATTTTCTCGGCATCTTTCACTTCAATTCGTGATACAAAAAAGGCTGTCATGTTTCTGTCTCCTTGACTTGGGTTGTTTTGTACAAATATGTATAAAACAGATTCGAAAAGTTTTGTCCATATGTGTACAAAACAAATTTCACAGGAGGCTCAAAATGGGTCGACCCACTAGCTTTGATCGGGATGAGGCCATTGAAACGGTCATGCAAGAGATCTGGCGCGGCGGATATGAAACCAATACCGTCAAGGCTTTGTCAGAGCGGCTCGGGATAACCCGGTCCAGTTACTACAACGCGTTCGGTTCGCGAGAGGCGCTCTTCAAACTGGCACTCGAGAGGTATTTTGCGCAGTCTCCCGACCGGTTTCTTCACGGTGACGTCTCGGACATCCCCGTGCTCGTATTGCTTAGCCGAACATTCCACGATGTTGCCAGAGAGCGCGCCACCGATCCGGAAAAGAGAGGCTGCCTCGCTGTCAATAGTCTGACCGAACTTGTCGGCACCAATAAGGAACTTGGCCCCGTGTTGGTAAATGCTGTGATGGCGAGCGCGGCACGGTTTGAAGAACTGTTGAACATCGCGGTTGAGAACGGCGAATTGCCAGCCGAAACCGATACACACGCAAAGGCGCTTGCCTTGCAAAATCTGCTGGTCGGATTGAACGTCTTTGCAAAAGCATTGGGCGACGAAGAAGAATTATGGCTGATGGCAAAAACAACGCTTGAAGGCCTGGGCCTGTACCGGGAGCCAGCCGATGCGTGATTTCAGTGAACTCTATGCGATTGCCGCAGACCGCAAGGGTGGCGCCGACGCGCTTGAGGCATTGCTGATCACTCCGCTTGCGCACGATGCCTTGTCTGTCACGACTGACGACCGCTGGCTTTCGGCGATGGCCAAATGCCTGTTTCAGGCTGGCTTCAATTGGAAAGTGATCGAAGCAAAATGGCCCGGCACAGAAGAGGCTTTTGACGGTTTCAACCCTCAGCGCGTCGCGTCATATCATGATGATGATATGGACCGCCTACTCTCGGATAACCGGATCGTCCGGAATGGCGCAAAAGTTGCGGCGGTGATCGAGAATGCGCATTTCATTCGGGCGCTTGCATCGGAACACGGAAGCGCAGGTGCATTCTTTGCAAACTGGCCCAATGAGACCTTTACCGACTTGCTGACTGTACTCTCCAAACAGGGCGCGCGGCTGGGCGGCATCACCGGACAACGTATGTTACGCATGATGGGACGCGACAGTTTCATCTTGTCAGCTGATGTGGTCGCCCGCCTTGTCGCCGAGGGGGTGGTCGACAAACCGCCAACCTCGAAACGCGAACTTGCTGCAACCCAAAGTGCGATCAACCATTGGTCAGCCCAGTCCGGTCGCGGTCTTACGCAAATCAGCCAAATTCTGGCCTTCAGTGTTTAGGCAATTGGATTAGTCGACGTAAGGCAACATAGTCGATGTATCGTGTCCCGTGATGCTCTGTTCGTAGACTAAGTGGACCAAGAGCGCCGGGGACGGAGGGCGCGCTCTTGGTCCAGTACATCGCTACACTCTCAATCGGGAGGGGCGCAGCGGTGTGCATTGTTGCCTTGACCGAGACGCTACCGCTGCAGAGATTGCACCGTCCTAATCAACGAAGGGCGGTTCATCTTCTGCGCGACGTCCAAGCCTGCAACTGTTTGGCGGGTTACTGTTCTGTCACCAAAACGATCTGCCGTGCGACAGCGGCGGACCTGTGCGCAAAGGCGTCCATGTAATCCTTGTTCGTATAAAGATTGAGGAAGGCTTCGAGGTTTGGATACTTGCCAATAGCCACAAGGTCCCAGTCTTGATCGTCCCCGATCATCGTTCCGGCGAAGGGAGCAACCATCAGGAATTCACCGCCAGCAGCCTGCATCGCGGGAATACTGACATCAGCGTAACGCTGAAAGGCAACATCTCCGCCAACCGCGG
>Ga0115562_1000937_pt1 | contig 22002 bp, 23 predicted proteins | sample COGITO_mtgs_1105_6_FD_87200 | JGI IMG/M metagenome (GOLD analysis project Ga0115562, IMG submission 87200) | Pelagic marine microbial communities from North Sea - COGITO_mtgs_110516 | ecosystem: Environmental > Aquatic > Marine > Epipelagic | place: Germany:Helgoland, sampling site Kabeltonne...
TCTGACCGCATCATTGGCGGCTGGAAGCGGACCCCATCCAATAAAGGAGCGGCACAATGAAGGTGGAAACATATTCAGGCTATTCCGGCGCACATCTGGAAGTGATCGCCAAGGCAGAGGCAGCCGGTCGCGCGATCCCACCACTTTGGCCATTGTCGTCATCCGTCGCGGTCAATCCGTTCCTGGGCCAGAGCGCGCAAAGCTTGCCGGACGTTGCGGCGCTGTTAGAGCGGGTTGCCGGAACGGCAGTGACAATGCCGCGCGATTGGTATCTGGCCAAAATCAATGATGGCACAATCACCGACGCTGATCTGACAGCCGCATTGGCAAAGGTTCCGAATGCCGCAGCAGATGTTGCCACCTTGAAAGCAGCGGCTGGCGAAACTGTAGCATCAGTCACAGCGCTGCCAACGGTGGCTGATCTTGCCGCTGACGTGTCAGGCATTGATTGGCCGGGTATCGTGGAAGAGCGGTTTGGCGTCTGGGCTGCGGGTTTCTTTGATGCGGGCCAAGCGCTTTGGCAGCACAAGCCGGGACGGCGTGCGTTTCATGCGTGGCGCGACTTTGCCAGCCATGATTTGACAGCTGAGATTGCAGGCCTTTCTGATTTTGGCGCGCTGGTCGCGAATACGCCAGCCCAGACGCGTAATGCACTGGTTGCGGCGGCGGATGGGCTGGGTTTGACAGCCGAGGCATCACAAACTTATTTCCACCAGCTGCTCTTGGGGCTGGGCGGCTGGTCGCAGGTTGCCCGGTATCACCTTTGGCAGGCCGAACTTGCAGGTACGACCGACCTGACGATTACAGATGTGTTGACCATCCGATTGATCTGGGATCATGCGCTCTACGCCCAGTATGCATCCCAGATCGAGGAAAAGTGGGCAGATGTTCGTGCGGCGCATGCTGCTCCTGTGGCGCCGAACAAGGACCATCTTGTTGACGTGGCATTGCAGGCAGCGGCAGAGTTTGCGGGGCAGCGTGGACTGGCCGAAACGCTGAGCCAGCCACCGGAACCGACGGCGGAGGGGCGCCCTGCCATACAGGCGGCGTTCTGCATCGATGTACGCTCCGAGGTGTTCCGCCGTGCGCTGGAAAGCATTGATCCGGGCATTCAGACATTGGGTTTTGCAGGCTTCTTTGGGTTGACCGCATCCCACCAGAGTTTCGCGTCCGATGTGGCAGAAAAACGCCTGCCGGTGCTGCTTAATCATGGAGTGACCAGCAAGGCGGGCGGTGCATCTGATGCAACCGCTGATCAAAACGCGCGCTTTGCGGCACGTGCTGGTCGGGCGTGGGGGCGGTTCAAACTGGCCGCGGTGTCCTCTTTTGCTTTCGTAGAAGCTTCTGGCCCGATCTATGCAGGCAAGCTGTTGCGTGATGCGCTGGGCATTGACGCAGGCAAGGCCCCAGATGCGCAGGCACCAGTTTTGGATGACAGTTTCGGTCTGGAAGATCGGATCGGGGCTGCGACATCTATTCTGGGTGCGATGTCGTTGACCGAGAACTTTGCCCCGCTTGTCTTGCTCTTGGGGCATGGCGCGAATGTGGTGAACAATCCCCATGCCAGCGCGCTGCATTGCGGGGCCTGTGGCGGATATAGCGGTGAAGTGAATGCGCGGCTTTTGGCGGGTATCTTGAACGATAAGGCTGTCCGTGCGGGGCTGGCCAAGAATGGTGTGACCATCCCGGATGATACGCTTTTTGTTGGTGGCCTGCATGACACGACCACTGATGATGTAACGATCTATGACGGCGATTTCGCGGGTCACGGACATCAAAGCCACATTAAGACAGCGCAGGACTGGTTGGCGTCTGCCGGTAAACTGGCCCGGACGGAGCGGGCTTTGCGTCTGCCACGTGCCGCAAATGGCGACGATATCAGCAAGCGGAGCCGCGACTGGTCAGAAACGCGGCCAGAGTGGGCCTTGGCGGGGTGTAAGGCGTTTATTGCAGCACCGCGGTCGCGGACAAAGGGCAAGGGCCTCGCAGGGCAGGCGTTCCTGCATGACTATGACTGGCAAAAAGATGACGGATTTGGTGTTCTGGAACTGATCCTGACCGCGCCTGTCGTCGTCGCCAGTTGGATCAGTCTGCAATATTATGGGTCTGTTGTCGCACCGAACGTTTTTGGCGCGGGCAACAAGCTTTTGCACAATGTCACCGGTGGCATCGGTGTGGTCGAAGGCAATGGCGGCGCGTTGCGCGGCGGTTTGCCGTGGCAATCTGTGCATGACGGAACGGATTACGTCCACGATCCATTGCGCCTGTCAGTCTGTGTAGAAGCGCCTTCGCAGGCCATCACAGACATTCTGGAAAAGCACGCAAATGTACGCGCGCTGTTCGACAACAACTGGCTGCATCTTTTCACGCTGGATGCGGACGGGAAGATGGCACAGCGGTATGTGGGTGATTTGGAATGGGTTGCCTTCGCAGCATCTGACCAGTCAAAAGAGTTGGCCGCCTGAGGCGGCACGCTGCAAAGCGTATCTAAATCGTTTTAAGCAAATTGCGACAATAATGACAGATGGGCCGTCAGTTCTGACGGCCCATTTTCCTTTGCTTATAAGGCAAAAACTGCTGAATCCGCAGACGTTGGACGGAGCGCTCTCCATCATCTGACAGCATCATAAATCTGTCCTTCCAGTAACGCTTGATTCATCGTTGGCCGTTATTCCCAAGACAATGGAATTTGGTGGTAGCAAAAAGGATGACACAATGACCAAGATGAAGAAAATTTCACTCGCTTTGGCGGCGATGGCACTTTCGGGTTCTCTTGCGGGCCCTGCAAGTGCGTTAGGCAGTAGCGAACTGGCCCAAATCAGGGCCTATGTCGAAGCAGGCGATGATGACGGTCTGCGCAATTTCATTTTGCTGAACCCGTCGATTTTGGACGCGAGCCCGCTTTCAGAAATGCTACGTGACTATGTGCAAACTCCGCCTGAGCGGACTTTCTTTTCCAGATTGGGTTTTCAAAACCCGATACCGGACGAACTGCAGGACGTTGTGGAACGCTCGGCGACCGATTCCTCACTGTACTGATCGCAGTTCTGGGGTGGCATGCGTGTCACCCCTAACAAAACTTCTGATGAAAGCCCGCCAAAGGTGCGCGGCATGAAGGAGGACCAGAATGGTCCAGAAGAAACGACAAAGGCTCAACCTTATCATTGATCCAAGGTTCAGTGGTGGTACCTCTGCGGCGGTCGCCCGAGAAATCTATGCACTGGCCCCGCTTTGTGAGCTGTCTGTGAGCGCGATCTCCTCGCGACTGTTTAAGGGCAAAGATGCGCATCCCAGCATCCTAAGAGCGTGCGACGACATGCACGTGCCCCTAGTATGGGACCCTGCGATGATATCTGCTGATCTTGTTGCGGTGCATAATCCGAGTTTTCTGAGACCTGATGGCCCCGAAGGTTTTGATGTGGGGCATTGCCTGGGTCTGATCAGTCAACAGACCGTTGCCAGAAAAAAATATCTTTCGCCGGTCTCGCCTTGGAACCGCCGATGCGCGGAAACCTGGCTGGCCTCCCATCCGGCGCGGTGGGAATTGGCGCCGCTGGATTGGACAAATATCTGCGATTTCGAATGCGCCCCCCCAACATCATCACCAATAGATCGCAGAGGCCGTCATTCACGTGCGGGATCTGAAAAATTTCCGCCAGTGAAGACCTTGAAAAGATGTTCCCACCCACCTGCGCACGTGTGCGCATGCTGGGCGCTGATGGACTTTTGAAATCTGAAACGCCTCCCCATTGGGAGCTGTTGAATTTCGGTTCTGAGAAGGTTGATGACTTTTTGCAATCAATCGATTTCTTCGTCTATTTTACGCATTCTTGTTGGCAAGAGAGCTTTGGGCGCGTCATTGCCGAGGCAATTGCCGCCGGAAAGCTGGTCATCACATCACGGGCAATAGCGTCAACTTTTTCTGATTCCATTGTTGCTGCAGAACCTGACCAGATTGACGAAATCGTCCAAGGTTTCGTTGCAAACCCTGAAAACTACGGCGCGCAGGTGCGCCGGAGCCAACGAGCCTTGGCAGAATTTGGCGCGCCAGCTTTCATCCGTCGATTTGAAGAGCTGGTTCAACAAACGCGCGGCAAACCGCGTTCCTTACAGACACGGGAGACACTTTATGATTTTTTGTGACACAGGCGGAGAGGGTGCCGAAGCCTATGATGCACTTGCAGTTTTTGCGTCGCAGGCGCGGGCACATGGCGTTCCTGTTGTGATTCCAGACGGGGCGATCAGTGTTGATTTAAATGCGGGGCATCAATTTGATTTCGCGCCATTCATTTCCAGCGCACTGCCGAAACCAGAGGATCATTTTGTCCTACTTGCCGCCGACGAACTAACTCAAGAAAAGGCAAATCAAATCAGAGCCTTCACACATGGCATGCCGATGTCGTGCACAGCTTATGGTGTTTTCCCGACACGGCAGGTTGAAATCTCTGTTGCGTCAAGGCTGGCGTATGCAATCAACCAACAGCCTGATTTGGTCTGTCTTGACAAAATTGCAGGTTTGCCAATTTCCAATGTGCCAGTCTTCGCAGCCCCCCTTTCCGCGCCAAAACGTCTAAGACCCAAACTAGCACTCTTTTTTCCGGACCTTGAAAAGCCCAATGTCAGAGAGACCTTGCGTACGATCAACCTGTCCGACGCGTTCGATATTGAGATCATCACCAATGGCGCCGAAAAGAAGCGCTGGATCGATGTTGATGGCTACAACACTCCCGTTTGGCACCTTGGCGAGCTGTTGCCACGGGCATTGGCGGCGCGATTTGACGCCGCTGTTTTCTACGAGAGCCCTATTGGGTGGACGCGCTTTCAGATGCTGCTGGCCAATCTGGTGCACAGCGGCTGTGCATTGATCGATGCGACAATCGATAGATCCTGGGAGCTTCATCATGACGCGTTCATCGCGGGCCCTGTTCAAGTATCGGATCTATCTGCTTGGCTCGAACAGGCCATCTGCCTCAACCTTGATGAAATCGCCAAGACCGTACGCGCGTCTGATCTTGCGCAAATCCTATCGGTGCCGGCAACAATTAAGGCCATGTGCGGACCCGCGGTTCAACCGACAAAACGCACGAAGAACGCTAAGCCACCTGTGCTGTTCATACCGACCAACGGTGTTGGATTGGGTCATGCGAAAAGATGTAGTCTGATTGCAGATGCAATGCGCAACGACGCGATCCCACAATTCGGGGCATTTCCATCATGCATCGGCATGTTGACGGCTTCGGGTTTTGACACTGTTCCGCTAGTCAGCCGAACGCAAAAGCATGCGAGCCATATGAATGATATCGTGAACTTTGGTCGGCTCTCTGCGGTCGCGGAGAACGCAAAAGTGACGGTTTTTGATGGTGGCTATGTCTTCGATAGCGTTATGCGCGCAGCCGCCGATCATGGGAGGCAAAGCGTTTGGGTGCGTCGTGGTTTGTGGCAGGCAAGCCAGAACAACCAGATCGCATTGGACCGACAAAAATCATTCACGCGCATTGTTGTACCAACAGAAGTGTTTGAGGAACTCAATGATCCCATCAGTCGGGCGCGAAATGTTGTAAGCGTGGGCCCGATTGTACAGCATGCCGATGCGGACCCTGCGCAAAAGTATCAGCTGAGAGGTGAACTCCAAAAGCACTTGGCAATGACTGGGCAAACGCTTGTGGTGACAATGCTTGGGGGTGGTGTGGCGGCTGACCGGCGCGCCCAAGTCAAGACGGTTTGCGCGCATTTTGAGGGCAGACCTAACGTGATGCATGTCCTTGTGGTGTGGCCCACGGCGACAACGGACCCCAGTTGGTTCCAGTATGAAAACACGCGCGTTGTGCAGTCAGTGCATGCCAGTGCGCTTATTCCATTGGCAGATCTTTTTATCTCGGCCATCGGGTACAATTCGTTCCATGAGGTGATCTATGGGCAAGTCCCAACGATTTTTATCCCACAAATGGCAAGTTTTATGGACGATCAACGCGCCCGCGGAAAAGCCGCCGCAGATCGAGAAGTCGCGATTATGGTCGAACCGTGGGAGCTTTTGACGCTGACCAAACGCATTGATGAATGTTTGGATGGTCATACTGCAGTGCTACGCGAAAACCTGCGCAGCCTCAATCTGCCAGAGCCTGGTGCACGCGCCGCAGCAGAGGCTATTTTGGAGGTTGCGCAATGATGACATCCGCGCGCACAGACGAGAGCTTTTTGGCTGACCAAACCAGCCAAGATTGGGTTAACCTGATCGTCCGAGGATCAACACAATGCCCGACCGATATTGACGAAATTTTAGCTGGGGCAAATTCGCTAGCACAAGACAAGCATGGTGCAGCAATATTCCCGAACGTAGGTGCGGATGCCGTTGCCCTTAGATCATCTCAAAGGGAGAGTGCAACAATCGCTGTCGTTTTGGATGACGCCAAGGTGCGCACAACAGACGAAAGGGCCAGCGATATGGCAATGCGCTACGCAGCCCTCGCGATTGAAAAGCAGTGCGACATTGTCATCCTCACGCATCAGAATAATGCTGGGTATGAGCGATTAGGATTTCGGGTAGAACGTATTGCGGGCAAGACAAAATCGGAAAAAAAAGCCTGTATCGATCAAATTTTGCAGTTCTGGGGGGCAGAGATTGTTATTTAGGGCGCGCTCGTTTTCGCAGTGAGCATTCGCGGTAGTTGGCCCAGCTTTTGTGAATGAGCTGGTCCACCGCTGTGCCTGATTTGTGGTTAGTGCGTTCAAATGGCGTCTCCGGTCTGCGTTAGAAAACCGGGCTACGCGCCATTTTCCAGATCGCGCTTGCCAATTTGCGCCAGTGTAATGCTTGTTTCGTTCTTCAGAACATTCCATAGCTCATGCAAACCTTCTTCCCCACCAGCGGCGATGGCAAATTGCAGGACGCGGCCGAAGAAGGTGAAGTTGGCACCTTGCGCATAGGCTTTCACCACGTCTTCACCACTGCGCAGGCCGGTGTCGTAGAAGAGGGGAAATTCGGGGCCAAGCGCCTTGCGGATTTTGGCGAGTTCCAAGATCGGAGGTGGTGCACTGTCGAGTTGTCGCGATCCGTGGCTGGATACTTGGATTGCATCAACGCCTGCGGCTTTCAACGCGACAGAATCCTCTGCATCCAAGACCCCTTTGACCACGAGCTTGCCCGGCCACATATCCCGCAAGCGGGTAAGCGTATCCCAGTCGGCCTTCGCGCGGCTTTCGGTGCGGTCAAAGTCATAGCCGTCCATCAGGAAGTTCGCCATTTGTGGCTTGCCTGCAAATAGTGATGTCAGAGACCAGCGAGGGTGCAGCGCGAAGTCGATGAACTGCTTCGGGCCGATCTTGAAGGGCATGGTGAAGCCGTGGCGCAGTTCGCGCGGGCGGCGGCCTACTTCGGCCACATCGACTGTCAGAACGATGGTTTCATATCCGGCGGCCTTGGCCCGTTCGACAAGCTTAAAGGTGCCAGTCCCGTCGCCACTAAAATAAAGCTGGAACCACGCGTTGCCTTCGGCCTCTTCAATCAGTGGCTCCATGGCGGTTGAAGCCACAGTCGAGACACCCAAGGGCACGTTCTCACGTGCGGCAAGACGCGCCAGCATCATATCAGCGCCGGGGCCGGATAGATTGCACATGCCCATTGGGCTGATGCCAAAGGGTGCTTTGGTTGGTTTGTCCCAAAGTGGGACGGAGAGCGACCGGTCACTGACATTGCGCAGGATCCGAGGCCTTAGTTCCAAATTATCAAAGGCCGCACGGTTACGCGCGGCCCCTGTTTCGGCGCCAGCGGCGCCATCTATATAATCAAAGACCATCCACGGAAGACGCTTGCGGGCCAGCCTGCGAGCATCCTCGCTTGAATGGATCTTTGCAGCCATTTAGCTGGCCACAGCTTTCATAAAGCGGTCACGGATGACGACAGGGTCCATGGTGATGACAGGCAGCTTGATGTTGCCGCTGTCACACTTGCTGACGATGATTGTCATCTGCTTGCTGTCGATGGCGGCTTGCAGTGTTTTAGGTGTGTCCACGTCTTGGCACACGACAACGTTTTCACAGCCACAGGCCGTAGCCACGTTCTCAAGCTTGGTTTTCATACCAGCATAAGTCGGCTGATCGCCTGTTGAGCCGTAAGAGCCATTGTCGATGATCAACAAGATGTAGTTGTCAGCGACGTTGTTCGCGATGGTCGGCAAAGTGCCCATGTTGGTCAAAACAGAACCGTCGCCATCAATAGAGATAACAGTTTTGTCTTGTGCCAAAGCAAGGCCCAGACCGATGGAAGACGACAGGCCCATTGTGCCGAGCATATAGAAATTCTTGGCATTATCGTCGATCATGTGCAGCTCTTGGCTGGGCAAACCGATGTTACAAACGACCAACTGGTCATGGAGGATTGGCGCGATTTCGCGCAGGATTTCAGAACGGATCATTGGTCGCCGTAGCCTCCCCAGAAAGATGCATCGGTCAGGATTGCGACCGGCTTGTTGCACATGAATGTGTACTTCAGGATCGCGTCGAGCTCGTCAGCGTCGCTTTCCTTGTGGAAGTGGTATGTTGGGATGTTCAGCTGGTTCAGCAGCGCCTTGGTGTGCACGGCCATTTCAACCTGACACGCCACTGGTTCACGCAGCTCGCCACGGTAGCTGATCAGCATCGGCAAAGGCATGCGGTAATACTGCGTCAGCGTCGCCAGTGTGTTGATTGTGACACCAATCGCTGTGTTTTGCATAATGATCGCAGGGCGTTTGCCGCCCATGAATGCGCCGGCGCAAAGACCCATGCCCTCGTCTTCCTTGTTGGAAGGAATGTGGAAAATCTCGGGCCGAGCTTCGACTTCTTCGATAACACCTGCCAGCTGCTTGCAAGGCACAGTGGTGATAAATGATACATCGTTGGCGACAAGGTCGTCGACGATCTTCTTGCTGATGTCCAAGGTCTTAGGTCTCCTGATTGCGCCTTAAGAGCGGGGCGTTGGTTTGAATGAAGGGTTATGCAGGGTAGCGAGCGACGTGCACGGCACAAGGTGCGTGCTGAACGACGCGGGCTGCGGTTGAGCCAAGAAGGTAGTCAATAAGACCGGGCTTGTGAGAGCCAAGCACGATGCAATCCACTTTGAGAGACGTGGCGGTATCGACGATCGTGCGACCACTGTGGCCCTGCACGGTTACTGCGTCGACGCCGTCCATAGCAGAGACACGCTTGTCCATTTGCGCTTTGGCACTCGTGAACGCGCTCTCAATCACGGACTGATCGACGTAAGCGCTAACGGTATTGTTCGGTGTTTCATGTACGTGCAAAGCGGTGATTTTACCGCCGTCAGCCAAAAGCGTCCGCGCTATTTGCATCGTGGTTTCGGCGATCCCGTGATCAAGGGCCATTGGGACGAGAATATGCTTATACATGTCAAACCTCCTTGGGGTTTTGGTCTTTGGTTAGGGCCGCAGAATGATTTTTGGGGCGGCCACGACGCCTGCACGAATATCGGCAAAGGCTTGTCCACCTTCGGACAACGGACGCTCTTCTGTCCAGTCGAGCGCACCCAAGCGCCCGTCAAAAATCGCGGTGGCAGTGTCGCGGAAATCCTGTGCGGTGTAGGTATAGGTCCCGATGAAAGTGATTTCTTGCAAGGTCATCCGGCGAATATTCAAGCCGCCTTCTCCTTCACCCAGACCGATATGCATAATGACGCCGCCGGGCCGTGTGATCTCGGTCGCATCAGCGCGGGTTGCGGCGTAACCGACACCATCAATCACAAGATCAGCCTCGGTCACTGTGCCGGGTTCCACGGCTGTGAAACCGTCAATCTTGTCCAGCGTTGCGCGGCGTACTGCATTTGGTTCAACAACCTGAATATCAGTGGCACCAAAGGCCCTGAGGGAAAGTGCGGCTCCAACCCCAATCGCGCCACCTCCGATCACGACGCAACGGGCATCGGCGAGCGGGATATCCAACGCATCAGCGCCCAGTCGGACGGCATGCCAGCCACAGGCAAGCGGTTCGGCCAAGGCAGCTTTTGCCAGCGGCACGTCATCGGGGACTTCGACTAGATTACGGTCTGCCATAATCACAAGTTCGCCAAACGCACCTTCGCGCGGTGGCATCGAGATGATCATGCGGTCGGCGCAAAGGTTGTCGCGGCCCGCCTTACAGGCTGCGCAAAGACCACAGGTCGTGAGCGGATTGATCGTGACACGTTTGCCATCCAGCTTGCCGCCGACAACAACACCAGCTGCCTCGTGGCCAAGAATAAGTGGCGATGGCCGCCGTTCATCATGGCCAAGATAGGCGTGCATGTCAGACCCACAGATGCCGGAGGCTTCTACCCTGATCAGGCTCTGGCCCAATGCCGGCACCGGATCGGGCATGTAGCGGTAAACAAGCGTTTCCACATCGTCATAAACCAGTGCTTTCATTTGGCTGTAAAACCTCCGTCAACCATCAAGACTTGCCCGGTCACATAAGCCGACGCATTTGAGCAAAGAAAAAGAAGCGGGCCATCAATGTCGGACAAATCGCCATTGCGTCCGATGCAAGTGTTCTCTGCGTTGCGGGCGGCACGTTCGGGGTCGGCAAAAACTGGCCCCGTGAGTTCCGTTGGAAAGAAGCCCGGGCCAATTGCGTTGGCCGTGATGCCGTCTTTGGACCACGCCTCAGCCATTGCGCGGGTCAGCTGGCCGATGCCTGCCTTGGACGCGCCGTAACTAATGCCACCGGGAAATGCGCGTGTGGTTTGCAAGGACGCAAAATTCACAATCCGGCCCCAGCCTTTTGCCTTCATCGCAGGCGCGAAAGCTTGGCTCAGAAAAAAGGGTGCGGCCAAGTTGAGGTTCATCGTGACGTCCCAGCCCTCGGCTGTCACCTCATCCGCAGTTTCGCGCGTGTTGATCCCTGCGGCATGCACCAGAATGTCCGGTACACCAAATGGTTCGGCGATCTTCTTGGCAATCTCTGTGATCTGATCACGCTGGGACAGGTCGGCGGCAACGATTGCTGCCTGAGGACCTGTGGCAGCGGCCCATGCATCCAAGGCCTCAGCCCTGCGCGCAACGCCAACCACTTTGGCACCGGCCGCAGCCAATGCCATCGCAGACCGCTGCCCAAGGCCGGCGCTTGCGCCAGTGACGCAAGCAACACGACCCGTCAGGTCCAAGAGATCACGCGGATCAGCCATTTGGCGTCAGATCAAAGTTTTCGCCAGGGAAGTATTTTGCCAAACGAACATCAGCCGCACGTGCGTGGCCTTCCATGCCTTCAAGGCGGGAAATCCGTGCAGTTGCTTCGGCGACACGCTTGGATCCTTCACGGGTGGCTTGCTGCCATGTGACGATCTTCATGTACTTATGGACGGACAAACCGCCTGTATAAGATGCTGCACCGGATGTCGGCAGAACGTGGTTGGTACCAGAGGCTTTGTCGCCGTAAGACACTGTTGTTTCTTCGCCGAGGAAGAGCGAGCCGTAACAGCTCAAACGCTCCAACCACCAAGGCAGATCTTCGGCTTGAACGGTCAGGTGCTCTGGCGCGTATTCGTCGGAACATGCGGCCATATCTTCGCGGTCAGCACAAACAATCACTTCGGCATAGTCGCGCCAAGCGGCTGCGGCGTTGTCACGGTTCACTTCCGGAAGATCCGCGATCAGGTCAGGCACGCGCTTCATGACGTCTTCGGCCATCTCGCGGCTGTCTGTGACCAGCCAAACAGGGGAGTTGTAACCATGCTCAGCCTGGCTGACGAGATCTGTCGCAACGATGTGCGCATCGGCAGTCTTGTCAGCAAGAACAAGGCTGTCTGTCGGTCCCGCGATCATGTCGATGCCGACGCGACCAAAGAGGATGCGTTTGGCTTCGGCCACAAACTGGTTGCCGGGACCAACGAGGATATTCGCCTTTGGCAGGCCAAACAGACCAAATGTCATCGCAGCAACACCCTGCACGCCGCCCATCGCCATGATCGTGTCAGCGCCACAGATATGGGCTGCATAGATAATAGCAGGCGCAACGCCGACTTCGGGGCGTGGTGGCGAGGCAACTGAGATGTGCTTGCATCCGGCAACTTTCGCCGTTGTCACTGTCATGATCGCAGATGCGATATGGCTGTAGCGGCCACCGGGGACATAGCAACCGGCAGTATCAACAGGGATAGCCTTTTGGCCGGCAATCAGACCGGGGACGATTTCGTATTCAACGTCTTTGACGGTCGCCTTTTGCGCCTCGGCAAAGCGTTTGACGTTGTCATGTGCAAACTGAATGTCTTCTTTCAGTTTTTGCGGCACCAGAGCGGAAGCCGCCGCAATGTCCTCAGCGTTCAAAATCACAGCACCGTCATATTTGTCGAACTTGGCCGCATATTCCAATGCCTTGGCGTCACCGCCTTCTTCAATGTCCGTGAGGATGCCCTGAACCAAGTCGTGAACATCGGATGCGCCAGACTGCGCAGTGAGCGTCGCTTTTTTGAGGTATTCGCGTGCCATTTTTGGTCTGCCTTACTGTAGGGAAAACGGTTGGATCTGTGGGGGCGTGATGATTGTGTCAGTGGGGATCGACAAGAAAGTCAGATTGACGTGGATCACAAATTTCAAATCGTTTCTCAAAACAAGCCTCCCCCTCTTGGTTCTGATTCTGCCTCTATGTAAACGCTTACATCGCGTCAATGCAAGCCTTTACATTGACGTAAGGGAAATTTAACAAGTAGTGAACGCTGCGCGTAGGATTAGCGCAGTTTAGCAATGTCGAATGGGAATTGATGACGGATCCACGGCTGACACCGACGCTTCACGATGTGGCTGCCGCTGCCGGGGTTTCGACTGCGACTGTATCCCGATGCATCAATTTTCCTGATCGGGTTGCGCCAAACACCCGCCAAAACGTGCAGAACGCGATTGCGGCACTTGGCTATTCACCGAACTTCGGCGCCAAGGTAATGGCAGCCAAGCGGACCAATACGATCGGTGCAATCATCCCCACGATGGAAAACGCAATCTTTGCGCGGGGCCTGCAAGCATTTCAGGAAGAGTTGCGCCGGCACGGGTATACGATGTTGGTAGCCAGTACTGGTTATCAGCCAGAAACCGAAGAAGAGCAGATCAGGGCGCTCGTCGCCCGTGGTGCCGATGCGTTGCTTTTGATCGGCTATCAGCGTGACCCCGAGATATACCGCTTTCTCGAAGCGCAGGTAGTACCCTGTCTGGTCACCTGGGCCTTTGATCCGGGAATATCCCAGCCGTCTATCGGTTTTGACAATTGTGCTGCGATGCAAATGATGGCGGCGCAGGTCATTGGAATGGGGCACCGCGATCTGGCGTTTATCTCAGCGGCCACTGCCCTGAACGACCGTGCGTCTGCGCGGCGTCGCGGTATATTGCAAGCCATGGGAGAAGCGGGGCTTGATCCAAAGCAACTTGCCTTCGTCGAAACAACCTACGGTATAGAAGAAGGTGGTAACGCATTTGAGAAAGTGATGGCTGCTGATCCGCGCCCGACGGCAGTTTTTTGTGGCAACGACGTACTTGCTGCAGGGGCTCTTTTGCGTGCGCGCAAGTTGGGTATAGATGTGCCTCGCGATGTTTCGGTGGTTGGTTTTGATGACATCGAGCTGGCGCAGATTGTTTATCCGGCGCTTACAACGGTCCATGTCCCGCACCAACAAATGGGCCGGCAGGCGGGGCAGGCGTTGGTAAGCCACTTGCGCGATGGTGTGCCGCTGGAATCCATGGAGCTACTGACGCGTCCGGTGATGCGTGAGACATTGGCAAAGCGATAACAAAAGCTGTTTGAAATCAGCGGTTTGGGATCACAGTGGATTCGATCATCTGTTTCCGTTTTGAGAACAGTGATGGCTCAAGACCCCTGTTTGCGGCGCAAATAAGATATAATTGCCCAATTCTTGACAAAATCTTTGCTTAATTCGCCCACATTCGATATCTAAGGCAAGAGTTGTTACGATTAGGTGATCGTGTGTTGCGTTACGATTTTGAAATGTTCCCTGCAGACAGACGGGCTGGCACAGCCGGCGCGCGTGTAGGAAGTGGCATGACATGCCAAGGGCAATCTAGGTCCAAAAGCGTGGTAGCGCTGTTCCGTGATAAACAGACCGCTGACGCAGTGACAGCTGCCCCACCGATCGTACGTCTTTTCCTTGAAGAGGCGGGTTTCGAACTTAGCGCCGCTGACATCAATGGGACCAAAGACGATGATGGTGGTTCCGACGCAGAAATGCGGCGCGCATTGGTCGAACAATTGAGTGCTGCGCTATCCAACCGCGCGTTGAAGAAGGCGCTTGCGCGGGCCGCTGATGAAAGCGAATTTGATGTGGCCGCTTTTATCGCGGCGGTTGTGTCGAAAGAGCAGCCAACATACGATGAAGCCGCACCATCTGCACCGGTCACGCCGAGGCGTCCTTTCGAGTTGCGTGGTAAAGGTATCAAGAGCAGGGCACGTCCGCAGTAGCTCAGCTCGCTTGCTGCTTGCGGGCACTAGTCAGGCCTGATGGCTTGCCGTTTTTCAGTAACCTGATAGCACTTTATTACTGCAACACATCGTGATGGGCCTGAGCCACAAGTCCACCTTGAACAACACGTAATTAGTTGTCACTTCCCGAAGGCCCCTCGCGGACGTTATGGCAAAACAGACCGGGTATTCAGTCTTTCGAGATTGACGATCGTTGACAGCATCAGGCGATCATAACTCCAGTCATTTGTGGGCTTCACTGCGATTGCTGCGAACAAGGTTAGAACCAGCGACAAGATGATGATGGCAGTTCCAACGCCCCCTTGTCTGCGCACTGTCTGACCATCTAGCAGCGATACGATCCGCTGTTTCAGGAAGCTGCCAGAATGGCTCGCGTTAATGCGTCGATCGATTTGCACAAATGGAACGCTTGGTGTGATGATTTGGTTGGTCCGGTCGCCTGTCAAACTGGTACGGCACACCCGTAACAGGCACTCGCAGTAGTCCAACACGGGATGGGTCTTTCTGCTTAGCACGTGCTGATCGCAAGCCAATTCCCTCAGGCGTTCAACATCGCGTTTGCAATAGGCGAATGCGGGGTTCCAGAAGAAGAACGGACGTATCAATTCAAGCGCGATTTCCCAAGTCAGATCATGTTGGCGAACATGCTGGATCTCATGCGATACGGCAATGCGGACGTCGTTTTGCTGGGCCAGCAAATCGGTCGGCAAAACGACATAGTGGCGAAACAACCCCCGCGTTGAGAATGGCACGCGGGTTTCGTGTGTGAAGCGAATGTCAACGCGACCAATACGGCGCAGCACAAAGCTGTTGCGGATCATGTTCACCAAATACAGAGTATCGCGAGCATTGCGGACAACGATGATGCAGAAACCGCCGATCAAGCCCCCCAGAACTGTATAGCCAAGCCAGCCTGAAAGCGACGCTATCTCATGGACGACTTCATTGCGCCAAACCAACAATCGTTCAAAGTCAGTTGGTGCAAGTGCGATGTTTCCGTCAAGGTACTGGGACACCAGAAAATCCGAGAAATGCAGACCGGAATATGTGGAGAGTACACCCATTCGCTGGAAAGCTTCGATTCCGGCAACAAAGAGTGGCGATAGCGCGACCATTGCCACAAGTCCGTAAAGCAGATGCAGCTGGACATGATATGCAGTGCGAAGTGCAGATCGCGCGAAAAGCTTCTTTGATCCAAACCAAATCACCGCAGCGGTGATCAATACAATGTTGGTGTCGATATAGGCATTTAGTAGGTGTTCAATTGTCATTGTCGTTCAACCTCCTATCCAATAATGCCCGTATCTCTGTAAGTGTTTCCTCTGATATCCCCTGATCATCCACCAAACGTGCCACCATAGATGCCGGTGTGCCGTCAAACAGTTTGTCTGACAGATCCCGCAATGTCTTGGATTGGTAGGCGTCCTTGGCAAGGATCGGTTTATAGACGAATGTCTTTCCCTGCTTCTCGCTGGTCACAAAGTCTTTTTGTTCCATGATCCGCAGGATTGTGGCCGCTGATGTATAGGCAAGATTGCGTTCTGGCGCGAGTTGAGCCAGCACATCGCGTACGCTCCCCTCACCCAAGGCCCAGAGTTCTGTCATGAACTCTAGCTCGACCTCGGTCAGAAACTCGCTTTTTTTCTTTTGCCGCATACTGCGTTCCACCATCATTTGAACTGCTGGCCCCCGCCGGGGAGTAAATACTAAGACTTTCGTTCAACCAAGTGTTTTTGTCTCAAACCTTCCAAAAGCAAAACAATCCCCAAGCAATGCTAATGGCCAACGGTCCCCATAGCGGCATTCCAAAAAAGAAGATCCACGCCAGAAAAATATATGCTGTGCCCAGAAGGGACAGGAACAACCGGTCACCGCGCGTCGTCTCTAGGCCCAGCACGCCTTTGCGTTGAGACGTTCCCGGGTAGCGGATTTCGATAAAGGTGATGATCCCCATTGCGGTGAACAATCCAATGAAGAACAGCCCCGTGGGCCATGTCCATGCCATCCAGCCAAACATATCAAACCCTCCCCAGGGCAAAGCCCTTGGCGATGTAGTTGCGCACAAAGTAGATCACGATCGCACCTGGAATAATGGTCAACGTTCCCGCAGCGGCTAGCAATCCGAGTTCATAGCCAGCAGATGACGCGGTCTTGGTCATCGTCGCTGCGATTGGTTTGGCTTCAACTGCTGTTAGTGTCTTGGCCAGCAGCAATTCCACCCAAGAGAACATGAAACAGAAGAAGGCAGCCACGCCCACACCGGCCTTGATCGACGGCAAAAAGATCGTGCCGAAAAAGCGTGGAAAGGAATAGCCGTCCACATAGGCCGTTTCATCAAGCTCTTTGGGAACGCCGCTCATGAAACCCTCAAGGATCCAGACGGCAAGCGGGATATTGAAGAGGCAATGCGCCAAGGCTACGGCAAGATGCGTGTCAAACAAGCCAACGGCCGAATAAAGCTGAAAGAAAGGCAGGGCAAAGACGGCCGCTGGTGCCATGCGGTTGGTGAGCAACCAAAAGAACAACGTCTTGTCCCCAAGGAACCGATACCGGCTAAAGGCATAGGCGGCGGGCAGGGCGACAGCCAAAGAAATGACCGTGTTCAGCGAGACGTAAATGATCGAGTTGATGTAACCCCAGTACCACGTCGGATCGGTGAAGATCGTCGCGTAGTTTTCAAGTGTGAAACTCTGGGGAAACAGGCTGAACCCTGACAGGATTTCGTTCGTCGTCTTGAACGACATCGCGACGAGCCAGTAGATTGGCAGCATCAGAAAAGCGATGTAGACGATCGGGATGATGGAACGCTTCTTCATTTTGCGTCGTCCTTCGTCATAAGAGTGTAGAACAGCCAGCTGACCAGCAGCGTGATGGCAAAGTAGATCAGGGACATTGCCGCTGCAGGGCCAAGGTCGAACTGACCGAGGGCAATTTTCACAAGGTCGATCGACAGCAAAGTCGTTGAGTTGCCGGGGCCACCCCCTGTCAGAACGAAGACCTCCGTGTAGATGTTAAAGCTGTCCATAAACCGCAACAGGATCGCGATCGTCAGCACCTGTTTCATCTTGGGCAGTTGAATGTAGCGGAAGACCTTGAAGGGAGACGCGCCATCGATCTTAGCTGCCTGATAGTAAGCGTCCGGGATCGAGACCAGACCTGCATATGACAACAGCACCACGAGCGACGTCCAATGCCACACATCCATTGTGATGATCGTGGCCCATGCTGCAAAGGGGCTTTGTGTCATGTCATAGTCAATGCCAAGCGTCGTATTCATCAGATAACCAAGCAAGCCGATGTCGGGCAGCGTAAAGATGTTCCACATCGCGCCCACGACGTTCCAGGGGATCAACATTGGCAGCGCCATTAGAACCAGACAAACCGGCACCCAAGGCCCTTTGCGAGGCATTGAAAGGGCTATGATAATTCCAAGCGGCACTTCGATCATGAGGATCAGGCCGGTGAACATAAACTGACGGCCTAAGGCTGCGTGAAACCGGTCAGAGTTCAACAGTTCTTCAAACCACCGCAGCCCTTCCCAGAAGAACACGTTGTTGCCGAAGGTTTCTTGCACCGAATAGTTGACCACCGTCATCATCGGGATCAGGGCGTTGAAGGCAACCAAGAGCAGGACGGGCAGGACGAAATACCATGCCTTTTGATTTTGTGTTTTCATGACGCGGCACCTTTGGTCGCGAGCCAGCCGTCGCAATAGAGCCGGGTCTGGTCTTGTTGAAATTGCAGGTGAACGGCGGCACCTTGTTCAGGAACAGCGCCTTCGGTGACAGCCTTGACGGATGTATCACCCACCATCGCCTCAATCACGCTATGGCGTCCGATGTCCGAGACCTTGCGTACCGTTGCGGGAAGCCCAGTATCGCCAATACGTACGAATTCAGGACGAATGCCGATTTGCGGCGCGCCATCTTGTGTAATGACCGGCCCCTCCAAACTGACGTGATGTCCGTTCAGAAAAGCGCCCCCGTCGCGCATGTCAGCCGCAAGCACATTCATGCCAGGAGAGCCGATGAAATGGCCTACAAAGGTATGCGCTGGACGCTCGAACAACTCAACTGGTGTCCCGATTTGTACGATTTCACCGTCCTGCATCACAACCACTTGGTCAGCAAAAGTGAGCGCCTCTGTCTGGTCATGCGTGACGTAGATCATCGTGGCCCGCACTTTTTGATGCAGCTCTTTCAGCTTTGAACGCAGCTTCCATTTCAAATGCGGGTCAATCACGGTCAGGGGTTCGTCAAACATCACGACATTGACGTCATCGCGCACCAATCCACGCCCCATCGATATCTTCTGTTTGTTGTCAGGGGACAGTCCGGCCGCTTTCGTCCGCAACATGTCGTTCACTTCCAGCATCGTGGCGATCTCTGTGACGCGTTCTGTGACACGGGCCTCGGCCACCCCACGATTGCGCAGCGGAAAGGCCAGATTGTCGAAAACGGTCATTGTGTCGTAGATGACTGGAAACTGGAAAACCTGTGCGATGTTACGCTGGTCAGGTGGCAACTTGGTGACGTCTTTTCCATCAAAGAGGACCTGACCCTCTGACGGCACCAGCAGACCCGAAATGATGTTCAGCAAAGTCGATTTGCCACAACCGGACGGACCGAGCAGCGCATAGGCGCCGCCATCTGACCAGTCGAGGTCAATCTCTTTGAGCGCATAGTCGTCAGGTGATGAGGGGTTCGGCATATAGCTATGCCGCAATTTGGATAGGGTAATTTTGGCCATCAGAGAGTTGCTCCCGCTGCGACGGCGCCATCTGGCGCAAAATAGAAACAAGCGGATGGATCAAGATAAAAAGGATGCTCGGCGCCGATTTCATAAGGGTGCACGCCATGAGACAGCGACACCCAATCACCGACCGCGAGCCGAAAGTGGGCGGAGCTTTCAGAGCCCGAAAGTTCGGTCACAAGAACCTCGCCTGTGAGTGACACGGTGTGCCGGTCACTGGGTGTTGGCGTGACATGATGGGGACGGATCGCAACAATGTAGTTGCCATCCGAAAGACCCATTGCATCGCCCTGAGCCGTCCACGTGGCATCGCCCATTTTGATCTGGTCACCGATTTTTGTGACAGCCGCCTTGTTGATTGGTGGGTCCGAAAAGACAGCCGCAGATGTCAATGAAGCCGGCTTGCGATAGAGATCGGCTGTGCGTCCGTACTGGACGACGTTCCCGTCATCCATCAGACCAGTATAGCCACCGAGCAACAGCGCCTCTTCGGGTTCAGATGTCGCATAAACGACGACAGCGCCACGCCCTGCAAACAGTTCGGGCAGTTGCTCACGCAGCTCTTCGCGCAGTTTGTAATCAAGGTTTGCCAGTGGTTCATCCAAGAACACTGCTCGGCTTTCTTTCGCGATCGCTCGGGCGAGTGCTGTGCGCTGTTGCTGGCCACCGGACAATTCGTGCGGGCGACGTTTCAGCATAGGGCGAAGCTGCAAGATATCTGCCGCCTCTTCGACCCGGCCCTGAATCTCAGATTTTGCCATCCCAGCCACCTTCAGCGGCGAGGCAATGTTATCGTAGACCGTCATATGAGGATAATTGACGAAAAACTGATGCACCAAAGAGATGTTGCGCTTTTGGGTGCTCAGGTTGGTGACGTCTTGGCCATCCATGAGGACCTGACCATCTGCGATTGGATCAAGGCCTGCCATCATCTTGATCAACGACGTTTTGCCTGATCCTGTCTGGCCCAAAAGGACGTTGAAGTGACCGGTCTCAAACATCAGCGTTGTCGGCTTGATGTGGACCCGGCCATCAATGACCTTGGTAATATTCTTAACTTCTAGTGTCATAAGTGCCCTACTGCGGGGTCAGAGTGAGCGACCGAGGCCCATGACAGGCCTCGGTCTTTTGTCGACGCAGGTGCGTCAGACGGGGAGGGTTACTCAGAAGCCCAACGGGCAACCAGTTCTTCGTAGTTGACAGTTTCACCCTGCGGTTTCTCGTTCTCAAGCGGTGGCTTTGCGCCGCCGTTTGCGTACCAGTATTCCGCCGTCCGCTCTTCGTTCAGACGTGGGCCACAACCGCCATAGACGTCGGCAGCTTCATCAGCGGCCTGCATCCGTGACATGGTGATGTCCATTTCCTCGGCCAGACGATTCATGGCTTCCTGCGGCGTAAACGCACCGGAGTTCACGTCGCCAATCTGCTGCCACCAGATCTGCGCCAGCTTTGGATAGTCAGGCACGTTGATACCAGTTGGCGACCATGCAACGCGGTCAGGTGAACGGTAGAATTCCACCAAACCACCCAGCTGCGGCGCACGCTCAGAGAACGACTCGTGGTTCACTGTGCTGTCGCGGATGAAAGTCAGACCCACGTGGGACTTTTTCACATCAACTGTCTTAGACACAACGAACTGCGCATAGAGCCAAGCAGCCTGTGCCCGATCCAATGGTGTCGAGTTCAGGATCGTCCAGGAACCCACGTCCTGATAGCCAACTTTCTGGCCTTCTTGCCAGTAAGGACCATGCGGAGATGGGGCCATACGCCACAATGGATTGCCATCGGCATCCACGGTGTTGTTGCCTGCAGACTGCGGTGCAACCATGTCGGCAGTAAAGGCAGTGTACCAGAAGATTTGCTGGGCTACGTTGCCTTGTGCCAATGCTGGCAAAGACTGGTAGAAGTCATAGCTGGCCGCACCTGGAGGCGCGTAGTTGCGCAGCCATTCGTCCCACTTGCGGATCGCATAGACAGCCGCAGGACCGTTTGCAGCACCACCACGGGTCACAGATGCACCCACAGGGTTACATGAGCCTGCTTCCATCCGGATGCCCCATTCATCGATTGGAACACCGTTTGGCTCACCGACAGATCCAGCACCGGCCATAGAAAGCCAAGCATCCGTCATACGCCAGCCAAGGTCAGGCGCACGTTTGCCGTAGTCCATGTGGCCATAGATGCGCACGCCGTCGATTTCTTGCACGTCGTTGCTAAAGAATTCGGCGATATCTTCGTATGCGGACCAGTTGACAGGCACGCCCAATTCATAGCCGTACTTGGCTTGGAACGCAGCCTTGTTGGCCTCATCGTCGAACCAATCCTTGCGGAACCAATAGAGGTTCGCAAACTGCTGATCCGGCATCTGATAGAGATCGCCATCCGGGCCAGTCGTGAACTGAATGCCCATAAAGTCAGCAAGGTCCAGACCGGGGTTGGTAACTGCCGCGGCTTCGCCAGCCATAAAGTCGGTCAGGTTGCGCGCTAGTTGCAGGCGCGAGTGCGTGCCGATGAGGTCACTGTCGTTCACGTAAGCGTCGTAAAGGTTACGACCCGTTTGCATCTGGGTTTGCACGGCCTGAACGACCTCGCCTTCACCCAAAATCTGGTGGTTTACCTTGATTCCCGTGATTTCTTCGAAGGCTTTGGTCAGCACTTCGCTTTCGTAGGAATGTGTTGGAATGCCTTCGGACAGAACGTTGATTTCCATACCGGCATAAGGTTGTGCAGCTCCGATGAACCACTGCATTTCAGCCATCTGTTCGTCTTTTGACAGTGTTGATGGCTGGAATTCTTGATCAA
>Ga0115562_1000944_pt1 | contig 21889 bp, 19 predicted proteins | sample COGITO_mtgs_1105_6_FD_87200 | JGI IMG/M metagenome (GOLD analysis project Ga0115562, IMG submission 87200) | Pelagic marine microbial communities from North Sea - COGITO_mtgs_110516 | ecosystem: Environmental > Aquatic > Marine > Epipelagic | place: Germany:Helgoland, sampling site Kabeltonne...
ATGGCTTCACAGCACTTGGCATTCCGAAAACAGTGGCCGCAGCATAAATCCGTCTGGTGTAGGGGGAACTCTAGCCTTCACTCGAATTGTGCAACAAAGCCCCAAAACTGGTTGATACAGAATTTTGGTGTAAGTCTACCGGTGTTGAGGCTCGGCAATGCGTTGATCAATCCCCTGCAACAAGGCGTTGAATTGCTCTGGCGGGTGGCGATCTGATATTAAAATATCGTTGGCTTTTAGCGGTGGTTGCCGCAGGGCAGGGCGACGATCCTGTGGTAAAAACTTTGAGTGATCCACCGCCATAATAGTACATTGTGCATTTTTAAGCATTGCACTTGCAATATCTACTTCACATTGTTCATGGACCAAAAAGCCTTTATTGGCATCCACCATCGAGGCTGAAAGCACGACGTAATCAACCAGCATTCGTTCGATTACGTCAAAAGCTGAGCGGTCGAAGGCGGCACCGTCGTGATCGCGCAGTTGAGTTCCGGCCATAGAGACCTTATTTCCGGGAATAATCGCCAGTGTACTGGCGACAAACGCCGAGTTCGTGACAACTGATAATTTCTTTCGCGTCCGAAGAGCCAGCGCGATAAAGCCTGAGGTCGACCCCGTGTCGATTGCGATGCTGGATCCGTCTTCAATGATCTCGACGGCCTTTCTGGCGATCGCCACCTTGGCGTCACGGTTCAGGTTCATCCGGGCCAAAAACGGCGGGTCTGACGCAACACGGTTCGAAACTAATGCGCCATGGACTTTGGTCAGCTCGCCACTTTCGACCAATGGCAGTGACACCCGGCGGATGGTTTGACCAGAGACCCCCAGTATTTGTGACAGTTCGACCACTGATACAGTCCCCCGCATGTCAACAGCGTGTAAAATACGGTCTTTATGCTTTGACATAATTTGTCCCTAATTTGCGACGGGCGTTGGATGCCTAGGCCGAGCCACACTTAAAACATAGCCATTTAATTAGTTAGAGATCAACAAATATCAACAATTATGTTGAGTATGTGTTGATACCCAGTAGTGTCTGGGCTGAAATCTTCTTGCTAGGCGGCAATATGGTACAAAATTCAGCGAAGCACTTGATTATTGGTGGTGGTATTATTGGCTGCTCGATCGCATATCACCTGAGCCGGATGGGCGAGAAAGATGTATGCCTTCTTGAACGCGCCAACCTCACTGAGGGCGCGACTTGGCATGCGGCCGGTCTGGTTGGTCAGCTTCGATCTTCGCGTAACACCACCCGAATGTTGAAAAAATCGGTCGAGATGTACGACCGTCTGCAGCGGCAAGAAGGTTTGAAGTTTGATTGGAAAAAAACTGGATCCCTGCGCCTTGCAGCGACTAAGGAACGGATGCTGGAAGCCCGACGCCTGGCGACGATGGCGCGTAGTTTTGATTTGGAAATGCACATAATTAGCCCGTCTGAGGCCAAACAGCTGTTTCCCTTGATTGAACAAAATGGACTTGAAGGGGCGGCGTTCATTCCTTCAGATGGCCATGTCGATCCTGCGTCTTTGTGTCAGGCGATTGCTGGTGCGGCCCGCAAGCAAGGCGTGGATATCCGTCAAAGAGTTGAGGCCCTTGATTTTAACGTCACCAATGGCCGTATCACGTCTGTCGAAACCACCGAGGGTCGCTGGGATGCGGAAAACGTTATTTTTGCCACTGGCATGTGGAGCCGTGAAATAGCGGCTAAGCTGGGCATTCAAGTGCCCGCATGCGCGGTGGAACACCAGTACATAGTGACAGAATCTACAGGGGCCGACATTGGACATTATCCCACACTGCGGGACCCCGAGCGTCTGGTGTATTATAAGCCCGACGTGGGCGGGCGGTTGGTGATCGGGGGCTACGAGGAGGCGACGTTGCCATTTGGTGACACTGGCATTCCCGGGCGTTTTGTCCGGCAACTGTTGCCGGAAAATCTGGACCGGTTCTTGCCGTTGGCAGAGCTGGCCAGCAAGGTGACGCCTGTGGTGAACGAGGTTGGTATTCGGCAAGTTATTAATGGGCCTATCCCGTATTCCGCGGATGGCGATTTTGTGATGGGCTGGCAACCGAACTACAAAAACCTGATGATGGCAACTGGATTCCTTTATGGGATCGCAGCCGGTGGTGGTGCGGGTGAAATGATTGCCGAATGGATCGTCGATGGCCAGCCGTCGCTGGATCTTTGGCCGCTAGATGTGCGGCGCTTTGGGCCGCACCACGGGACCCGCGCCTTCATGTATCCGCGCGCGGTCGAACATTACGCCCATCACTATAAAATGCGCTATCCTGGGCAAGAGCATGAAACAGTGCGTCAGTTGCGTCTATCGCCTTTGTACCAGTGTTTGAAAGAGCGGGGGGCTGTCTATGGATCTAAGAACGGCTGGGAACGCCCACTTTGGTTTGCGCCCGACGGGGTAGAGCCAATCGACCAGCTTGATTTTCTTGATCCTGGTTGGAAGAAGTTTGCCGCCGCCGAGCACAGGGCGGTGCGCGAGTGCGTTGCGTTGATTGATCAATCGAGTTTTGCCAAATTTGAAATTATCGGCCCAGGTGTCGTGGCGGCGCTGCAAAACCTGTGTGTGTCGGATATGGACAAGCCGGTGGGGGCGATTATTTACACCCAAATGTGCAACGAGATCGGTGGAACCGAGGCGGATGTTACGTTTATACGGCTGGCCCGAGATCGGTTTTATCTGGTCACAGGTTCTGGCTTTGGCGTACGTGACAGCGACTGGATCAAGCGGCATGTGCCCGAAGATGGTTCGGTTTATCTGGTGGAGGTGACCAGCGGCATGGCTGTGGTCAATATTGTAGGGCCCAAATCCCGGGATGTATTGGCGGCGGTATCTGAAAGTGATGTGTCCAACGGCGCACTGCCGTTTTTGGCAGCGCGCGACATCTTCATCGGCGCCGCACCTGTGCGGGCTGCGCGGATCGGTTACGTTGGTGAGCGTGGCTATGAGCTGCATATTCCAACCGAATTTGCCGCCCATGTCTATGATAGGTTATGGGCAGCGGGACAGGCGCATGGAATCACCAATGTCGGTTACCGTGCGATTGAAAGTCTGCGTCTTGAAAAAGGCTATGTGTATTGGTCGGGAGATATCACGCCAGATTATAGCCCAATTGAAGCCGGCCTCGGGTTTCGAGTGCATTTGACATCGAAAGGCGACTTTATGGGTCGTGCCGTATTGGAAGATCAAAAAACCAACGGGGTCGATCGCAAGCTTTGCACGTTTGTCACTACTGAAAACCTGTCTTTAACCGGTGGCGAGACGATCTTACTCGGGGAGGATGTTGTTTCATTGGCGACCTCAGCCGCGTTTGGGCCCAGCGTCAGTCAGACCATCATCCGTGGTTATCTTCACAAACAACATTGGGATATCGCAGAATTCACGCTGGAGGTGTTCGGCGAGCTGCACAGGATAACGCAGATAGATGGGCCGGTTTATGACCCGCAAAACAATGCCTTAAAGGGGTGAGATTCAGATGACGGAATATGCAAATCAAGTCTTGGCAGCGTTGCGTAACGCCGCACAGTTTGCCGATGTTGCGACGCCAAACAGCATCACCCGCTTGGGTGGTCTGACCAACCTTGTGCATCGCGTTGATATGACAGGCTGTTCGGTGATCGTTCGGATTGCGGGTGGTGGCACCGAACAATACATTGACCGCGCGGTCGAGGCGCATAATGCCGATGCCGCGGCCCGCACTGGAGTTTCGCCCGAGGTGCTCTTTGCCGATCCCGAGACCGGCTTGATGATATCGACAGCGGTTCCAAACATTGAAACAATGACAGCCGAGAATTTCGCATCGCGTGCGGGTTCTGCGGCGCGGGCAGGTGCCGCATTAGCGAAACTTCATCACTCTGGTGAGGTGTTTAAATTTCACTTTGAGCCGTTTTTAATGATCGAAGGCTATCTCAAAATTTTATCGACAAAAGATGTCCAACTGCCGGATGGCTATGATATTGTTGTTGCCGCTGCCGCGCCGATTAAAGAAGTGCTGGCAAAGGCCGATGTTGCTTTGGCACCGTGCCACTGTGATCCGCTTTGTGAGAACTTTCTAGACGATGGACATCGGATGTGGATCGTTGATTGGGAATACTCTGGCATGAGCGATCCGCTTTGGGATATTGGGGATTTGTCGGTTGAGGCCGCAATGAATGCGGCACAAGAAGCCGAGCTGCTCACTGCCTATTTTGGCCGCGAGGCGACTGCGGCAGAAATGGGACGGATCGTCATTCATAAGGCGATGTGCGATCTTTTATGGACGCTCTGGGGCCTGATTCAGCACGCCGACGAAAACCCTGTAGAAGATTTCTGGGCCTATGCCACGGGCCGATTTGAGCGCTGCAAAGCGCTGATGCAAGACGCTTCTTTCCAAAGACATGTGGACGCCGTGCGGCTGGGCTGAGCCTCCATTCCGTGATAAAAAACATCACCTGCCGCTCAAAAATTGTGTGTTGTGGGTTAGCTGTTCACCAACTCTATCAGTTGCGCGTGCAAATGTGGGGTCGCGGCCGTTAGCGTGCGCCCGTCGGACTGCAAAGTCAGCGGCTTGCCCTGCCAATCGGTCATAATCCCACCTGCGGCATCAACCACGGCGCTGACCGGTAGGTAGTCGTAGGGCTTTAAGTCATAATCAACCACGGCATCAACCAGCCCGCGCGCCACCAACGCATGCGGGTAACAATCTGCTCCAGTACGCCGCAGCTCGGCCGATTGAACCAACCGCGAAAACACTTGCGGTTCGTGCACTGCCAATTTATCCGCCTCGTTGATGAACAACCGGGCTTTGGCAAGCTTGGTGCAAGCGCTAACCATGATCGGATCGCCGTTACAGCTGGCACCAAGCCCAACAGCGCCAGAATAAACCTCATTTAAGGCAGGCATACGGATGATACCCAACTGAGGACCATCGGCGTTCACAAACCCCAAGAGCATGCCAAACAGCGGCAGCCCGGTGATGAAAGACCGCGTCCCGTCAATCGGATCAATAATCCACATATTTATGCCATTGCCGGACCGACCGTATTCTTCACCGAAAATGCCATCGTCTGGAAAAGCCTGCCGCAAACCGTCCCGGATGGTTTGTTCGGTTTGAGTGTCGGCAATCGTGACCGGGCTTTGATCTGCCTTCGTTTCAATAGCAGGGCTGTTGCGAAAATGCGCTAAAGCCACTTTGGCGGCGACCTCAGTGATTGCCGTTGCGGCAATGAGCCGGCTTTTCAAATCTGGTAGTAACATTCTCACGGCCCATCTGTGGTTTTGCAGGCTAAGCATTCTGTATCCAGCGTCAGAAATCTACATAAATTATAAAATATTGTTGTTTTTTGTTGATTTAAGCACGAAATGCTGCTGGACTGTCGTTATTAGATTCACCGGTGGTCAGTCTACGAATCGAAAACGCTGAGGCGGTGGATCAACATTAGGGAGTGAATCTATGAAATATCGTTCTGTAGCAGCCGCTGCATTGATGGTCGCCACACCGGCGTTGGCGCAAGAATCCAATGATCCGATTAAGCTGACGCTGCACGACTGGTCCGGCCAATTGATTACAACCACGCTGATGGGCGAAGTGCTCAAAGAAGCAGGATATAATATCGAATACGTCCAGGCTGATTACATTGCGCAATTTGCCGGTCTGAAAACCGGCGATCTGCATGTTGCGATGGAGATCTGGGAAACTACCGGCCGCGAAGCTATGGATGAGGCAATCGGCACCGGAAACGTCGTCAGCTTGGGTGAAACTGGCATGGATGCAATCGAAGAATGGTGGTATCCGGCCTACATGGAAGAGCGGTGCCCGGGTTTACCCAATTGGGAAGCCCTGAAAGAATGCGCCGAGGCGTTCTCGACGCCCGAAACTGCACCGCTTGGTCGGTATCTTGGTGGTCCGGTGACTTGGGGCGGCTTTGATGATGAGCGCGTCGAGGCGTTGGAACTTGATTTTGAAGTGATACATGCCGGTACTGATGCTGCGTTGTTTGCGGAACTAGAAGCCGCCTATCAACGGACTGACCCGATCCTTTTATGGATTTATTCCCCACATTGGGCCCCGGCAAAATACGACGGCAGCTTTGTCGAGTTTCCAGCGTATTCGGCAGAGTGTTATACAGATCCGTCCGTTGGTCTCAACCCGGACGCGGCCTATGATTGTGGCAAGCCAACGGGTCCGATCTGGAAGGTGTCTTGGGCAGGTCTGGCCGACAAATGGCCAAACGCTGCAACTGCGATCAAGAACTTCAGCATCAGCAATGATGCGATGGGCGCGATGGTCACTGATGTCGATTTGAACGGCCAGACCGTTGAGGCCACAGTCGCTGCATGGATGGCTGCAAACACATCGACCTGGTCTGCTTGGATCGCTAAATAACCGTCAAATCACCTGCGGCGCGCGTTGGATCTGGCGCGCGCACACTTATTATAAACCACCGTGCCGTTCACCTGTGTGGTCACGGCGGTTGGTTGCCGACCACCCGAGGCCCATATGGAAAAATCGATAATTTTAGAGTGCCGCGATGTGTGGAAAATCTATGGGACCGGCGCCAGCGATTATCTGTCCAAAACCCCAAATCCTCAGGCTGATGATCTTAAGGCAGCAGGGCTAATTGGGGCGGTTCGCGCCGCCAACGTCCAAATCCAGCAAGGCGAAATCTTTGTGATTATGGGGCTGTCTGGTTCTGGCAAATCAACATTGGTGCGTTGTCTGTCACGGCTAGTAGAGTCTAATGCCGGCGAGGTTTTCTTTGAGGGCAAAAATCTGCTTCAAATGAACGAGGCTGAACTGATTAACATCCGACGCACAAAAATGGGGATGGTCTTTCAGCAATTTGCGTTGCTGCCTCATTTGACAGTGCTAGAAAACGCAGCGTTCCCGCTTGATGTTCAGGGTGTTGGTCGCGCCAAACGCGAGGCCCGCGCCCGTGACGTTATTGCGCTTGTTGGGCTCGAGGGGCGCGAAGATTATTACCCGCGTGAATTATCCGGTGGGCAGCAGCAACGCGTCGGCATCGCCCGGTCCTTAGTGGTTGAGCCTGACCTGTGGTTTCTCGATGAGCCGTTTTCGGCGCTTGATCCGCTTATCCGCCGCGAGATGCAGGATGAGTTTCTTCGGTTACAGGACATGTTGCACAAGACGATTGTATTCATCACGCACGACTTTGATGAGGCGATCCGCCTTGCCGACCGGATTGCCGTTATGAAGGATGGGGCCATCCAGCAGATTGCCACACCCGAGGAATTGGTGCTTAATCCCGCAACGGAATATGTCGCCGAATTCACCCGGCATGTGAGCCGTTCAAAGGTGATCACTGCGGCCTCTGTTGCCGTACCGGTGACGGGCGACAGTTTCGCAGGGTCGGTAGCCCATGATGACTTAATCGACGATATCGCCGAAAAGATTGAAGCATCAGAGGCCCCGCATCAAGTCATTCGCGACGGCGACGTCATTGGACAGATCACCCGCCAATCTGTGGTTGATGTGCTTGTCGGGCGCCAATAAATGCTGCGTTTGATTAAATCTGGGTTTGGATTTTGGGTGCTGCTGTTTGCCGCAACTTGGGGTCTATCGGCCTCATCGTTTGCAATCTACAAAGCACTTGATGCTCGGTGGATCATTCGATTTCCAAAGAAATGGGAACTGCAATTAGACGGTGTGATCAGTGATTTTTTGACGTGGCTGGTGGAAAGTGCCGGCTTTCATTTTTTTTCCTTCAAAGATCTCACGCGTGGTATTGCGGCGGTGATTGAGGCGCCATACCAGTTTTTTCGCAATTTGCTGATTGAAGGCTTTTCAACTGGTTTTGGCGAGACTGCGATGCAGCTGTCGCCCTCGCTGAGTTGGATTGCTATTGTGGTGTGTGTGACTCTGGTGGGGCGCTTTGCGCGCGACTGGAAATTGGCAGCCCTTGTTGGCGTTTGTTTTTTATATTTGGCAATCTTCGGTCGGTGGCAAAGTGCAATGATCACGCTGTCCTCGATCCTGATCGCTGTGCCGATTGGCGTTGTTGGTGGGCTATTTTTAGGCATTGCAGCCTATCGCTTTCAGTGGGTCAATCTGGCGCTGCGGCCAATTTTGGACCTAATGCAGACGGTGCCGGTTTTTGCGTATCTTGTGCCAATTTTGATTTTGTTTGGTTTTGGCCCGGTGGCCGCATTGGTGGCAACGGTGATCTATGCGATGCCGCCAATGGTTCGCGTGACCATTATGGCCTTGCAAGCGGTGCCGAGTGAACTGCAAGAAGCTGGACGGATGGCAGGCTGCACGCGGCGCCAAATTATGTGGAAAGTTCTGGTGCCAGCCGCCACGCCAACGCTGATGGTGGGGGTCAACCAAGTGATTATGCTGTCCCTGAATATGGTGATTATCGCCTCGATGATTGGGGCAGGTGGGCTTGGTTTTGATGTGCTGGCCTCGTTGCGTCGCCTAGATATTGGCGCAGGTATTGAGGCCGGGTTGGCCATCGTTGTGATGGCGATCGCGCTCGACCGGGCCAGTCAGGCGTTCTCCGAACGCAAACATCAAGCGGCACGCCGCGGGAATTTTCTGCAATCCCATCCTTTGAGCAGCACGATGTTCATTGTAAGTGGGCTGACGTTGATCTTGGGTTTTTTTGTGCCAGCAGTGCAGAGCTATCCCGAAAGTTTAACCATCACAACCGGGCCGTTCTGGGCCGCGGCGATGAAATGGGTGAACATCAATTTCTTCGATACATTCGAGGCCATAAAGGTCGTGATCTTGCAATGGCTTTTGCTGCCAGTGAAGCGTTTCTTCACGGGGATTCCATGGGCTTGGGGCATCCTCACCATGGGTCTCATCGGATGGCGGGTTGATGGTTGGAAACTAGGTGTAATGGCCGCTCTGATGATGGCGTTTATCGCCGCCAATGGTTTGTGGGCTAAGGCGATGGTAACGATCTATCTGTGCAGCGTATCGGTTTTCATCGCCACAGTGATTGGCATTCCCTTGGGGATCTTGGCGGCCGAGAAGCCCCGTGCCGGAAAGATCATTCTCGGCCTGATGGACACGCTGCAGACCTTGCCCAGCTTCGTGTATCTGATCCCCGTGATCATGTTGTTTCGAGTGGGAGACTTTAGTGCGATGATCGCAGTGGTTCTGTACGCGCTGGCCCCGGCGGTGCGGTATGCCGCCCACGGTCTGCGCGAGGTTCCCGAACAGATGGTCGAAGCTGGCTTGATGTCGGGGTGTACGCCGGGGCAAATTTTGCGCCGGGTCAAGCTGCCTCTTGCCACGCCGCATTTGTTGTTGGGGTTGAACCAGACGACAATGCTGGCACTGTCAATGCTGGTGATTACTGCCCTGGTTGGCACGCGGGATCTGGGCCAAGAAGTGTACATCGCGCTGACAAAAGCCAACGCAGGCTCTGGTATTATAGCTGGCTTATCTGTTGCCTTCATTGCGATCATTTCGGACCGAATTGTCAATGCTTTAGCAGATAAACAACGTAAAAGACTGGACTTATAATGGAAGATATCCAACACAAAGTGGCCGCCCTAAGCTGTTTTAACGATCCGCAGGATGTCACGGCTTTGGCTGGTGGCCTGACCAATGTCAACATTTTGGTCCATGACGGTGGGCGCAAATATGTGGTGCGGTTTGGTGATGATATTCCACAACATGGTGTGATGCGTTGGAACGAACTGGCGCTGTCAAAAGCGGCGAGCACTGCGGGATTTTCGCCGGCGGTGATCTATTCTGAGCCGGGCGTGCTGGTGCTTGATTTCATCGAGGCCAAGACCTTGGCAGAGGTTGATGTGCGGGATCCGGCCACTTTGACCCGCATCGTTGCACTGATTGCAAAAATGCATCGCGAAATCGGTGCACATCTGATGCAGCCTGCCTTGGCGTTTTGGCCGTATCATGTGAACCGGTCCTATATCGTCCGGCTAATATCGGATGGGTCTAGACACCAAAAGTCACTGCCCGCAATGCTTGCGCAGAACAACCAACTTGAAGCGGCGACCGGCCCCATTGAAATGGTGATCGGCCACAATGACCTTTTGGCGGCCAATATTTTGGATGATGGCAAGCGGCTGTGGTTGATTGACTGGGAATATGGCGGCTTCACCTCTCCGTTGTTCGATCTTGCCGGGCTGGCCTCTAATAACGGTCTTTCCGAGACGCAAGAACGCATGATGTTGGCGCAATATTTTGATCAAGATGCCGATGCGCAATGGCGTGGGTATTGTGCGTTTAAATGCAGTTCTTTAATGCGCGAAACGCTTTGGTCAATGACGTCTGAAATTCACTCTGACATCGATGCAGATTATCGCGCATACACTGCTGAAAATATGGATAAGCTCACCTCGGCACTTGCCGAATTCTTTCAAATATAAGGCCTAAAATGACCCTTCCAACCTCTTCTAAAATTATTATTGTCGGCGGCGGTATCATCGGTTGCTCGACGGCGTATCATCTGGCGCAAATGGACCAAGAAGTTCTGCTTTTGGAAAAGGCACAGCTTACCTCAGGCTCAACCTGGCACGCTGCCGGTCTTGTGGGACAACTGCGCTCGAGCGCGAACATCACGCAGTTGTTGGGGTATTCTATTGATTTGTACAACGCGCTCGAGGCCGAAACCGGTCTAGCTACAGGTTGGAAGATGAACGGCGGGTTGCGGTTGGCGTGCAATCAAGAACGCTGGACCGAGGTAAAGCGACAGGCAACCGCCGCGCATAGCTTTGGCCTTGATATGCAGCTGTTAACGCCACAAGAGGCACAAGATCTGTGGCCGCTGATGGATATCGGCGACGTCGTTGGCGCGGCCTTTTTGCCAACAGATGGGCAGGCGAACCCGTCTGACATTACGCAAGCCCTGGCTAAAGGTGCGCGCTCGAAAGGTGCCAAACTGGTTGAGAACATGCCGGTGACTGAGATCTTAACTGAAAAAGGTAAGATCGTCGGTGTGCGGACACCGGACGGGGACGTCAGCTGTGAAAAGCTGGTTCTGTGCAGTGGTCAATGGACACGTGAGCTGGCCAAACGCATTGGCGTCACTGTGCCGTTGGTGTCGGTCGAGCATCAATATATGATCACTGAATCGTTTGGTGTGCCGTCCAATTTGCCCACGTTGCGCGACCCAGACCGCTTGACTTATTATAAAGAAGAAGTCGGTGGTTTGGTCATGGGCGGGTATGAGAAGAATGGCATACCGTGGGCCAAAGATGGTATTCCTGACCCGTTTGACTTTCAGCTGTTAGAATCGAACTTTGATCATTTTGAACAACTGGTTGAACTGTCGTTACCGCGGGTTCCTGCGCTGGAAACGGTCGGGGTTAAACAGCTGATCAATGGCCCTGAGAGCTTTACGCCCGACGGCAACTTTATTCTTGGCGAAGCGCCCGAGATGGCAAACGTCTTCATTGGCGCGGGGTTTAATGCCTATGGTATTGCGGCTGGTGGCGGCGCTGGAATGGCGCTGGCGGAATGGGTCGCCACTGGCGCGCCACCCTATGATCTCTGGCCGGTTGATATCCGTCGATTTGGTCGTCCACATACTGATGAAGATTGGGTGCGCGAACGCGTTATGGAGGCCTATGGCAAGCACTATACAATGGCTTGGCCCTCTGAAGAACACGCCAGTGGCCGTCCATGCCGCCGATCGCCTCTGTATGGCGCATTATTAGAGAGCGGCGCGGTGTTTGGTGAAAAACTTGGGTGGGAGCGTCCGAACTGGTTTGCAGCGGCTGGCGAAGAGGCGAAAGACATCTATACGTTCGACCGTCCCAACTGGCACGAGCCGGTTGCGCGTGAACACAAGGCCGCCCGCGAAGCGGCAGTGCTGTTCGACCAGACGTCTTTTGCAAAATTCATCCTGAAAGGTCCGGATGCTGAGGCGGCATTGAACTGGATTGCGTCCAACCGCGCGGACAAACCAGTAGGTTCAATTATTTACACGCAGATGTTGAACGATAAAGGTGGGATTGAGTGCGACCTAACCTGCGTGCGCACGGCCGAGGATGAATATTATATTGTCACCGGTACGGGCTATGCCACGCATGATTTCAATTGGATCTCCAAAAATATTCCACCGGAGATGAAGGCGCAATTGGTCGACGTGACCTCATCTAACGCGGTGCTATCGCTTTTTGGTCCCAATGCACGCGGCATTTTGGCGGCCTGCACCCGCGATGATGTGAGCCATGCTGCATTCGCTTTTGGTCAGGCGAAAACCATTGGCATTGCCGGCTGCCCAATTCTGGCTTTACGGATCACCTATGTTGGTGAACTGGGCTGGGAATTGCATCTACCGGCGGAATACGCGTTGACGGTTTTCAATGCTTTGCACGCGGTCGGCAAAGACCACGGTCTGCGCAATGCTGGCTACCGTGCCATTGAAACGCTTCGATTGGAAAAAGGCTATCGGGCTTGGAGTTCTGACATTGGCCCAGATCACACGCCGGATGAAGCCGGTCTTGGTTGGGCGGTGAAGATGAAATCAAACATTGCATTCAAAGGCCGCGATGCCGTCAAAGCCCAGCGCGCAAATGGAATCAAGAAGATCATGGCGACCTTTACCTGTGAGGGCGATGTCATTTTATCTGGTCGTGAAACCATCTATCGCAATGGCGCACGCTGTGGCTGGTTGTCGTCAGCGGGATATGGTCACACGGTGAGTAAAAGCATTGGTATGGGCTATGTGCGCAGCGATGATGTGCTCACGAAGCAGGATGTGATGGCGGGAGAATACGAACTTGAGGTGGCCACCGTTCGCATCAAAGCGGATGTGGCTTTAGCGCCGCTGTTCGATCCAAAAATGGGCAAAGTCAAAGCGTGATCTGTAGTGCCAAGTCTGGTTGGGGACGAAGTGTAAGGTCGATGGCCCCCCCTTGAAGATCCCTCAGGCGAGCAATGTTGGCTGGTTTGCGTCTGGCGTTTGTGGCCAGGCGTGAAAATACCCTGTGCGGCAAACTGGCGATCATCAAACGCGCTGATCGCCTAATTTTCTGGCCACTGCAGTTGCCACAGGTGCGAAGCCGCGAAAGAGTATGGCGGTTGGTGTCCCCGTATAAGTTTGGGGCATGTTCGTGATGTAAAAGGGTGGGCTTATCGGCCAAGGGTCCTAAAGCAAGGTTAAAGTTTTATCACGTGCCGGATCATTTTAGCATGCGTGATACGCAAATAACATTTGGCTGGCAGAGTAGGCCAGATCGTTATGATCTGCTGGTTTATGCGGCGCAGAGGCTTCAATTATGTCTACGGTAGCTTTTGCAACACTTACGGCAATTTAAGCTACATTTATACCCGTTGCATGCGAAACTGTGAGCGCGCCGTCTATATACTAAAGCAAGCCCAAGCATTTAAATTTATGATATACTGCGAGTCGTTAAGGACCCGAAAAAGTTGTTGATGTTCGCGCGCAAATGGATTCTTGTTTCCGTATGAACCGTTCAAATTTTCTTTCCCTTGAGGACCGCGGCGAACTTCTGGTGTGTGTGAAGCGACAGCGGGAGGATCATGGCGTTGCAAGGCGGGCAAATGCGCTTTTACTGTTGGATGACGGCAAGTCCTGTTCGAGATTGCGCAGGTACTTTACCTTGATGATGACACGGTGCGTGGCTGGCGCAAACAATATCTAGCCGAGGGCTGGGATGCAGTGGCTTATGATGGTTGGAAAGGCGGACAATCGCGGCTGGCTGTCGCGCAGCAGGTAGTTCTTTGCGCGTGGCTTGAGGACCGCTTTTGCCGATCTACGGTGGAAATACGCGCCTATGTCACGGCGCAGTTCGATCTGCGGTATTCTCATTCAGGCTGTGTTAAGCTTTTGGCGCGCCCGGGCTTTGAATATCGCAAACCAAAGGCGCTGCCCCGTGTGTCTGACGTCGAAAAGCAGGCCGCATTCATCGCATTTTATGAAAACCTACTGAATAACTTGCCTGCCGACGAGGCCGTCTACTTCTCGGATGCCGTTCATCCGGACTATCAAAGTAAACCCAGCTATGGTTGGGCTCGCAAAGGGTCAAATCCAGCCATTCAAACGACATCTGGGCGTGGGCGCGTGAACATTCACGGCGCTCTGAACCTGGAAACCTTCGACGCGCCCTTTGTTGAACCAACCACCGTCGATGGGGTTAGCTCCGTTCAGCTTCTCGCCAAGATCGAGGCGAGGAACCCTGACAAACGTATCATTCACGTCATTTGGGACAATGCCCCATACCACAAAGGCCCCAATGTCAGAGCGTTCCTGTCGCGCAAAAACTGTCGCATTCATCTGATCCCACTGCCGCCCTATTGCCCGCATCTCAATCCCATCGAGAGGCTCTGGGCCGTCATGCACAGTCACGTCACCCATAATCGGCACTATCCAACGCAAAAACACTTCGCCAACGCAATCTTGAACTTTATGCGAGAGGTGCTTCCAAAACAGTGGCTCAGCTTTCGAGATCAAGTAACCGATAACTTCCATATCATCTCACATCAAAACGTTCGGGTTTTGGAGTGACAGGTGTATAGCATTCATATGAGGTGCAGCAATCATACAATAACCAGACTTCTTTCAAGTATCGTCACCATGGATCTGCTTGTAGGGTAGGGGGCAGGTGACGTAACCACATTGAGTAAACCATGCGCGTAGCAATAACTGCACTAATGCTGATCGTCGGTTCGCAAGCGGCGGCTGAATGCGGTAATCTGAGTGATCATACATGGAGGCAAACCGCGACAAAAGCTACTTTACGGGCTGAGTTAGATGCTGGTGCAGACTTGAAGGCTCGAAACGATTCTGGTGCCACACCGCTGCACGTGGCGGCCTTCTTTGGTACTGGTGAGGAAATCCAAACTCTATTGAATTGGGGTGCGGACGTAATGGCGCAGTCAGAGGATGGCACCACCCCGCTGCTCTTAGCTGCATTGAATGGTACGACTGAAAATATACAAGTATTGCTTAACGCTGGTGCTGATGTGACTGTACAAAACGGGTTCGGCTTTACACCGTTGCACATTGCAGCTGACAGAGGCTCCACAGCGAACGTAAAGGCTCTTCTAGACGCTGGTGCTGACGTTCAAGCGCAATAGCAGACGGGTCTTGCTCCGCTGCACATAGCTTCTTTGAAAAGTGGGCCAGCAACAATTCAGATGCTCCTAAACGCTGGCGCAGACGTTATGGTGCAGGATGATGACGGCAACACGCCTCTGCATTATGCGGCTAACTTTGACAAAGATGAAAACATCCAAACCCTGCTGGCCGCTGGAGCGGATGCAAAAGTCAAAGACAATAGTGGTAAAACACCTTGGGATTATGCTCAAGATAATGAAACTCTTAAGGGAACCAAGGGCTATGAGGCATTGAGCAGGGCACAGGCAACTAAGTAAATCTATTTGCTCGGGCGAGGCTAAGCTTCTTTGCCAGGCAACGGTAGGCTTTTTCTGTTGGCCTTACTTGCTTACTTTCACTTCACCGTAGTCGTTGTAAAAAGTATTGTGAAAATAATTCCTGCTCAATCTTTCTTATAAGCGGGGGGGGGGGGTGAAAAACCACCCCGCTCCTATATCTATGGATACTGCCCAGACATTTTTTTCCTTTGAGGTTCGTTAGTGGACATCTAGGAACTGGCGGCCCAGATTTACCCTACTCCAAAATTTCATTTCTGAGTTAAGTCAGGCGTGATACGCTCGAGTTACATACATGCGAGGTATTCTATGCCACCATTTTCGGTAAGGGCCGTAGTATTATCAATGATGTTGGTTCTTATGGCCTGCACTCCAACACCTAAAAAAATTTGCAGGCAAAACAATAGCCAAGAGGTCAACCCGCTATTAAGCCGACTATTAAAAATTCGCTTATCTGTAAAACGAACAAAATCAGAAATTGCAGAAGCAAGCGAAGTTGTTTCGGCTGCAAACATAAACTTAGCTCGCGGATACACAATACATTCTCAAGATCAGTTTTATCAGTACACCGGCCTTTGTTATGATAAACTAACGGCTAAAAATTATAGTTGCCCTATTCAGGCTTCTAGAAAAATTGAAACACCAGTACCAATCAATCACGACGAGGAAAGAAAGCGTAGGAGCACAGCTCACCTAATTGTCAAACAACAAACTTATCAGCTCAAGCTGCTACAAGTTAAGAGTTCCGAGATAAAACCCAAACTTTCCAAAGCTAGAGAGAGGCGAGAAATCGCAGTTAAGCAGTGCTTGATGGAAAATTCTGAATAACCAAAAATAAGTACCCACCATGCGCGCCGCAATAGTAGCATTGATGTTGATGATTGGTTCGTAGGCGGAGCTGACTGATTAGATTTTGTTCTTTAAATTCAATTTATCAATGACTTAGAAAATGTTCACACTATTATCTTTGAACATATTATACAGAAACATCACAAGATAGATAACATTTTTTGTTATCAAGAATTAAAGCAATTAAATATTTTAGGGAGAGTAAAAATGTCGACACTTGAAACAAAATCTTGGTCTAGTCCCGATGATACAATGACACCAGACAAAACACATGCCGCGACGATTAAGTTTGGCCCTGTAACTATTACAAAAGCAAATATGCAACCAGGCTGGAAATGGTCAGAGTGTATCAAGCCGCATGTTGGCACTGAATCTTGTCAGGCCGGCCATATTGGAGTTTTGATGCAAGGCTCTATACATGTAATTTCCGACGATGGTACAGAGATCACCATCAAAGCAGGTGAGGCATACAGGTTGGCACCGGGACACGATGCTTGGGTTGTGGGAGATGAGCCAGCTTTAGGGATCGAATTTGCTACAGATAGTAAAGACTTTGCAGCTTGGACGCGCGGATAGTTTTTCAAGACGGCTCTTTGTTGGATCAAAATACTTCCCCTGATTCCGGCAAAAAGCTACAATCTGCCCGCCTCCATCAGGCTTTCGCGAACGGAATTGCGACAGGCGGGCAGCGTTGAAAGTGCTAAGAACTACAAAAACAAAACGTCCTGAGTAAGCAATGCCACATCAGCTAGTCGCGTGTGCTCTATGTGGAAGAAAGCATCTTAATATCGCGGCTAGGTTTCCCCCTTCTCTCATTCAATCAATTAGGTATGCTGGGCAGCAAATCATAACGATGCTTTTTACTGTAAAGGGATGAAGATGCCTGAGACTTTAACGCAAGATCAAATCGCTTTTTATCAAGAGAGTGGCTACCTTGTTTTAGAAAACCAAATTCCAGATAGTTGGATGCACAGGATACGTACGGAAATCAGTCGCTTTGAAGACGAAGCCGCACTGCTGAACGAGAGTAACGACCGTTTGGACCTTGAGGATAGCCATACTAAGCACGCTCCCCGCCTTCGACGCATCAAACTTCCACATACTATCAGCAACGATCTGAAGGAGCTTATGCTTTCTGACTATATTTTGGGCCCTGCGCGCGATTTAATTGGACCAAACCTTCGCTTGCATACCAGTAAACTAAACATGAAATCCGCTGGATACGGAGCGGCCGTGGAATGGCATCAGGACTATGCTTTTTATCCCCACACAAATGATGACATTTTGGCCATCGGTGTGATTATTGATGACATGGCGCCTGAGAATGGCCCTTTAATGGTGTATCCCGGTAGCCATAAAGGACCAGTTTATGATCATCATGTAGATGGGGTTTTCGCAGGGGCGATGTTGCCATCAGATAATGGGCTGGACGCTAAAGATGCAGTTTCTTTAATGGGCCCGGCGGGTTCAATCTCAATTCATCATGGCCGAATGGTACATGGCTCCTCGCTTTACACTTCGGGTCGTGCAAGGCGCATGTTATTTTATGAAATGATGGCGGCAGATGCTTTTCCATTAATGGGTTCGATGACGCGCTGGGAGGGCATCAAAGATTATGATGATCGGATGCTTTGTGGCCACCCAACATTAAACCCTCGGCTGAAAGATATTCCAGTACGTATTCCACAGCCGCAACCCGATGTACCTATTTCCATCTATGAAATTCAAAAGGGTATGAAAAAAAGAGCCTTTGATCTAATTTCTGGTCCGTCAGGCGACGAGATGAAAAGATAACAGACGGCTTAATTGGCAGAATTTTAAGCGATTAAACTTTGCGATAACCGTCGCAATATCTGCCTCAGAAAACATATGGCATGGCAAGTTAATAATTGAGAGGTACTCACGATGCGCGCCACAATATTAGCAACGATATTGGCGTTCGGTACGCAAGCAGGGGCTCATAGCGGCGGCTTGGACAAGCAAGGCTGTCATGCTGGCTCAAAGCCTTACCATTGTCACAAGGCGCAGAAATCTCTTCTTCATGTTGCTGCTACAAGAGCGAAGCGTGTTGTTCGGGTATCTTGGACAGGAAATTCAACAGAGTTTTTGAAAGATGCAAATACAGGCTGCTTGTAAAGAAGTTAACGGCGCAAATTACAGCGCAAGAAAACGGGTGTGGATTGTTGATTTCTGAATGAAACCAATAAGTAGAGCTATGTGGCATGTAGTTTCACCCGTACCACTAATTTCATTTAGGTAATTGATTTTGTTGGATAAATAATAATAAATTTCTACGATTGGGACGCTTATTGGTACGTTTCATATTAGTATATAGAAAGACACCAACGGACGCCTCAGGGCATGGGTTGCGTCGGAAGTTGTAGCTTCATAATCTGCAAGGACTGTTAGGTTAGACTTGTCGTTACGCGAGGTTTTTTATGTGATCTGCTGTTGAAAACGTTTTTGAAGTGATTGGTGTTCTGATATTTTGCCTCTGTGTACTTTCACTTGCCAGCGATTATGAGGGCCGTTCTCTTATTTTAATATTTGGATTTTTTGCTATATTGTACTCTACCTAGTTTACTTTTCGCGAACATAATAAAAAATAAACAAGTACAGCGCCCTGTTGCTTTGTGTATCGTTACTAGGTTTGTGGATGGGGCCGATGAATATCCCAAACTGTATTAAACAGTCTGAAATAGACCACTGGAAAGGGTTGTACCAAAGCAAAGACGCCACGCGCTGGTCAAAAGACTTACCAGCTTAAACTCTTCAAAAATTTGAAAATGGAGAAATAGTTCTTCATTACGATTTAGTAGAGTGGGCTGAGGAATTACCCGATGAATTGAAATCAGACCCATCAAAGGGACAAATTGGAACACCTACGCCGAGGCTGATCGTCCATCATGATTTAACAGATAAATTCGTTTACGATGATTTTAAAAAACATTGGGATAAAAAATGTCGCCAAAAACTTGGTATAGCCGGATTTCTGAACGATTTGACTTACCCAGTAATTAGGAGAAATATATTTTGAATGGCCAGTAATGCCATAAAATCTCTAGTGTTCACGCTTCACAGGCCAAATACGCCTAATACTGTACCACCGTAACGATCAAAGGGTATCCGCCATGCGCGCCGCAATAATAGCACTGATATTGATGATTGGTTCGCAGGCGGGGGCAGATGCAACGAAAACCTGGAAAGTAGTTTCGCCATCAATCGTTTCTGTATTGCCAACATGGCCAGGTTATACAAAACCTGGTTTTGGAGCTCCTGTTGGTGCCGCGCCTGAAGGTACTGGAATTGCTATATCAAAAGACGGTCATATTCTCACGGCAGCGCATGTCATTTCTAAAGCTACGACGATTGAAATTAGGGATGGCAATAACAACTTAGCAACTGCTCATCCCGTATTTGTGTCCACAGAAACAGATTTAGCCATAATAAAAGTGGACTTCGAAACTTTTGCAATTGATTTTTCTGATGATGTTCCCGAAATCGGTAGTGAAACTTGCTTGGTAAGTAACTCTTTTGGCTTGGGTCTTGGTATCACTTGCGGAGTGGTATCGGCCATAGGAAGAAAGAATATCGGCTTCAACAGAACTGAAGATTTCATACAGACTGATGCAGCTTCTAATCCTGGGTCTTCTGGTGGCGCGCTAGTAAATATGGATGGTTTTCTTATCGGAATGATGAGTGGGATTTTCACGAAAAACACAGATACTAATGCAGGGGTTAATTTTGCAGTTTCGGGTTCATTAATCCAACAAACTATTGTGGATTTTTTAAATTGAAAAAACACAGAACGGTTTCCAAAAACTTGCTCTTATAGTGCGCTAATATAGGTTAAAGCGGTGATGTTTATTTTTACGGGCGGAATGCACTATGGAAGAGTTACTGAACAAAGCTCTACTTGTTCAAAAGCAAACAAAGAAATATTACTTTGCAAATGCAACAGTAATAGCGATTTCAACAATATTATTTTTTGATTATGGGGCTCTAGCTGGGAGCTACAAGCAAGATTCAAAAATGACCAAGTGTCAAAATAATTTGGGTGAAGTTGTGGTATTTATAAACGGAAACTCTGATAAACAGAAACCCGCTGCTGGTATGGCTAAAAGAGATGAAAATGGCCAACCAATTGTTGTTCGTTTTAATTATGCGAGCGCGCCAGTTGAGCTTCAGCAATTCATCGACTTTCATGAATGTGCCCATCATCAAGTTGGGGATATAGATAGACCTCACCCTCCCCGTAACAGCTATGAACATCTCATGAATGAAAGTATTGCAGATTGTATTGCAATCTTAAGGTTCAGAGACGACGAGGAATCAACTTATAAAAGTTATAAAAATTTGATTGCCTCTTTGGAAAAGGATATGGAAAATATAGGTTTTCCAGTGATAAGTATCTCAAGCCGAATGAGTAATATCTCCAACTGTTATAAAGATTATGAATCGGCAAAAAGCTTTATCTCTGGTGTTCTAGAGAAGCGCAGCTTGGAGTAAATTCAAGTGCAGTTTTTTGAACCAATAACTGTTGATTGCTGATACATTGAATGCACAAGTTTGCTTTTTTTAAAGAGATATCTTTGACTTTACCACCATCATATCGACCAACTCAACTCATCAATCAGCCCCGGATATTCGGCATTGTGACAAACACCAGCAGGCCCAATTCACCCGCTGGTTTGTCCTGAGCACATTTGTTGAGCTAAACGCGGGGTCTGCTAGCGTTGTGAGTGAGTAACGCAAGAGGACACGCCATGCGCGCCGCACTTATAGCACTGATGTTGACGTTTGGTTCACAGGCGGGGGCTGAGGTCACGGGTGAAGAAATACTTGTGCACGGGACAATTATTAATAAAGGTCTTGTGAACGAGCACTTGCCCAAAAAGCCAGAAGCCCCCCTTAACTTTAATATGTACTCTATAAAATGGTATCACGTAATTTATGAAGAGAAGTTTTATAATTGTTGGGTGCAGGATCATACACCTCTTAAAGATTTTGGGGTAACAATAACCTGCGACGGAGTGCGACCAACTGAATAAAAGGCTGGCCAGTCCACTATTTTGACTCCTGCCACATACTGGAGAACACGCCATGCTCGCCGCACTGATAGCATTATTGTTGACCATCGCAACGCAGGCGGGGGCTGATGATGCGAAGTTGAACCCGGACGAGTGGACATTTTTGGAATGTAAACACGCAGAAGGCGCGCTATTTGAAATAGTAACAGGAGAAAACGCGTCTTTGCCGCTTGTATTGGCAATCAGCAAAGACGAAAGTAGCCTCATCGAGATGCAAAACGATTGGTATTTCAATGATTGTCGCGGTTGGCGCCACTCCTTTCTAGAGTGTTCAGATAAAAAAATGGCGAAAAGAAAATACAGATCAACCGATATACGGGCTCTTTGGGCTTCACTTGGGATGGTGGGCTTGAACTGTATCTTTGCAAAAAATTGGAAGGACCGCTATTTTAACCCCCACAAAACTCCCGCCAGCGCTTTCGCAATAACCGCAAATTTGCTATAAAAAACGCGCCTCCATCGGGCATTCGCGAACGGAACGCGACAGGCGACATTATTCATCAGGCTAAATGACCAGAAGGGGATATTTAGTAATGGTTAACGTAACTACAGATACGCAAAATACCAGTGCAGTGGAATGGGGCATCAAGGCG
>Ga0115562_1000948_pt1 | contig 21837 bp, 20 predicted proteins | sample COGITO_mtgs_1105_6_FD_87200 | JGI IMG/M metagenome (GOLD analysis project Ga0115562, IMG submission 87200) | Pelagic marine microbial communities from North Sea - COGITO_mtgs_110516 | ecosystem: Environmental > Aquatic > Marine > Epipelagic | place: Germany:Helgoland, sampling site Kabeltonne...
AGCGAAGCGGTTGCTTGCAACACAAAGATTGAAAAATCATTGATCGCCTGGATCTTGAATTTCTCATGCGCCAGATAACTTTGCGCTAGCAGGGTGGTGCCGCCGATAAACAGGAAGTTCCAGCCCAAACCCAGGAGCACGAGAGCCCACCAATAGTGCAGGACATCGGCGCCGGCAAAGGCGACCACGGTGGTCAAGAGAAAGGCTAACAGCCCGGCATAGATAATCTTAAGGCTGCCAAAGCGGCGAATCAGTTCACCGGTGATCAGCGATGGCAGATACATGGCCATTATATGGCTCTGGATCACCCACTTGGTGCTTGCTAAGCTGTGCAGGTGCACCTCGTGCATGGCCAATGGGGTCGCGGTCATGACAAAGGCCATGACGCTGTAGCCAACGCACGCGGCCGAAATTGCGATCATCAGGGTTGGCCGGTTGAGGATGTTACGGATTGGCCCTTCGGTTGCGCTGGATTGCGCTGGGGCAATTTTTGGATCCGCCTTAAAAAAGAGTAAGAGGGCAAAGGCAATCAGGGTCGAGACGGACAACAGGGCATAGGAGCCGGCATAGTCGGCGGGCAATAGTGTCTGGCCCAGGGTGACGGTCTCAGTGCCGATCAGCGCGGCAAACACGCTACCGAGCATCAGAATCGATACCGCGCGGCCAGCCAGGCTAGCGTGGCTGGCGCCTTCGATGGCGGCGAAACGGAACTGCTGGACCACCGCGAGTGTCGAGCCAATGCCGGTGATGGCCAGCAAGAACACCGCAAACTGACTGTGGCTGATGGCCCAAGCTGCCAGTACAGAGCACAGGCTGGAGAGTAACATCGCCGCGAGAAAAACCGGCTTACGGCCAAAGCGCTGCATCAACAATGCCGCCGGTATAGCGCCGATGGTGAGACCGACAACCATTAGGCTGATCGGCAGAGTCGCCCATTGCGGCGATGGCGCGAGAGCCTTGCCGACAAAACCACTGCTGAGAACAATGGCCGATGAGATGGCCAGCGCGAACGGTTGAACCAATACCAATAACCAGCTGTTGCGCCCTAATCCAAACATATCGGCCCCTCTGAGGATCGACGGGCTGGCCCGACACGGGTGAGCTCGGCGTTCTGACGGCAAAAAAAAAGGCGTACCCTAGGGTACGCCTTACTATATGGCTCCTCGAGCTGGACTCGAACCAGCGACCAATAGATTAACAGTCTACTGCTCTACCAACTGAGCTATCGAGGAAAAGTCGGTATAATCACGTTGTTGGACGCGATGACAAAATTAGGTTGGCTCCTCGAGCTGGACTCGAACCAGCGACCAATAGATTAACAGTCTACTGCTCTACCAACTGAGCTATCGAGGAACAACGGGGACGTATTCTAATGTCAGCGCAGTAGGAGTCAATAGCTAAGGGATTGTTTTTTTTAGGTTTTTCCCGATTTAGATAAATTAGATCCGGTTTTGGCGCCATTTGCACACAAAGCACTCCGTGCTGGTTATTCTGTCACCAGGTGGGTCTGATGCATTTTTCTTCGGCTGGCTTTAAGGCCGGCTTTAGCAGGCGCGCCGTAAAGCTTTAATTTGGCTTTCGCCTAATTAGGCATCATTATTGCCGAATCAGGCATCATTATTGCTGATAGTCTCTGAATCGACCTAAAGCGTCAAAAATCCGAAGGAGTACAGTATGGTCACCCTAGAAATAATCGATGCGGGTGTGAAGATTGCGGCGGGCATGTTGCTCAGTGGCCTGGCCTTTCTTTATTATTTGCGCCGTCATCAGTCTTTGGACAGTCGTGCTGAAGCCGAAATCCGTCGGCGTCGAGAACTGTTCGAATTAGTGGCCGGCAATGTTGGTCGGGTGCACTACGTCTATCAACAGTATTTGGCCCTAGCGACCGAATTTACGCGCTACGGTCAACATTGGCCGAAGCCGCGCCGTGATGAGCTGGCCCGCGTTGGTGACGAATTGGCGTCGGTGTTTCATGCCTTAACCGAAGCCGAAAGCACGCTGTTATTGCTCGGTGAGAAACGGCTCGAACGGTCATTACGCATCTATGGGGCGAAAATAGTCATGCTTCGGCGTCAAATCTACGCCGAAAAGCAACAGCTTAGTGGTGAAGAAATCCATCTGCTTGATGACGTAAAAAAAGAAATATCGCAATTGAAAGAAAGTTTCTTTGACGCACTGAGTGTGCGCTATATGCCCAAGAAGGCTTCCCACTAATGGCCCGAAAACCCTGTAGAAGGTGCCAGCAGGTGCGTATGGGCACCCTAGTGTTGATGGTTTTTGTCTTAATTGGCTATGGTCTGCTTAAATCCTCGGCCTAAGAATGGCTGCCGGTGCAGTTAAATATCAGCTTTGACCTGTATTTTCCGACCCAAACCGTTATTATGCCCGCCGTTTTATCAGGTTTGGGCTCGCAGCAATGACACAGGCGTTATACGACTTCCCCTCCTATTCACCCAGCTTTGGGTTGTCCAATGGACATGTTCAATCTATCCTGCCAACCCTCTTGCGTCAGGTAACGGTGCCTTTTGAGCGCAGTCGCTTGGAATTGGCCGATGGCGATTTTCTCTTGTTAGATATGCTCCGGCAACCGGCCTCGTCGGCCCCTTGGGTCATTCTCAGTCACGGTTTGGAAGGGTCCAGTCGTCGGCCCTATATGCAGGGCATGGCACGCGCCTTTCACGCCGCGGGCTGGCAGGTGCTGGCCTGGAATTTCCGCGGTTGTGGCGGCGAGCCGAACCGGTTACCGCGCTTCTATCACAGCGGCGCCATCGATGATCTAAAGGCTGTTATGATGGAACTGCTGAATCATCAACAGGCTGAGAAAATATTTTTAACCGGCTTTAGTATGGGTGGTAACCAGACGGTACTGGCTCTTGCTGAGCCGGATCTGCCGGATGAGGTGATCGGGGGTGTCGGTTTCAGCGTGCCGCTTGATTTGGCCAGCTGCGCCGGGCGACTGGCGCAACCGGCGCAACGCCTCTACATGCAACGATTCCTGCGCGATCTCAAGGTCAAAATCAGTGCCAAGGCGGAACGCTTCCCCGAACAAATATCCAGTGCCAATTTTGCCGACATTAAAAACTTCCGTGATTTTGACGACCGTTATACCGGCCCCTTGCATGGTTTCACCGGCGCGCAGGATTATTGGGCGCAGTGCTCCAGTCGCAACGCCTTGCCCGACCTACGGCGGCCGACCCTGATCATCAATGCGGCCGATGATCCCTTTTTAGGCCGCAACTGTTTTGACTGTCATTTAGGTGTCCGGTCGAGTCAGTTGTTTATGGAAATTCCGACCAGTGGTGGCCACGTCGGTTTTGTACGGTGGAAACTTAATAGCGAGCTGTGGTCTGAAAAACGGGCCCTGGTATTTGCCAACTATCTTTTGGAGCGAACTTGATCATGACTGCATTACTGCTTTATTGCCGACCGGGTTTCGAAAAAGAATGTCTGGCGGAAATCACCTACATGGCCGGCGAAAAGGGTTATTTCGGCTGGTCTAATCTGCTGATTAATTCCGGCTTTGTAATCTTCGAAACTGAAAACGCCGCAGAGGTTTACCCGCTCTGGCAGAAGTCGGTCTTTTGTCGTGAAGCCTGGCCCATCCATCATCGTTTAGAGGATCTGGATCCGAGCGATCGCTTGGGGCCGATTCAGCAAGCGGTCACCAGTCTGGTCAGCGAGACGGGTGTGCGCCTGTTTGGCAATGTATCGTGTGAATACGCTGAGGGTGACGATTTTCACTCGACCTCCCGCTTTGCCGGCAAGTTTGTCCACCCGGTTCGTCAGGCCTTGCGCAACCAGGGGCTGTTGAGCAAAAAAGAAGACCCGAGCTTGCCGACACTACGGCTATTCTTTAAAGATTCTGCCCAGGTCCTGGTTGGTCTCGATGAGCCGCGTTTGCGCGCACCCTGGCCCATGGGCATCGCCCGACTCAGATTCCCCAGTGCCGCTCCGAGTCGCAGCACCCTCAAGCTTGAGGAGGCCTTTGCGGCCTTTCTCGGCCCGGAATGGCGAGCGCTCTTGGCTGATTGCCGTACCGGGGTCGATCTGGGCGCTGCGCCGGGCGGCTGGACCTGGCAATTGGTTAAGCAGGAGCTCTATGTCTACGCCGTCGATAACGGCTCGATGGACAAAACCCTAATGGCCTCAGGCCTGGTTGAGCATGTGCTGGCCGACGGCTTTACGTGGAAGCCGTTTAAGATGGTCGACTGGTTGGTCTGTGATATGGTCGAAAAGCCGGCCCGAGTGGCTCGGCTGATGTACGATTGGTTGGATGGACGGCATGCCAAATATGCCATCTTTAATCTTAAATTACCGATGAAAAAACGCTTTCATGAGTGGCAGGAAATTAAGGCTCAGCTCGACAGCCTGATCGCCGAAAATCACCCTAAAGCGGTTTTTAAAGCGCGCCAGCTGTATCATGACCGAGAGGAAATTACCGTTATGTTGGATCTAAGGAATCAAAACGGATGACCGAACAGCATGCCGATTGTGAACTCGACACCCGCGGTTTACGTTGCCCCGAGCCGGTGATGATGCTGCATCGGCAGCTGCGCAAGATGCAGGTAGGGGAGGTGGTGGCTTTATTGGCCACCGACCCAGCCACCTTGCGGGATGTACCGCAATTTTGTGAATTCCTGCCACATCGCCTAATTGCCTCGCTCAATCAGGACGATGACTATCGGTTTTGGATTGAGAAGGGCGAACGCCCTTAGGCGCCGCCAGTCAGCCGAGCAGACAAGTCTCCAGTCTAGGCCTTGAGCCGGTCGGTAATAGGGGTTGGCGGGTGACGGCTGATCAAGAAAAGTCGGATCAATAACCAAAACGCCGCATGAGATAGCCCCGCTATTAGCCCTATCCAAAAGCCAGGCGCGCCCATAGCGGGTACCAGCCAATCGCGAAATGCCAAAATATAGCCCAAGGGGATACCGATACCCCAAAACGATGACAGCATAATGTACATCGGGATACGGGTGTCCTTATAGCCGCGCAAGCCACTGATGCATACCACCTGTAAGACATCGGCGATCTGGAACATTGCGCCATAGCCTAGCAACAGTTCGGCCATCAACAGCACGTCGACCTCCGTGCTGTAAAGGCTCGCGATCGGCCTGGCGAAGCTGTACATCAGGGCCGCAAAGCAAAAAGAAATTGCCGTAACCATGATGATTGTACTGCGCGCGACCAAACGAGCCGTCTTGGGCTGTTCGGCACCGATCAAAAAAGAAATGCGTAGGGTGATTGCCAGTCCGATACTCATCGGCACCATAAAAAAGATGCTCACGACATTGAGCGCAATTTGATGGCCTGCTACGACATCCGTGCCCAGGGGGGCCAGCAATAGTGCAACCAACGAAAACATGGTGGCTTCGACAAATATCGTGAAGCCGATCGGTATGCCTAGGCCGAGTATTTGTCGGATAATGGCCAGGCTTGGTGCCATTCGGGCTTGCCAGAGGTGAAAATTCTCAAAGGCCGGCGCGACGTTAAGATACGCTAGCAGCAGCAACAGGCTGGCCCACTGGGCGATGGCCGTCGCCCACCCGCACCCGATGCCGCCCAGGGCCGGCATGCCCAGTTTGCCGTAAATAAGCACATAATTCAGTGGCGCGTTTATCAACACGGTTAGGATCGAAAACGCCATGAATATTTTGGTGTGTCCAAGGCCATCGGTCAAGCCGCGCAGCGACAGCAACAGCAAGATGGCCGGAATGCCAAGGGCGAAGGCCTTTAAATAGCCGGTGGTGATCCGGGCTGAGTTATCGCCCATCTGGATCAGCGCCAGCACCGGCTCGACATTGGTCAGTAGTAGTATGGCAATCAGGGCCGCGCCGAGCGAAATATAGGCCGCGTTCCAGGTCACCGGCATGATTTTATGGGGTTGGTTGGCGCCCCGATAGCCTGAAATAATCGGCTGAGTGGCATTTAGTAAACCGATCATGAAGAGCATGATCGGCAGCCACAGGCTGTTGCCAATGGCCACGCCGGTCAGGTCATCGGCACTGGCATGTCCCGCCATGATGGTATCGACCACGCCGTTGCTGATCTGCGCTAACTGGCCAATTAGGATCGGCGCGCCCAGTATCGTCAGGGTGAGCCATTCGCGTTTTATCCGAACCCCGAGCGGTTCATTCGCCTTGCCTATGGGCTGATGGTTTTCATCGATAATATCCAGGTTCATAGGCCTATTGGCTTGGCGCCAACCATAGAGGGAGAGGCATCTTAGCAAATAAACGCGTCGGGGCTTTCATTAATGAGTCATGACTTTGCGAAATCGGGTACAAAGACTGTTTTTAATTGGCCTTTGGAAGCCAAAGCCCGAACGACTCCGACCTCCTGGGCATGCCCTTAACGGTCCTTGGCTTCGTCTGGCATGGGGTCCGGCTTAATGTCGGACGCTTCGCTGGCATCCGGTTGGGCGTCAGCGGGGGGCTCGATCGGGCTGTCGGTCGGCGTGTTTTGTGCCGATTCCGACTCGGTGGCCTGCCAGCGAGCAAAGGCCTGGAGATCTTTGGCGACCTGGGTAAAGACCACACCAAGCACAAAGATATCGTCCAGATAGCCCAGCACTGGGATGAAGTCTGGAATAAGGTCGATTGGCGACAGCAAGTAAATTAAGCCTGCAATAATTGCGACGATGCTGGCGGTCGGTACCTCTTTGTAGTTGCCGGCGAGCCATTCTTTTACCAGGCTAATCATCAGCTTTAACTGTTCCCAAACCTCCTCTAAGGGCCCTTTGAGGCCTAAGGTTTTTTCCCATGCGCTTTCGGCGACTTTTTTGAGTTGCTCCGGATTGTCCATCATGGCCTCCGCCTTGTGTTTGACTTTATCGAATTGGGCTTTGATATTTTCCTCGTTTAACCTGTCTTTCATTTTGATCTCCATTTTGGTTATGCCTAGCAGTTGACTGCCACTTATCAGTCTAAGCATTATCCGTGCCTGGCCCCAAACCGCCGAGGACATGCGGTGGTTCGGGTTGATTGAGCAATAAAACCAAAACACTTAGCCAATTAGATCGATTGGCAAAATAATGCGGGTCTTAAAACTATCCGACGGCTTACAACGACCCTAGGCTGATGTATCTTGTATGGGTCGAATCGAGGAATAAACAATATGCCAAAGCACACAAAAATCGCCTTTATTGGCCTGGGCGTTATGGGCTTTCCCATGGCCGGTCACCTGTCTAAGGCTGAATTTTCGGTAACGGTTTATAACCGCAGCCCTGCCAAAGCCGAACTCTGGCAGCAGACCTATCGTGGCGAGCGCCAGAGCACACCCGGTTTGGCCGCCGTAGGCGCCGACATTGTGCTGGTATGCGTTGGCAATGATGAGGATGTCCGGTCTGTTTTCTATGGTGAAGAGGGAATCTTAGCGGTTATCCAGCCGGGGACCCTGGTTATCGACCACACCACCACCTCGGCGGATTTGGCGCGCGAATTGAGTCAGGCGGTGGCCGAACTGGGTGGCCAGTTCCTAGATGCGCCCGTGTCCGGGGGGCAAGCCGGTGCCGTCAATGGCCAGCTGTCGATTATGGCCGGTGGCACAGAGAGTGCTTTTGCGGCTGCGCTTCCGATCTTTGGCACCTACGGTAAGGGTTGGCAGTTACTCGGTCCGGCCGGGAGCGGACAGCTGTGCAAGATGGTCAATCAGCTCTGCATCGCCGGGATTCTGCAAGGTCTGTCCGAAGGTCTGGCCTTGGCCCTAGCATCCGGCCTCGATATCGGCACGGTGCAAAAGGTCTTGGCCGGTGGTGCCGCGCAAAGTTGGCAGCTGGAAAATCGGGCCCTAACGATGGCGCGCGGCGAGTATGATTTTGGCTTTGCCATTGATTGGATGGTCAAGGACTTAGGGTACTGTCTCGATGAGGCTGGTAGTAAAGGTTTGGCCTTACCCGTGGCCGCTCAGGTTCAGGGCTTTTACCAAGAGCTGCAGGCTGATGGCCAGAATCGCTGTGATACCTCAGCCCTGTTGAGTCGACTGGTTAAACCGTCCGAAAGCTAAGCAATAAGCGCCATTGGACGGTATGCGATCGCTCGTTGGGATGATGTGTGGCGATAGTCATGCACCGGCTCGGGATTATAGTTGGCGTGCCGCCCCGGTGCTCAAGCGGACACTCATTAGGAGTGTTTGTGGTCGGCCAAAATCTGCTGTCGTGATACGTTAAAAAATGAGCTACAATCCCCTGATCATGGCTCGGCAGCCGAGGTGTCCGAATCAAACCGACATCCGGCAGCCGACCATTGCTCTGAAGTTCTTTAAGCCAGAGCCCCAGAAAAGTACCAGACGTGTCTGGTTACATAATGAAACCAGGGTTTGGAGGCCGCGTGCCTTAACCCGTAATAGAGAATATGTGATTCTGTGACAAACCAAAATAAACGTTACCGTCGTCCAAGATGGCACATTGCTCAATTTAAAGTTGAAGAAGCTGCCGGAAAAGTAAGATTTCATGACCTCTTTTTACCCATCGCCCTGATGCGGGCAATCCAAGAAGTGGGTTACCAATACTGTAGTCCAATCCAAGCCATGACCCTGCCTTACGCTTTGGCCGGTTTTGATTGCATCGGTAAAGCCCAGACGGGAACGGGCAAGACCGCTGCCTTCCTGATCACGGCCATTACTGACTTATTGGAGCACCGTCTGGAAGAGCAATATCTGGGTGAGCCCCGTGCCTTGATTTTAGCGCCAACCCGCGAGCTGGCCCTGCAAATAGCAGAAGACGCCCAGCAGCTGACCAAATACAGCCGACTGAAAGTTGTTGCTGTGGTCGGTGGAATGGATTTCGAGAAGCAGCAGAAGCAGTTGGCTGAACAGCGTGTCGATATCATGGTAGCCACGCCCGGTCGGTTGATCGATTTCATGAACCGAAAGCTGGTGTTCTTAGATCAGATCGAGTTGCTGGTGATCGATGAAGCCGATCGCATGCTGGATATGGGCTTTATTCCCGATATTAAGACCATTGTTCGGGCCACACCGCGCACTGAGAATCGTCAGACGCTGATGTTTTCGGCGACCTTCTCCCAGGATATTTTGAACCTGGCTGAGCGTTGGACTAATGAGCCAGTGCAGGTTGAAGTTGAACCCTTAACCAAGACCTCTGATGATGTAGAGCAGCATGTCTATATCATTTCCGCCGATGAGAAATACCAGGTGTTACGGCGCATTTTACGCCGCCCGGAAGCCGACCGAGTGTTGGTCTTCGCCAATCGCAAAGATATAGTGCGCGATCTGTCTGAAAATCTTAAGAAAGACGGTATCGAGTGTGAAGTATTGTCCGGTGATGTCCCGCAGAATAAGCGGATACGCACCCTGGACGGCTTTAAAGAAGGTAAGTTCGAAGTCCTGGTCGCAACCGATGTTGCTGGTCGTGGCATTCATATCGACGGCGTGTCGCACGTGATTAACTACACTCTGCCGGAAGACGCCGAAGACTATGTACACCGCATTGGCCGCACCGGTCGTGCCGGTAAGAAGGGCGTATCGATCAGCTTTGCCTGTGAAGACGATTCGTTTCTGATTCCAGCCATCGAAGAGTACGTCAAGGCTAAAATCGATGTCGAAATGCTGCCAGAACATCTGCGCACGGATGAGATTGTTGACGCCGCCGTTGAGGTAGATAGCAGCGTCGACAGCGCGCTTGAAGAAGATTCGCCAAGTGTCACGCCGGTGCAGACCAAGGTTGAAGACCTAGACGACGAAGACGACGACGACAGCCACAAGCCGGTTGGTGAAGTAACTGCGGTGAATGTTGATCAGACTGAGGCGGGCCCGGAAATTACCGTCGATGTCGACTTCAATGATCCGGATGACGAAGATGACTTTGACGGTGATAACATCGGCAATGTTGCCATCGAAGCCGACGCGCCAAAGAGCTAAACTATGCCGACCTTGCGTATTGTGGCAGATGAAAATATGCCCAATGTCGAGGCCTGGCTGGCGGGCAGGGTGCAAACCATTGTCCGTCAAGCAGGCCGAACGCTAGGTTCGGCCGACCTGCTCGGGGCCGACGTACTGTTAGTGCGCTCGGTCACCCAGGTCAACCAAGCCCTGCTCCAGAATACCCCCATCCGTTTTGTCGGCAGTGCCACCATCGGCACCGACCATATCGATCTCGACTATCTGCACCAACACCAGATCCCCTTTGCCTTTGCTCCAGGCTGTAACGCTCAATCGGTTGCCGATTGGTTGCTGAGTATATTGTCTCGTTTGCATCTGGACCGTGAGCTCTGCTGGTGGCAACACACCATCGGTGTGGTGGGTGTTGGCAATGTCGGCAGCGTGGTGGTCGACCGTTTGCGCCAACTGGGTGTTTCGGTGCGGGTCTGCGACCCGGCCAAGCACCAACAGGGCCTGCTGCCTGACCATCTGGAATTGCCCGAACTGCTCGCGGCGTGCGATATTGTTTGTCTGCATACCCCCCATACCCGCTCGGGCCCGAATCCGACACACCAACTGTTCGACCAAGCCCTGTTGGCTCAGATGCGGCCGGGTGCTTGGCTGATCAATGCCGGACGCGGGCCCGTAGTAGTCGAAGACGCCTTATTGGAGCGGTTGTCTGCGGGTCAGCTCAACGCTGTCCTCGATGTCTGGCCGAACGAACCCCAAGTGGCGCAAAGCCTGCTTTCTGAGGTCGCCCTTGCATCGCCGCACGTAGCCGGTTACAGCCTGGAGGGGCGGGCAAATGGGACCGCGATGATCGCCCATCAGCTAGCCCAGTGGGCCGGTTTGAGTCTGTCCGACGAGGTGCCCAGACCGCCGGTGGCGCCCCTAAATGCCGATCTCTACTATCATGAGGATATCCGGCAGTGGGCCAGCGCATTGGTTTTGGCGGTCTATGACCCGGCACGCGATAGCGTGACCATGGCCTGTTCTGTCGTGAACGATCACCTTGATGGGCAGATGTTTGATCGCTTACGTAAGGCGTATCCGACTCGGCGCGAGCTGGCCTCGGTACCCATTGCCCAGGCACCGCCGCAGTTGCGGGATTGGCTCGTCTGCTTGGGCTTTAACGACTTCATTTGAGCCCCGCCTTTGCAGCGAAGTGCCCTGGCCTTCCAGTCTTGCTGCCGTGTGCACGGCACTGTTTAGGTCAGATCATTGAGACCTGTGCTAACAGGCAAATTAAGCAGGGCTCAGTCTTGGCGATAGGCACTGAAAAAACGCGCCATACGTTCGGTCGCTTCCATCAATACGTCTTTCGGCGGCAAAAATACCATACGGAAGTGATCGACATCGGGATAGTTAAAACCGCGCCCGTGCACCACCAGAATTTTTTCCTGGCGTAACAGATCTAAGGCCATCTGTTCGTCATTGGACAAACCAAATTTGCGTTTGTCCATTTTCACAAAGAGATAGAGCGCGCCCTTAGGGTTGACCACCGATAAGCCAGGAATGGCATTGATCGCAGCAACCGATTGATTGCGCTGTTCATACATTCGGCCACCGGGCGCGGTCAAGTCGTTGATTGTTTGATAACCCCCGAGTGAGGTCTGGATGGCGTATTGCGCCGGAACATTAGGGCATAAACGCATGCTGGAAAGCATATTGAAGCCTTGGATAAGATCCTTGGCCATGTGTTTGGGTCCGGAGATCAGCATCCAGCCGGAGCGCCAACCACACAAACGATAGGCCTTTGACAGGCCATTGAAGGTCAGCGTCAGGACATCATGCGAGAGCGCGGCGAGGCAATGGTGCACGGCGCCATCATAGAGAATCTTGTCATAGATTTCGTCGGCCAGAATGATCAGGTCGTGTTGGCGAGCCAGTTCAACGATCTCAAGTAATAGGGCCTTGGAGTAGACCGCTCCGGTTGGGTTGTTCGGGTTGATCACCACGATAGCCCGGGTGCGGCTGTTAATCTTGGCTTTGATATCCTCTATATCGGGAAACCAGTCGGCCTTTTCGTCACAGCGATAGTGCACCGCCTTGCCGCCGCCTAGGGTCACAGCGCCGGTCCAGAGCGGGTAATCGGGTGCTGGTACGAGCACCTCATCGCCGGTGTTAACGATCGCGGTACAGGCTAGGTGAATCAATTCACTGGCACCGTTACCCAAATAGACGTCATCGACCTCAACATTGTGAACCCGCTGTTGCTGATAATATTGCATAACGGCTTTACGGGCCGAATAGATGCCCTTTGACTCAGAGTAACCCTCAGAATGGGGTAGGTTTTTGATCACATCCTGAATGATTTCATCCGGTGCATCAAAGCCAAACGGCTTCGGATTGCCGATATTCAACTTAAGAATGCGCTGGCCCTCGTCTTCCATGCGGGAGGCTTCATCGAGAACTGGGCCACGAATTTCATAGAAGATATTCGCCAGCTTGTCCGATTTTTTAATTTCCTTCATAGATTACTCTTCGCCAGGGTTGATCGGTGTATCGGTTGTCCGGTCCGCACAGCGAACCTCGATTGCAGTGGACTCCCGACCGGATAGGTCGATGCCAGAAAGGGAAAACAATTGGCACCTGAGCCCAATCCAGATAGTCTCCCCCCGAGTATAAAGACTCGGTGATTTAAATCCTATGGGAGATGTTCAGTGACCGACAAAATAATCAAAACGCCGGAGCAATGGCAGCAAAGTCTAACCGACGAGCAATTTCGAGTAACCCGGCAGGCCCACACCGAACGACCGTTCACCGGTATTTATTGGGATGAAACCAGTGCCGGCAGCTACCGCTGTATCTGTTGTAAAACGCCTCTCTTTAGTTCAGAGACCAAGTTTGACGCAGGCTGTGGCTGGCCGAGTTTTTACGCGTCAGTTGATAAGGCTGCCGTGCTCGAGAAACGCGATATCAGCCATGGCATGGTCCGCACCGAAGTAGTATGCGCCCAGTGCGATGCGCACCTGGGGCACCTGTTTGATGACGGTCCCGAGCCCAGTGGTTTGCGCTACTGCATTAACTCGGCCTCATTGGATTTGGCGAAAGAGACGCTATGACCTTCGAAGATTACTGGCACCAAGCACTCAACCATTACCAAAACGAGGCGCATATTCGCGCTCGATTTCCGCGTTTGCGCACTGCCGCAGAGCTGCGTAGCGTCACTGACGATCGCTATTTGAGTGCCATCAGCCAACGAGTGTTTCGCGCCGGTATGCGCCATTCGGTGGTTGATAGCCGCTGGCCCGCCTTCGAGGAGCACTTCTGGGGCTTCGACCCACGCGCTTGTCAATTGATCGATGATGCTCGGTTTGAGCAACTGATGCTAAACGCAGCGTTGATTCGTCACTGGCGCAAGATGAAAACCATACCCATCAATGCCCAGATGGTCAGCGACATCAGTCGTGAGTTCGGCTCCTTCGGAGACTTTATTGCGCAATGGCCGAGTGACGATATAGTCAGTTTATGGCTACTGTTCAAGAAGCGCGGCGCTTTTCTCGGTGGCGATGGCGGCGCTCGGGTGCTGCGGATGTTTGGTAAGGACACGTTCGTGCTGAGCAACGATGTGGTTCGGGTCTTAGTGAACGAGGGCGTGGTGTCAGCCAAGCCGACCGGGTTACGTGATTTGCACCGAGTGCAGGCTTACTTTAACGACCTGCAGGAACAGTCCGGTTTACCACTGTCAGCGGTCAGCACGGTGCTCGCGATGTCGATTGGCCCCTAAGGGTCCAATCGCTCGGCTAAGAGCTGGCCGTGTTGCACGCGTCGCCGTTAGGCGTTGTTTAAGAGCAGAAATTCCAGCAAGGCCTTCTGCGCATGCAGTCGATTGCCGGCCTGATCAAACACCCTAGAGCGCGGATCATCGAGCATATCTTCACTTACCTCTTCACCGCGGTGAGCCGGCAGGCAGTGTAGAAATATTGCCTCGGCATCGGCCGTATCGAGCAGGGCAGGGGACACCTGATAATCGGCGAAGGCTTGGCGTCTGAGTTTGGTTTCTTCTTCCTGGCCCATGCTGGCCCAAACATCGGTGGTAACCAGGTGGGCACCTCGGCACGCCTCACCGGCGGAGCGATACAGGGTGACGCGCTGACCGGCTTGGGCAAGCAAGGCCGCCATCGGCTCGTAACCCTCCGGGCATGCTATGTTGAGCTTAAAATCAAACAACATCGCCGCGTTAATGTAGCTGTTGCACATATTATTGCCGTCGCCAATCCAGGTTACGGTTTTGCCCGCAATAGAGCCTCGTGCCTCTATATAGGCTTGCATATCGGCGAGCAACTGACAGGGATGGTAATCGTCGGTCAGGGCATTGATCACCGGCACCGAGCTGTATTGCGCAAATGTGGCGATCTTAGAGTGTTCAAAGGTCCGCACCATGACCGCATCGACCATTTCGGACAGCACGCGCGCGCTGTCTTCAATTGGCTCGCCCCGACCCAACTGGGTGTCGCGCGGTGACAGGAAAATGGCCGTGCCGCCTAGTTGATTCATGCCGGCTTCAAATGACACTCGAGTGCGAGTTGACGATTTTTCGAAAATCATCGCCAACACCCGGCCCTTAAGAGGCTCATATACAGTCCGGTTCTTATGCATCTGCTTTAATTCAGAGGCGCGTGCGATGATTTGCAGCGCTTCGCTCTGACTTAAATCATTTAGGGTGAGGAAGTGACGGACTGACATGGTAGCTGGCTCCAGTATGAGCGGGGAATCCGATAGGCTATCATGGCTTTTGAGCCGCATCAATGCTGGTTTGCTGCGATTTTGGCGACACTGGCTGGCAGTATCCGCAACACCGGGGCTGCCCTCAGAATCGCGTGGCCTGGAGAGTGTTTCGTGGCCAAATCGACCTGAGGCCTATTTGTCGATAACCGTTAGGGCAGGGCTGGTGGTCTGAACTTAAATCGGTACAATGGGGCGCAGATATCTGACTAGATTGGTAGGTTATATGAGCGACACCTTAGAAAACATCAAAGAACAAATTAGTTGCAATGCAGTGCTTCTCTATATGAAGGGCAATCCCAATCAGCCGATGTGCGGTTTTTCGGCTAAAACGGTGCAAGCTGTCATGTCTTGCGGCGAACGATTTGCCTATATCGACATTTTGCAGCATCCCGATATTCGGGCTGAATTGCCGAAATTTGCCAACTGGCCGACCTTTCCTCAGCTGTGGGTCAAGGGCGAATTAATTGGCGGGTGCGATATAGTGACCGAAATGTCCGAAAGCGGCGAACTTGAGACTTTGATCAAAGCGTCGTCGGCCCCTGCCGAGTAAAGGCAGGTCCTGACCCGCTCAATAGATTGATTAAGCAAACCCTTTGCCGAGCAGTCTGCAAAGGGTTTTTTAGTTTTTGTCGCCCATAACAGCTGACCCTATGGCGGTCGGTTCATTCCGAACGGTGGTGTAAAGCCTCTATGATAAGCCTAAGCGATGACCAGCTGTTACGTTATGCCCGCAACATACTCTTGCCCGAGGTCGACGTCGCCGGACAGGCCCGCCTATTGGCCAGTCATGTCGCGGTAATCGGCGTCGGCGGCCTCGGCAGCCCGGTGGTTCAATATTTGGCCGCCGCCGGTATCGGTCAGCTATCCTTGGTTGACGACGATCTTGTTGAGGTAACCAACCTGCAGCGGCAAATTATCCATGATGCGACTCAGCTCGGAGTCGCCAAGGTCACCAGTGCTGAGGATTATATTCATCGCCTCAACCCGGAGGTTCAAGTAACCGCCTACGCTGAGCGCCTAACCGCGGTCAATTGCGCCGCAATGCTCGCGAATGTCGATCTAGTGGTTATCGGGACCGATAACTTTGCCAGTCGTTATCTGGTTAATGCCTTTTGTCAACGCGAGCGGATCCCCCTGATAAGCGGGGCTGCCATCGGTACCAGCGGTCAGGTGAGTAGTTTTGACTTTGCCCGCCACGCCAGCCCCTGTTTTGAATGCCTTTATCCCAAAGGCCAAGATGAGCACCTGAGCTGCGCCAGTGCCGGCGTACTAGGGCCGGTCGTGGGTACCATCGGCTCTATTATGGCGTTGGAGACCATAAAAATCCTCCTCAACCTTGGTCGCCCGTTGTTTGGCAGGCTGTTGAGCTGGGACGCTCGCGAGATGGATTGGCAAACCTTTAACCACGCCCGGGCAATCGATTGCCCAAGCTGTAACGAGACCCCGGTATGAATTCGGATCAGAACCAACGCGAAAACTTCTTGTTATTGATTGCCTTTGCCATGCCTATCGCGTTTTCGGCCTGGATGGCCCTACTCAATAATTTCACCATCGAGATGGCCCAATTTACCGGTAAGGAAATTGGCGTTTTGCAGAGCCTGCGTGAGGTGCCTGGTTTTCTCGCCTTCACGGCCGTGTTCATTCTCTGGTATATCCACGAGCAGCGCTTTGCCGTAATGGCTCTATTTACGCTCGCCATTGGTGTCTTCTTGACCGGATTTTTTCCGTCCACACTCGGGCTCTATTTGACCACGGTGCTTATGTCGATTGGCTTCCATTATTTGGAAACCCTCAATCAATCGCTCACCCTGCAATGGTTGCCCAAGGAACGGGCCGCCGAATTTATGGGTCGGGCCCTGTCGGTTAAGGCTGTGGCCGCTGTGGCCGCCTTTGGCGGTATCTGGCTGAGCATCGACTATTTTGCCTTGTCGTATCGCTATGTTTATGGCCTGTTTGGCGGACTAACGTTAATTCTTGTGCTCTATATGGCGTTGCGTTTCCCCTTGTTCCCCGCCAAGACGCCCCAGAACAAACATTTGGTACTGCGCAAACGCTATTGGCTCTTTTATCTGCTTACTTTTTTGAGCGGGGCACGTCGGCAAATCTTTGTGGTTTTTGCCGGCTTCCTGATGGTGGAGAAATTTGGTTACAGTGCCGGGCAGATTGCCCTGCTGCTATTAATAAATTATTTTTTCAATATGTTTTTTGCGCGTAAAATCGGTGCCTGGATCGGTCGGATTGGTGAGCGCAAGGCCCTAACTTTAGAATACCTCGGCCTGACGCTGGTGTTTTGCGGCTATGCGTTGGTCGAAAATCCCTGGTTCGCCGCAAGCCTGTATATTGTCGACCACTTGTTTTTCGCTATGGCCATTGCCATCAAAACCTATTTTCAAAAGATAGCCGACCCTAAGGATATGGCCTCCAGTGCCGGTGTGTCATTCACCATCAACCATATAGCTGCCGTGGCCTTGCCGGCCATGTTGGGCCTGGTCTGGTTAGTATCCCCGGAGTTGGTATTTTACGTGGGTGCCGGTCTGGCCCTGGTTTCGCTGATCTGCAGCCAATGGATACCCACCCTGCCGCAACCGGGTTACGAGACAACCCGAACGCGAATTCGACCATTGCCCGGCGAAGCTATTTAAAGGAGTAAGTTTGTGACCGATATGAATTTGAGTCATCATTTTTTAATCGCGATGCCCTCGATGGCCGATCCGGAGTTTGCTGGCACCGTCAGCTATATTCTGCAGCACGATGCGCAGGGCGCCATGGGGGTTATTATCAATCGCCCTAGCTCCTATCGTCTGGCCGAAATTTGCGAGTCTGCAAGCATTAGCCCGGTCGATGCGCTCACCGGCGAACATGGTGTGCATCTTGGCGGACCGGTGAGTTCCGAACAGGGCTTCGTCTTGCATCGACTGTCGGAACGAGTCTGGCAGGGTTCAGTGGATAACGGCAATCTGGGTCTCACGACCAGTACGGATATACTGCAAGCTCTGGCCCAAGGAGAAGGACCGAGCGATTATATTTTTTGCCTAGGTTACTCCGGTTGGTCCGAAGGCCAATTGGAGGAAGAACTCAAACAGAATGCTTGGCTGACGGTCGCCGCGGACAACGATATTATTTTTGCCGCCGAGGACGCGAGCAAATACCAACGGGCTCTGAGCCTACTCGGCATCGACATCGCGGCGCTGTCCGGCCACGGCGGCCAGGCCTAGGCTACATCGCTTGTCGCTTGTCGCTTGTCGCTTGTTGAGCTAAAAGTGTGCAAGTGCTGCTTGCCAGCGCACTAAAATGGGTTGTAGGCGTCGACTAAAATGGGCTGCAAAGCTTGTTGAGCGTTGAGTTTGGGCTACATCGGCCGGTTGGCATAAGATCTGCTAAAAAGTAAGGAATACGCTAGTTCGAGTGCAAGATGCTCGATCAAGAAAATACATACCGGACAACGGCGTCCACCTATTCTGCTCAGGCAGTTTGGGTTGGCGTTTTTTTTTGCTTGTGGAAAACTGTCCGTCGATTTTCAACTGCCGGCTTTTACCGAGGTCTGCTTATTCGTCGTACCTAACCTTCATGCTAAAAAGGAATTTTTATGTCTTATATAATGCCAGCCGAATTTGTCACCAAGATGGTTGACGCCGGTGAATCGAAGATTCATATGTCCACCCGTGACACCCTAATTCGCGCCTACATGGCCGGTGCTATTCTGGCGCTCGCAGCGGTATTTGCCATCACTATCACGGTACAGACCGGGTCCGCGCTTATTGGTGCGGTGTTGTTTCCAGTTGGTTTTTGCATGCTCTATCTTATGGGTTTTGATCTGTTGACCGGCGTTTTTGTCTTGGCGCCATTGGCGCTAATCGACAAGCGACCTGGGGTGACCGTTAACGGAGTATTACGTAATTGGGGCCTGGTGTTTGTCGGCAATTTTGCCGGCGCGCTATCGGTCGCCTTTATGATGGCCTTCGTTTTCACCTACGGTTTTTCAATCGAACCGGGTGCGGTAGGGCAAAAAATTGCCAATATTGGCGTTTCCCGGACCTTGGGTTATGCCGAATTCGGTGCTGCCGGGTGGTTCACGATTTTCCTACGCGGCATGTTATGCAACTGGATGGTGTCCATGGGTGTTGTGGGCGCAATGATCTCGACGTCGGTGAGCGGTAAGGTTATCGCAATGTGGATGCCGATCATGGTGTTTTTCTTTATGGGGTTTGAACACTCAGTGGTCAACATGTTTCTATTTCCATCGGGCATTATTCTCGGCGGTGAGTTTTCAGTGATGGACTATTTTGTCTGGAATGAGATCCCGACGGTGCTCGGCAATCTGGTTGGTGGCTTGGCCTTTACCGGACTGACTCTCTACACCACCCACGTAAAAACCGCCCCCAAGCGCGGCTACTAAAACCCCCCATCCATTCCGGCACCGGTTGGTGTCGGTCCTTAGCGAGTGCGCTCTATGTCGAGTCCTTTGCGGGTCAGCCTGGGTCAATACTCCGACCGTGGTCGTAAGACGGTTAATCAGGATTTTTATGGAGCCTGTGTGCCACAAAACGCTCAGTTAGCATTAAAGGGTGTCGCCGTGGCACTGGCCGATGGTATCAGCAGCAGTGCGGTCAGTCAGGTCGCTAGCGAGTCTGCAGTGAGCAGTTTTTTAACCGACTATTACTGTACCTCCGATGCTTGGTCGGTGCAGCATTGCGTGCAACAGGTCTTAAGAGCGGCCAATTCTTGGCTCTATGCCCAGACCCAACAGAGTCCTTACCGAGATGATAAAAATCGGGGCTATGTCTGTACTTTTAGTGGCCTGATTATCAAGGCAAATCGAGCCCATATTGTGCACATCGGCGACAGCCGGATCTATCGGTTATCCTCGCAGGGCGTTGAACAAATCACTAAGGATCACCGCCTGTGGGTGGACCCTGAGCACAGTTATCTCAGTCGTGCGCTGGGCATCGATGCCCAATGTGAACTGGAGTATGAGGTCCAATCGATCGAGGTTGGAGATACCTTTCTGTTGGTAAGCGATGGGGTCTACGAACATGTTGATATATCGCAGTTTGCCCAAAACCTCAACTATCGCGATGATGATCTCGATCGGGCGGCCAAACACCTAGTCGAGACGGCTTTCGAGCAGGGCAGCGACGATAATCTCACAGCCCAAATTTTGCGTATCGACGCTTTGCCGATGGAAATAGCCAGCGAAGTTCAGCAGCAGATTGATGATTTGCCTTTTCCCCCTGCGCTAGAACCCCGGGCGAACTTCGACGGTTACACCATTGTGCGGACTCTGCATAGTAGCAGCCGAAGTCACCTTTACTTGGCACAGGACCATGCCAGTTCAAGGCAGGTAGTTTTGAAAGTCCCCTCGGTGGATATGCGCGCAAATCCAGAATATCTTGAACGTTTCTTAACCGAAGAATGGATCGCGCGCCGGCTTAACAGCGCCCATGTGCTCAAGGCCGCCCTTCAAGAACGCAAGCGCGAATATCTCTACACCGTGGCTGAATATGTTGCTGGCCAGACCCTGGCGCAATGGCGGGTCGACAATCCCAAGCCGGACCTGGAGACGGTGCGCGGGCTAATTGAGCAAGTGGCCGCCGGGTTGCGCGCCTTCCATCGCATGGACATGTTGCATCAAGACCTGAAGCCCGAGAATATCCTAATTGATCGAGGTGGCACCGTAAAAATCCTCGATTTTGGCTCGGTTCGCGTGGCCGGGCTAATAGAAAAAGAACCGGACCGCTTACACAACCATTTGCTCGGGACGCTAATGTATACCGCGCCGGAGTACTTTCTCGGCCATGCCGGCACAACTCGATCGGAATTATTTTCGCTCGGGGTGCTGACTTACACTCTCCTGACAGGACGATTCCCTTACGGTACCGCTGTATCCAAGGCGCGCACCCTGAAGGCTCAACGAAGCCTGCTGTATCGCTCAGTGCTTGCGGCTGACCGTGCAATTCCAGTCTGGATTGATGAAACACTGCGTAAGGCCGTTGACCCAAATCCGTTAAAACGCCATGACGCGATTTCAGAGTTTCTGTTCGATTTGCGCCATCCGAACCCAGCGTTCGCGGCAAAAAACCGGCCGCCGCTGTTAGAGCGTAATCCGGTTCGATTCTGGCAAATTGTATCGGCCCTGTTGGCGGCACTGATCATAGTGCTGTTGAACCGATAATGATGCGCGAAAAACCTCAACCGCCAAAACATTAAAAGGAAAAGACCATGATTAATAATCGAGACCAAGTTACGCAACTTATTTTGTCTACCAAGGTACGCACCGGAATGCGCTGGCAAGACGTTGCCGACACCATTGGGCTGTCCAAGGAATGGACTACGGCCGCCTGTCTGGGGCAAATGGCGTTGAATAAGGATCAGGCCGGGGCGGTGGGTAGACTCTTCGATTTACCCGATGAGGCTGTCGCTTGGCTGCAGATAGTGCCCTACAAAGGGTCCTTGCCAAGCGCGGTGCCTTCCGATCCGCTGATTTATCGCTGGTACGAACTGGTCAATGTCTATGGCAGTACCATTAAAGAACTGATTCACGAGGAATTTGGCGATGGCATTATGAGCGCTATCGATTTTTCGATGGATATTCAACGCGAGCTCGACCCCAAAGGGGATCGAGTTAACGTGGTTTTTTCAGGCAAATTTTTACCCTATAAAAGTTATTAAATAAGGAACGGATAGGCTTTATAATTTGTATCGGTAATCCGTTTTTAACGGGTTCTTTATCCACCTATCGGTACACTAATACTTAACCTTTGGCGGGCCCCATGGCAGGGACATTGCTGGGTTGGCCATTTTTTTAGGGTGTCGATAGGTTAATTATGATGATCTAGTTGTGTTTATTTTTTTGATAAATTCGGTGGTAAGTTACCTAAGGCTGAGTGGGTAACCATGGTTGCTGGAATGTTTAGCAACGAAAAATGTATTCAGGAGTTATTCCGTTACTGCGGCTAGCCACATCTAAGGCGTCTTACCTTACCAAGCAAAGGGTGGTCGGTTTCTTCTTCAACGTGCCATTCTCCCCCAGCGATTCCAAACTTACGTTATATGATCCAGTCCGTGGTGTACAAGCGGTTTGCGATTTTTTCAAATTCGGCACCGCATCGTCGATGCTGACACCCACCGGCGTTGGTTTATTTCCAGCGCTGGTCTTTTTAGACCGAAAGTGCCCCATTGTTGGCCGCCATGGCCCAGCCTACTATGGGCCGCGACAGGGATCTGTCTACCGTG
>Ga0115562_1000958_pt1 | contig 21716 bp, 22 predicted proteins | sample COGITO_mtgs_1105_6_FD_87200 | JGI IMG/M metagenome (GOLD analysis project Ga0115562, IMG submission 87200) | Pelagic marine microbial communities from North Sea - COGITO_mtgs_110516 | ecosystem: Environmental > Aquatic > Marine > Epipelagic | place: Germany:Helgoland, sampling site Kabeltonne...
ACCTCATCAAAGCCGACCACATGGTCCATCAAGAACCGAAAATCGCTTACTGGTGCGCGATAAGGCATTGTTCTGTCTCCAAAATGTGCAGCCGCTTGGCAAAGGCTTGACCGACGGCTATGCATCCCCTTACTGGCCAATCTAACGCAGTGCGGCCCCCCATCAACCCAAACGCCACGTCATGACCCATGAACAATTGCTGATGTTGCCTCCCGACGCGGCCGGTTTGAAGAAAGCGGCGGCGATTCTGGACGCGGGTGGATTGGTGTCGTTCCCGACAGAAACGGTTTACGGGCTGGGGGCGGATGCACGCAATGATGCAGCGGTTGCAGGTATATATGCGGCGAAGGGGCGGCCCAATTTCAATCCGCTGATTGTGCATCTGGCGGATATGGAAACGGCTGAACGCTACTGCGTTTTCGATGACACTGCCCGCAAGCTGGCGCAGGCCTTTTGGCCGGGCGCATTGACGCTGGTGTTGCCGTTGAAGGCGGAAGCCGGTGTTTCGAAACTGGTGACTGCGGGATTGGAGACGCTGGCCGTGCGTGTGCCGGATCATCTTGTCGCGACGGGATTGCTTGCTGCATTTGGCGGCCCGATTGCAGCCCCTTCCGCGAACCCTTCCGGCCGAATTAGTCCAACCACAGCGGCGCATGTTTCCGCTGGTTTGGGTCCGAAGATTGACGCCGTCGTTGACGGGGGAGAGTGTCAGGTCGGTGTTGAATCGACGATTGTGAGCTGTGTTGGAGTGCCTGCGCTGCTGCGTGCAGGCGGTATTCCAATTGAGGCTTTGGAGGCCTGTTTGGGGCAGGTGTTGATTGTGGGGCAGGACCCTGATCTGCCGACAGCACCCGGCCAATTGGCCTCTCACTACGCGCCGCAAGGTAAGGTGCGTTTGAACGCACCTTACGCCGAGGCGGGCGAGGTGCTGCTTGGGTTTGGTCCGGTTGATGCGGATTTGAATCTTTCGGTAGCTGGTGATCTGACCGAAGCGGCAACACGTCTATTCGCCTGTCTGCATGAATTGGATGCGATGGGCGCTGAACGGATCGCCGTATCACCTATTCCCGATCATGGGTTAGGTCGCGCCATCAATGACCGTTTGAGACGTGCCGCCGCGCCACGCTAAAGTCCGGCAATTCCCACCCAGATCGGACATTTGCAGGAGCGCGATAACGCCTGTTTTGCGGACAAGGCGGACTTCTAATGAGCCTTCGACAACGTCCGCTTTGAGGTTCAGTGCTACAAGCCTATTCGTACCAACAACCTTGACTTAGGCGTGGTCGCACTGTCCGTTATCAAGGATGTTCAAGTACATTTATCTTCCCGCCGATGTTCCAATTTTCATCCCGATGGAAATGACGAAATTCAAGTGCTTAATATTGATCGAGCGGGAAGTCAGTAATGACTACAGGAACGAAGTCAGCGCAGCTCTTGTGGCTGCAGGGTGTCTTTATGCTTTAGCATGGGGTCTTGATTGTTCCGTGTGGGACGATGCGGTCGATTGGGCTTTCCTTGAGCACTATGACTACGGCGAATATCCCGAAGATAAATTTGTCATGACCTCATGGCATGACAAAGAGACGCTTGAAGAAACTGTGGATTTTGCAAAGCACTGCACAAAGTATTCCGATGTGAAACTTAACGATATTTTGATCCTAGATTTTACCAAGCACGAACGCAGCGACTTTATCGAGAGGCTCTACTTCAAAGAGTGAAAGCCGCCATTCATTGACGGCGCAGCATCCGGCGCGTCGGGCTCACCCCTGCCGTTCGCTGCATGTTGCGCCAAGGGCTGGTTTACCATTCTCGGCAATCATCCGACACAAAGGTCAAAATCAGCTGTCGCGCTAGCGCTTACTCCGCGTTCTGCCGTTCGATATAGCCGCGCAGCTCTTCCGCCTCACGCCGTGCCTCACGCAGCCCGTCCATTGCGGCCCGCAGCTCTGCCTCTGTTTGGCTGAGCTGGTTGGTGATCTCGGCCTCGCGTTGTTGCAAGTATGTGATCGCCTGATCGCGGGTTTCTTCGGCCTCGTGTAGTGCCTGCGCCATTTTATCAAGCTCGCCGATTTCGGCCTTTGTCACGCGGGTAAAGCGGTTGACCAGCCAACTGGCAAACCATCCCAGCATGAAAGCCACAAACAGGATGACAGCCGTCGCGATGATGAATTCAGTTCTGTTCATGAGGCTGGTCTATTCGCTTTCTGTCGCAGTGTCATCTGCGCTTTCGGTGTCTTCTTCACCCGCCGGTTCTGCGGCCAATTGCTCGAGCGTTGTCGGTTCTTCTACGGTGGGTTCGGGCAGGATCAGGCTGAATTCAATCCGCCGGTTCGCGTCGCGCCCGTCTTCTGTGTCGTTGTCCGCGATGGGGTTTTCTTCGCCAAAGCCAATCGATTCAAAGGTAGAGACAGGAACCCGCCGCGCGCGTAGGGCTGTCAGAACTGCGTCAGCGCGATCTTGTGACAGCTGCTGGTTCATCACTTCGCGTCCTTGGCTGTCGGTGAAGCCCGAAACACGGATCGGCAGGTCGCCACATTTCTTCAAAATCTCGGCGATGTCATCGACAACAGGTTGCGTATCAGCGGTCAGGTCGGCGGAGCCGGGATCAAATGTGATCTTTCGCCCTTCGGTTGTCGCTATGATTTGGGTGATGCATTCCTCGGGCGTTGGAATTCCGGCGATGGGGTCAAGTTCCTTGACGTAGGTCACATTGATTTCAAAATCGGCGGTCTGCCCCAGTTTATCGATCAGCAGCCGTGAGATCACCCCGCTTGCGTCTTCATTGCCGGTATTGCCACGGATCTGCAGTTTGCTGGCTTCGACGATGACGGCGCCGTTGGACAATTCCGAGAGGGCTTCGATTCCGGCAAGAACGCGCACGGACCAGCCAGAGGGCAGCCCTTCGGTGATGCGTGTTCCCATCGTGATGCTGCGCTGCCCGAACCGCGCGCTGGCAAAGTTTTCAACCACGGTGTTTGTAATTTCATCGGGCACGCGGCCGCGCAATTGCACCGCACCTTCGGGGCTCAGTGTGGCTGTGAATTGCGGCAGCTCTTCGCCGGACGTATTGGGTAATTCGGGCAATTCGGCGGTTAGCGCGAAAGCGTCTGGCAGCGAGTTTTCCAACCGGCCAACAATGTTGTCAAAGGTCGCCTGCCCAGTGCCGATAGGAGCGATCAGTGTGATGTCCGTATCGGATATCGTGATTGTGCCACCGCCCAGGCTTTCGACTGCGTTGATGGATTGCGCAACCGCTTCGCCCCATGTCCGCGACGGCGCGCCTAGCGCCAGAATGCAGTTTGCCCGTTCTTGGAAGCCCGCCTTCGAGGCTGCTGCAAGGATCTGGCTGCGCGCTTCTTCAGTGTCTGCCGTGCAGGCGTCAAACCGCGCGCCGTCTTCATCAAGGATAAACCGTGTTGTGAAAGGCGAAATCACTGGGCGTGGCGCGCTAATGTCTACGGCAAGCCGCACTCCATCAGGCGTATTTCTGGCCAGCGCGATTTCCAGGTTTCGCTTTTCTGCAGGGCTGTCCGAGATGGCATTCACAATCACCCGATCTGCATTGACCGAAATCTTGGATTTGTTCAGCATCTCGAGCGCGCGCAGGGCATAGTTCAGTGCCGCGCGCCATGTTGGAGGCGTAGGGTAATCGGCGACTTCAAGCAGGTCCGTGACCGGCTGGCCGTCGGCAATTTCGGCGATCTGGGCAGCCAATGCCTCGCGGTCGGTGGTGGCGGGGATCAGCCCGATAATGGAAACACCGGCATTGTTGCGCAGGATCTCGATGGCGAATTCAGGTGGCACAATGATTTCCGAATCGGTGACGGACAAGTTGTCGATCACCCTGCTGGCATCGACCATTCCGCCTGCTGCCGAGATTGCACGAAAGCGCACCGCTTCTGTTGGTGCGTCGCCCTCGAGAATGACTTGCAACCCGTCACCCAATACAGTGGCCCACTCATACCCCTGATCTACAAGCGTTTCTTGCACGGCCAGAACTGACCGTTCTTCGACAACGGCCACAGTTGTTTGTGCGGCGGCGACCGACAAAAATCCGGCGGCTACAAAAACGATTAGGCGTATGAACAGTGCTGATATGCGCATCGGATTCCGATTTTCTTTTTAGCCTGCATAGGCCTACGTGCGGCGGTGTACAATCACACCAAAAGGGCGAGAGCGAAAAATGGCAAAGGGATCAGGCCAGCGTTTCTATTTGAGCGGAAGATGCGCAACAATCCGTCGCTATCTTCGGGATCAAAGCGGGTTAGTTGCCATGTGAGATGCCAGCCCAAGGCCCAAGGCCCCCCAATGGCGATGCTCAGAGATAGGACTGAGCGTTCCGATGCTGCAAGAAGCACTGCCAGTCCAAACAGGACAATAGTTATGGTCAGAAACAACCGCAGCCATTGGCGACTGTTTTCGCCAAACAACCGCGCTGTTGATTTCACGCCGATCAGCGCGTCGTCTTCTGCATCCTGGTGGGCGTAGATCGTGTCGTAAAACAAGGTCCACGCGATCCCAGCGAAATAGAGCACGATGGGCACCGGCCCGATGCTGTTGGTATGCGCAGCCCATGCCAACAAAGCGCCCCAGTTAAAGGCCAATCCCAGGAACAGCTGCGGCCACCATGTGAACCGTTTGGCAAATGGGTAGATAGCGACGGGGGCGAGCGCGAGGACGCCAAGGGCGATGGCTGTGGGGTAGAACGAGATAAGGATAAAGAAGGCAAGGATCGCTTGCGCCGCCATCCAGAACACTGCGCCGCGTACGGAAACCTGCCCCGAAGGGATTGGCCGCGACCGTGTGCGGGTCACTGATCCGTCGATGTGGCGGTCCGTGATGTCGTTCCATGTGCATCCCGCACCCCGCATCAGGAAAGCGCCGATGCCGCAGCCTGCGATCGTCCAAAGGTCGTGCTGGCTGTAGCTGTCGGTTGCCAAGATCGCGAGTGAAAGCCCCCAAAGACATGGCACGTAAAGCAGCCACGTCCCGATGGGTCTGTCGGCTCGACTAAGCCGCAGAAACGGTCTGCTGAAGACAGGAGCGAAACGGTCCACCCAATTGTCTTTCACAGCATCAGCAACAGCTCCGTTCGGCTCTGGCGTCTGGGCATCTTCGGTCATATGGTCAGCCTCATGGCATCCAAGGTTCGGCTTTTTGTAGATCACCGCCTAGGGGAAGGGCAATCGGTTCCTCTGAGCAAGGAACAGGCGCATTACCTTTTTGGGGTGATGCGGTTGGGCGAAGGCGCTGTGCTTTCGCTGATCAATGGCCGTGATGGCGAGTGGGGTGCGGAAGTTGCGAACGCGGGCAAGAAGGGCGGTATTCTGCTCTGTTCCGCACAAACGCGGCCGATGCAAATGCCGCCTGATGTATGGCTGCTGTTTGCGCCTATTCGTAAAGAACGCACGGCGTTTATTGTCGAAAAGGCCGTGGAAATGGGTGTGGCGCGGGTTTGTCCGGTGCAAACCGACTTTACCCAAAGTGCCAACCGTGTCCGGCAGGACAAGTTGCAAACGCATTCGATTGAAGCGGCAGAGCAGTGTGGCGGCACCTTTATCCCGCCCGTTGATGATTTGGTAAAGCTGGATCGTATGCTCGCCAATTGGTCCGCAGACCGGCAGTTGATGTTTTGTGACGAAGTTTTGATCGGTGATCCTGTTGGCTTGCCCAAGATTGACGGCCCATGGGCGATCCTGATTGGCCCTGAAGGTGGCTTTTCGCCCGCAGAACGTGATCGTTTGCGCGGATTGCCCTTTGCGCATCCGGTCAGCCTTGGGCCACGTATTTTGCGCGCTGATACAGCTGCAGTTGCTGCGTTGACGATCTGGCAGCAAGCGTTGGGCGACTGGGCGTGATCTGCCCAGCTGCCCAAGAATTTCCAGCGATTGGGGTTGCGCGAAATGGCCGCTACACCAATCTAGCTTATAAAGAGCAACAGGTGATCTATGGGTGATTTCTTCCGTCCCGAAGTGCGTGCGTTCCTTTATCGTTGGCGCGAGGTTATCTTGGCCGGTGTGGTCTTGGTGATTGGCGTTTGGTGGGCGCTGACGGGGATCGGCATCAATAGGTGGTTAGGCTATATTTTTTGTTTCATCGGTATTGGCTGGGGCATTGCTGGCGTGCAGCGCGCGCGTTTTGCCCAAGGTGGTGATGGCCCCGGTGTTGTGCAAATTCGCGAACGCAGACTGGCCTATTTTGGCCCACTTGACGGCGGTGTGATGGACGTGGCCGACCTAAGTAGGCTGGAAATTGATCCCACTAGTCATCCTGAACCCAGTTGGGTTTTAACCAGCATCGAAGCACAGGTCATCACGATCCCGATCAATGCAAAGGGGGCGGAGGATCTTTTTGACGTCTTTGCGTCTTTGCCAGATATCAAGACGAGCACCGTTCTGGATGTGCTTTCACACACACCTGACGCACGTGTGATCGTTTGGAATAGAGTGAAGCCGCTCTTGCATTGACACCGCCCTTGAGGCACGTCACCGATAACACCTAATCAACAGCGGAGCGTTCGCCCATGTCTATCCCTCAATCCGGCGGCGGCCCTATCGAGCACCACGATCAACTGGCCGAAGAATTGGCCAAAGGCTGCAAGCCCAAGGCAGACTGGCGCATTGGCACCGAGCACGAGAAGTTCGGATATTGCCAAGATTCGCTCTTGCCGCTGCCTTACGAGGGTGAGCGCTCGATCAAGGCTGTTCTGGAAGGGCTTGAAACCCGTTTTGGCTGGGATCGGGTCGAGGAAGAAGGCAACATCATTGGCCTGACCAAAGATGGCGCGAACGTCAGTCTGGAACCTGGTGGCGCATTGGAATTATCCGGCGCTCCCTTAGAGACGATCCACCAGACCTGCGACGAAGTGAATGTCCATTTGGCTGAGGTCAAATCGGTCTCGGATGAAATTGGTGTGAAGTTTATCGGCCTTGGTGCCGCCCCTGAATGGACGCATGAGCAAATGCCGCTGATGCCCAAGGGCCGCTATAAGCTGATGAACAACTACATGGAAAAAGTCGGCACCATGGGGACCTCCATGATGCGTCGGACCTGTACTGTGCAGGTAAACCTCGATTTCGGGTCCGAGGCGGACATGGTCCAGAAGATGCGCGTGGCTATTGCGCTGCAGCCAGTGGCAGCGGCCTTGTTTGCCAATTCGCCATTCTTTGAAGGCAAATTGAATGGTCATAAGTCATGGCGTTCGCGCATTTGGCGCGACTTGGATGCGGACCGCACAGGCATGGTTCCCTTTGTCTTTGACGAAGGCTTTGGGTTTGAAGCGTGGGTGCAATGGGTGCTGGATGTGCCGATGTATTTTGTCTACCGCGACGGCAAATATATTGACGCGCTGGGCATGTCGTTCCGCGATTTCCTGAAAGGCGAATTGCCTGCTTTGCCCGGTGAAAAGCCGCTGTTGTCAGATTGGGCGGATCACCTGACCACCGTGTTCCCCGAAGCACGCGTAAAACAGTATATTGAGATGCGTGGTGCAGACGGTGGCCCTTGGCGTCGTCTATGCGCACTGCCAGCGTTTTGGGTTGGGCTGATGTATGACCAGACTTCATTGGATGCAGCTTGGGACCTTTGCAAGAACTGGACAGCCGAGCAACGTGAAGCGTTGCGCGTGGCAGCTTCTGTTGATGGTTTGCAAGCGCAGGTTGAAGGGATCAACATGCATGATCTGGCCCGCGAAGTGGTCGCCATCTCGCATGCTGGCTTGAAGGCGCGCGCCATGCCAGGGGCAGGTGGTTTGATCGCAGATGAGACGCATTTCCTGAACGCACTGCATGAAACCATCGAAAGCGGCAAGACGCCAGCGGATGAATTGTTGGAGCATTATCGCGGTGATTGGAGCGGTGATATGAAGCGGATTTACAGCGAATACAGCTACTGATAGGCGGTTGTGACGTACAACCTAAAGGAACTATCCCAAATGCGTCACTTCTTCATTCGGTCATTCGAAATCCTTGTTGGATTTTTTGTTATTCTTGGTATTTTGGGCGTGCTTGCCGCGGCCTTGGCTGTGGGTACTGGCAGCATGACATCATCAAATGGTGACTCTATCAGCGGTGTGTTCCCGGCAATTGCGATACTTTGTGGCGGGTTGCTGTACATCGCCTTTGTTGCGGGCTTTCTGTACATGGGCGTTGGGATTTATAACAACACAAAACGGACCGCTGAGGCCGTTGAACAGATGGCTGGCCGCTAAGTCGCCATTGCGTCTGCGAGCAACGAACATTGTGTCATTCAAGTTGGGGCGAAATCAAACTCTATGCGTTTGATTTTGCCCCAATCTTTGTTTCAGTACCTTTGCGCAGACGTTGGATATTGCCCCAATGACGGATGTAGATCAGGAGGCCAAGCGCACTTGCCAGAAAGAAGGTCTCTCCCAGCGTGGTAAAGCCGATGACTAGCGGCATCCATCCCGCTGTGACCAGTGCCGCGAGCGATGAATAGCGCGAGAACGCGGCAACCACGAGCCAGATTGCACCCGCGATAAGCCCGATTTGCCATGAGACAGCGAGCAGGATGCCAAAGTAGGTGGCAACGCCTTTGCCGCCTTTGAAGTTCAGCCAGACGGGAAAGCAATGGCCGACAAACGCCATGAATGCGCCAAGCTGGGCGGCATCCTCCGAGGCCAACAGTCTGGCCGCGAGTACGACGACCGCACCTTTGCCCGCGTCGAAAAGCAGCGTCAGTGCGGCGGCTTTCTTGTTGCCCGTGCGCAGAACATTTGTGGCCCCGATGTTGCCTGAGCCGATTTCGCGCAGATTGCCAAGGTTCATCACCCGCGCAAGGATCATGCCGCCAGAAACCGAGCCAGCCAGATAGCCGATCACAGCCCAAAGCAGCAAAACAACAATCGTGCTTTCTAAATCTGGCATTATGTCTTCTCCCAAATACGTTGGCCGTCGACCCATGTTCCAATCACGCGGCCTTGCAGGCGTGCCCCGTCAAAGGGTGTATTCTTTGATTTTGACAAGAGTGCGGCGCGATCCAATTGGAATGGCGCATCGGGATCAAAGAGGATGAGGTCGGCAGGTGCGTCGGCTTGCAGGCGTCCTGCACTTAGCCCCAGCAGCTTTGCCGGATTTAGGGACATGGCGCGGAACAGGCGCGGCAGATCGATCATTTCTGCGTGGTAGAGGCGCAGTGCAGCGGGCAGCAGCGTTTCAAGGCCGACGGCTCCACTGGCCGCTTCCTCATAAGGCAGACGCTTGCTTTCTTCGTCCTGTGGCGTGTGCATCGAACAGATAATGTCGATCAGCCCTTCGGCGACCGCTTGGACGACTGCGACCCTGTCATCTTCGTTGCGCAAGGGTGGCTTGAGCTTAAAGAAGGTCCGGTAGTCCGCCACGTCGAGCTCGTTCAGCGTCAGGTGATGGACGCCAACGCCTGCGGTGATTTGCAGCCCGTTGCGTTTGGCCCGTTCAAGCGCGGGCAGGGCGCGTGCCGTTGTGATCTGATCCACGTGATAGCGCGCGCCAGTCATTTCCAGCAGCGCGATATCGCGGTCCAGCGCCATGCGTTCGGCCATTGGGCTGACACCGGGCAAGCCGCGCAGGGACGCAAATTTACCGGAGGTCACAGCGGCACCTTCTGACAGGCCTGGGTCTTGGACGTGCCCGATCACCAGTGCGCCTAGGGACCGCGCGTAAGTCAGCGCGCGGCTGAAAACCTTGGTGTTGGTGACGACGCGGTCGCAGTCGGTGAAGGCAACAGCACCAGCGTCCTGCAGAAAACCGATCTCGGTCATTTCCCGTCCGGCGCGGCCTTTGGTCAAGGCGGCCATGGGCAGCACATGGACCGGCGCGTCTTCCTGTGCGCGGCGTTCGACGAATTCCAGCGTTTCAGGGGTATCGATGGCAGGTAGAGTGTCAGGGCGCGTTACGATTGTCGTCACTCCGCCCACGGCAGCGGCGCGTCCAGCAGAGCGGAAGCTTTCTTTGTGCCGCTCGCCCGGCTCCGACACTTTGACACCGATGTCGATGATACCCGGCGCAAGGCACATGCCGCCGCAATCGACGACGTTTGCTGACTTTGGGGGTGTTGCGCCGGCGTCAAAGACCTCTTTGATCACACCGTCTTCGATCAGGATGGCCCCCGCTCCGTCGGTGAGGGCGACCGGATCGATCAGGCGGGCATTGGCGAAGAATGTAGCGGTCATAAGCGGGGTCCTACGCGCGAGGCTTCAAGGGGTTTTGGCGTGAAATGCATGTTGGGGCAAGGTTTGATGGGTTGGCGCATCTAGCCACCGACCCAGATCATCAGTGCCACCAGCGCGAACATGGCCAGCAAAGCATAGGTCGCGACCATTCCGCTCATGCGGGCATTGGACTTGGGTGCTTTGGTTGGGGTTTGATCAAGCGTGCCTTTCGCGGCGTCGGACGACAACGGCTCTGACACCACGATCTTGGTTGTGGGGCTGTAGGTGGTGACGTGGCGGATACCATCGGCAGGGGTCAATGTCGTCTCGATGCCACCAGTGGCGCGGGACAGGACAAGGATCGCCGTACCTGTGATCGCATCAACTGCTGCTTTGTCCACAAGGTCAGAGGCCATATCGTAGCCTTCTGCGATATAACCGCTGAGAGTCATCCCGCTGAGGTCGTTTATCTGCACGATGTCGATAAAGTCGGCGTTGAGGGCGGCCTCGAAGAGGTACTCCAGCCCACGCGGTGTTTTCTCGGTCACCTCGGTGGGCAAATCCAGATCGGTCGCAAAGACTCTGATTTGTCCGAAATCATCGGCAGGAATAGTCAGTGTCATTGCTGCTCTCTTTGTACTTGGCGGATCAGGGCATAGACCTCTGGTCCATCCTTGATGTTTTCGAAACCGACCTTTTGGAATGTAACGTCCCCGTCACTATCGCGTGCGCTGATGCTCTTGAACCGGACGCTGTCTGTGCGGCCTTGTACCAGCGTCACGGGATCATCGGCAGCAATCGTGTAGGCTGCTATGCTGTGTTTGAAAAAAGATGTCGCCAGATAAGCGCGCTTGTTGCTCAACGCATATCGCGTGAATTTGTGACTGTTGGCGGCATAAAGCCATGTGCCAAAGGTCATTGCTGCGCCAGCGCCCAAAAATGGGACCGAAAAGGCCGTCAGGAACAGGCCTGTCCCAAAGTCGGAAAGGCCGCTCGCCCCGAAAAGGCGGCCTAACCCCATTCCTGCCGTGGTCAGCCCCGCGATGAAGAAAGGTATGCCAAAGGCACTAATTGCGATTGTGCCAATGTAAGAATGCGGCCCCGGTTCTGGGGCGCCCTGCCACAAGAGCACTTCGCCGGGCTCAAAATAGTCGTCCCAGCGATCATGCTTTGGTGGCTCGAAGAACCGGCGGATCATACCATCACGGCCTTTCGCTCTGCTCTTCGGTTTTGCGCCAAGAGATCCATTGCCGCCATGCGCACGGCCACACCCATTTCGACTTGTTCCTGAATGACTGAGCGGTTGATGTCGTCGGCGATGTTGCCATCAATCTCGACCCCGCGGTTCATCGGGCCAGGATGCATGACGATAGCGTCGGGCTTCGCGTGGGCGAGTTTAGCGGCATCAAGGCCGTAGCGGTGGAAGTATTCCCGTTCGGACGGGATGAAACCGCCGTCCATCCGCTCTTTCTGGAGGCGCAGCATCATGACGACATCGACGTCTTTGAGGCCCTCTTCCATGTTCTCGAACACCTCAACGCCAAAGTCGGCGACACCGGATGGCATCAGCGTGGGTGGCGCGATCAGCCTGATCCGGTTTTCCATTTTGCCCAAGAGCATAATGTTGGATCGGGCGACACGGCTGTGCGCAATGTCTCCGCAAATCGCAATGGACAGGCGGTGCAAACGGCCCTTGGCGCGCCGAATTGTCAGTGCGTCCAGCAATGCTTGGGTTGGGTGTTCGTGTCTGCCGTCGCCTGCGTTCAGAACGGCGCAGTTTACCTTTTGCGCCAGCAGATCGACAGCACCCGAATGCGGGTGCCGCACGACCAATAGATCGGGGCGCATGGCGTTCAGGGTCAGGGCCGTATCAATCAGAGTCTCGCCCTTTTTGATGGATGATGCCTGCATCCCCATGTTCATCACATCAGCACCCAAACGCTTGCCCGCCAGTTCAAAACTGGCCTGCGTGCGGGTGGAATTCTCAAAGAACATGTTGATCTGCGTTAGCCCCGCCAGCACATCACGGTGGGCGATGCCGCGCCTGTTATGGTCTGCGTAACTGTCGGCCAGATCCAAAAGCGTCGTGATTTCTGTGGGATGCAGAGGTTCAATGCCCAGAAGATGCTTGGCGCGGAATGTCATGGGACCCTCATATCAGCAGTTCGAGGTCTTATAGGCGCGTCGCGTGCCTGCATCAATGCCACAAGCACTGCACATCCTCGCCAATCCGGCATAACGTGGCTGCGATGGATTCGAGTGAGACATATTGGAACGACCGCGCTTTGCTAGAGTGGCAGGTCGAATTGGGTGCAACAGACGCTATTCTGGACGCGCCCGTGGATCGCTATGCGCTAGAGGCGGCGAAGCCTGCGCCGAAGGCGATCACGCCTGATAAGCCAGCAGCGGCGCCAGCCGTTCTGCCGACAAAGGTAGAGGTTGATGCGGCCGGATTAGCGCGCACTGCTGCGCAAACGGCGCCAGACTTGGACGCTTTGTCTGCTGCAATGCAGGCGTTTGAGCATTGTGAGATGAAGAAGGGCGCGCGCAGTTTTGTGTTCTGCGATGGCAATCCGGCGGCCCGTGTGATGATCATCGGCGAAGCACCCGGACGCGAGGAGGACCGCGCAGGGCGACCTTTTGTAGGCCGCGCTGGGCAACTCCTTGACCGGATGCTGGAAGCAATCCAGATGGGACGCGCTGCTGATGATGCAGCGCGCAGCGTCTATATCACCAATGTTTTGCCGTGGCGTCCGCCGTCGAACCGCACGCCGGATGCAGCCGAGATCGCGATGATGTTGCCGTTCTTGGAACGGCATATCGCCCTCGCTGATCCTGAGATCATCGTATTGATGGGCAATACGCCTTGTCAGGCGCTTTTGGGGCGCACGGGCATCACGCGGATGCGGGGCAATTGGGTCGAGGTTTTGGGCAAGCCGTGTCTACCGATGTTCCACCCGGCTTATTTGTTGCGCAATCCGATTGCCAAGCGCGAGGCTTGGGCGGATTTGCTGGAATTGAACGCGCGGTTGCGTGGCTAAGAAGGGTTATTGATGAAACGACTTGCGATGATTGCGGCGCTTTGTGCGGGGCCTTTGGCATCTGATCCACTAGATCTGATCGACTATGAGGCGCTGTTTGCGCAGAATGCTGCGGATGTTGAAGAGGCGACAGAAACTCGATCGCTCTTGCGCATTGGTGATGTGATCCTCATTCGTGACCCGGAACTGCCCCGCACCTATGCGGGGCTTGACGAAAGCAGTCAGGGGGCGATGGGGTGTTTTGTGTCTATCTTGGCCACGATTGAGAGTGCGATGCAGGCCTGTGAGGCGGAACTACCAGCGGATCAGGTCGTCGCGCAAACCGATTATCGCGCGCGCGCACTGACGTTTTATGCTCAGAATGCTTTTCCGCCTGCATCACTAGAGCTGGTCGAAGAACGCTACGATGCGTTGGTCGCATCGCAGATCGCAGGCGCACGGCCGTTTTGTTCGAACCTAGATTTGGTGACGACGCTGGCAGACCGTATATTTTCGCCCGAAGGGGCCGATGAGGTGAACGGCATGATGTCGGTCGCACGTCTGCCCGTCGCGCATCCTTGTTTGTGAGATTGCCATGAGTCGCATTGATGAAAGCAAAGACTTCGTTCCGGTTCGTATTGCCGTTCTGACGGTCAGTGATACGCGCCAGATGGCTGATGATAAATCGGGTCAAACCTTGGTCGACCGAATTGCAGCGGCTGGTCATACGCTGATGGACCGCAAGATCATCGCGGATGAACGGGATCAAATTGCGGATCAGTTGCGCGCTTGGTGTGCGAATGACGCCGTTGATGTCGTGATTTCGACAGGTGGCACGGGTTTGACAGGCCGCGATGTCACCGTTGAAGCGCACCGCGATGTCTATGAAAAAGAGATCGACGCTTTTGGCACGATCTTTACCATCGTCAGCATGCAAAAGATCGGCACAAGTGCTGTTCAAAGCCGCGCCACAGCTGGTGTCGCGCAAGGGACGTATCTTTTTGCTCTGCCTGGATCGCCGGGGGCGTGTAAGGATGGTTGGGACGAAATATTGCTGAAACAGCTCGATTATCGCCACCGCCCCTGTAATTTTGTGGAAATAATGCCCCGTTTAGACGAACATTTGCGACGGAAATAACGCCTGCGTGCGTTTCACTGGAAAGCGCGGGCTGTTCGCCTAGGTTCTAAAGGCAGGCCAAGGATATTGATGATGCGGTTTCTACGTCGAAGTTTGACGGGTGTTTTCTTGCTGGCGGCGACGCTGGCCCTGATCGCTTGGGCGGGTGAAATGGTGCGCGGTGCTGTCACCGCGCGCATGAACGAAGAACCGCGCAGCTTTCCCCAACGCGAACGTGTCTTGGCAGTCAATGTCGTGACGTTGGAACCCCAGACGATTGTGCCGGAATTGACAGTTTTTGGTGAATTGCGCAGCCAGCGCACACTTGATTTGCGCAGTGCCACTGGTGGAACGGTTCTGTCCGCCAGCGATGCGCTGGTTGAAGGGGGGGCTGTGACCTCTGGTCAGCTTTTGTTGCGGATAGATCCGGTTGATGCGCAGGCGGCGTTGGACCGTGTCCGCGCTGATTTGCAGGATGCACAGGCCGAGGTGCGCGATGCAGAGCGTGCGTTGATTTTGGCAGAAGATGAACTGACAGCGGCGCGCGCGCAGGCCACTTTGCGTGATCAGGCGTTGGCCCGGGCGCGTGATTTGGAAACGCGTGGGGTTGGTACGGCAGCGGCTGTTGAAACGGCTGAACTGGCCGCGTCTTCTGCGCAAGCCGCTGTTTTGACGCGCAGGCAGTCTGCCGCATCGGCGCAGGCGCGTATTGATCAGGCGACGACGCGGTTGGCGCGCGCTGAAATTAATGTCGCTGAGGCAGAGCGCGCCGTTGCCGATACTGAGATTTTTGCAGCCTTTAATGGGACGCTGGCTGATGTCACAATCAGCCTCGGTGGGCGTGTGACAGCGAATGAGCGCTTTGCTCAATTGGTCGACCCGACGCGGTTGGAGGTATCATTCCGTGTCTCGACTTCGCAATATGCGCGGCTTTTGGATGAGGTCGGTGCGCTGATCAATGCGCCGATTGCGGTGACGTTGGATGTGTCTGGCGTGAACTTGCGTGCTGATGGACAGATCACGCGGGAAAGTGCGGCTGTGGGTGCTGGGCAAACAGGCCGTTTGCTTTTTGCTCAGCTTGAAACAGCCCCTGGCTTCCGCCCCGGCGATTTTGTGACGGTGCGGATTAATGAGCCTGCGTTGAAAGGCGTCGCATTGGTGCCAGCGACGGCGGTGGCGGCGGATCAGACTGTGCTGGTTGTTGGCGAAGAAGACCGTCTAAGCTCTGCCGATGTAACTTTGCTACGCAGGCAAGGTGATGATGTGATCATCGGGATCGATGACAATGCCGGTGCCACGATTGTCGCCGAGCGCTCTCCGCTTTTGGGTGCTGGCATCAAGGTGCGCCCGATCTTGCCGGGTGGGGTTGAGGCAGCACCCGAACCGGAGATGATCACGCTGGATGCGAACCGTCGCGCCAAGCTGATTGCTTTCGTGACTGATGGGCGCATGCCCGACGATGTGAAAGCCCGTATCATTGGCCAGTTGGAAGAAGAGCAGGTGTCATCGGAAACCGTGACTCGCCTAGAAGCCCGGATGGGTAGCTAATGGTCACCGGTGGCGAAAGACTAAACGCGGGTGCAGGGGGTATCCTGTCCTACTTCACGCGCCACCGGACCGCAGCGAACCTGTTGTTGGTATTGATGCTGACGGCGGGCCTGTTTGCCTTTCCCAACATGCGTGCGCAGTTTTTCCCCGACATTGTCGTCGATGATCTGACGGTTTCGGTCACATGGCAGGGTGCAGGCGCCGAAGACGTTGATGAAGCCATCGTGCAGGTCTTGGAGCCGGTGTTGTTGGGCGTGGAGGGAGTGACGTCATCGTCGGCGACGTCCCGCGAAGGCCGCGCCTCGATCAGGATCGAGTTTGATCCCGGTTATGACATCGAACGTGCCGCCGAGGACGTGCAGCTTGCCGTCGATAGCACGACAAGCTTGCCCGAGGATGCCGACGAACCTTCGGTTCGGCGTGGTGGTTGGTCTGATCGTGTAACGGATGTGGTGATCACTGGTCCGGTGGGTGTGGATCAGTTGGGTCGCTTTGCAGACGAGTTTTCTACACGGTTGTTTGCCGAAGGTGTGACGCAGGTCATTGTCCAAGGCGTCGCGGCCCCTTCAACGATTGTTGAAGTGCCCTCGCTTTCGTTGATCCAATACGACATTGGCTTGTCCGATATTTCGGCGCGCATCGCGGAAGAAGCCGCCGCTGATCCTGCAGGTGATGTATCCAGCAATGCGCGTGTGCGAACGGGTGTGGCCAAGCGGACTGCGGAAGAGATTGGTGCGATTGTGCTGCGCTCGAACCCAGATGGATCGAAGCTGACGATTGATGATGTGGCGACCGTGCGTGTCGAAGGCACGGATCGCGAACGGGCATATTTTGTGGGTGAAAACCCGGCAATCAAGGTTCGTGTGCAACGGTCTGCCCAAGGTGATGCCATCGGGATGCAAGAGACAGTCGAGGAGGTCGCGCAGGAATTGACCGCCTCGCTTCCCAATGGCGTGTCGATTACCTTGACGAATGGGCGGGCTGAGCTGATTGAGGCGCGTTTGAATATCCTGTTGGACAACGGTTTGACGGGTTTGATGCTGGTTGTTGGACTGTTGTTCCTGTTCCTGAATGCGCGCACGGCATTCTGGGTCGCCTTTGGTATTCCGGTCGCGATGCTGGCTGCGATTGCGCTGATGTATTTGGTTGGGATCACGATCAACATGATCTCTCTTTTTGCGTTGATCATCACGCTGGGGATCGTGGTGGATGACGCGATCGTCGTGGGCGAGCACGCGGATTTTCGGGTGAGGCAATTGGGCGAAGACCCCTTGGTTGCTGCAGAACGGGCGGCAAAGCGTATGTTTAGCCCGGTGTTCTCGGCGACAATCACGACCATTATCGCGTTCTTTGGGTTGGTCATTATCGGTGGCCGTTTTGGTGATCTGATTTCGGATATACCCTTTACCGTCATTGTTGTGCTGGCTGCGAGCCTTGTTGAATGCTTCCTGATCCTGCCAAACCACCTAGCCCATTCGATGGCGCATTCCGCCAAAGAGCATTGGTATGATTGGCCGTCACGTACGGTGAACCGTGGCTTTGACTGGTTCAAGGAAACGCTGTTCCGCCCGTTCATGGGGTTAGTCGTCAAGGCACGCTATCCGGTCTTTGCGATGGTTTTGGTGCTGCTGGCCAGCCAGATTTCGCTCTTTATCAAAGGGGACGTCAGTTGGCGCTTTTTCAATTCACCTGAGCAAAGCCAAGTGACCGGCAACTTTGCCATGCTGCCCGGTGCGACCCGCGATGATACGTTTGAGATGATGCGCGAGATGCAGCGCGCGGCAGAGACCTTAGGCGCGGAGTATGAGGCCGAACACGGGACCAATCCACTCAAGTTTGTGGTTGCCGAGATTGGCGGAAATTCGGGTCGCGCGATTGCGGGATCAGATACCAAGGATGCTGATCAGTTGGGGTCGATCACGATTGAACTGATTGATGCCGACAGCCGCCCCTACACCAGCTTTGCCTTTGTCGCAGCCCTGCAAGAGAGCGTGGTGCAGCATCCGATGGCCGAAACAGTCAGCTTTCGGCGTTGGGGGTCTGGCCCCGGCGCCGACAGTCTGGATGTGCAGATGTTTGGCGCTGATAGCGACACCTTGAAAGCGGCGGCTGAGGCGCTGAAGGCAGAACTGGCCCAGTTCGGTGAGATTTCGGGGCTGGAAGATACACTGGCCTATGACAAGGAGGAACTGATCCTTGAATTGACCCCGCAAGGGCAAGCGCTGGGTCTGAGCATTGACGGGCTGGGGCGCGTTTTGCGCAATCGTCTTGGCGGGATTGAGGCGGCGAGTTTTCCTGATGGTGCGCGGTCCGCGACCATTCGGGTAGAACTCCCCCTCGGTGAATTGTCTGCCGATTTTCTGGATCGCGCACAGATACGGACGCCTGAAGGCATCTATGTTCCGTTGGCTGACGTTGTGACTGTCCAAAGCCGAACAGGGTTTTCGACGGTCCGGCGGGAAAATGGCATTCAACTGATCTCGGTCATCGGTGATTTGGATGATGAGGACGCGGTGCGCGCGACTGAGATACAGCAGATCATCAACGATGATATTCTGCCGCGGGTAGAGAGCAATTTTGGGATTGAGACGCAGTTGTCAGGCCAAAGCGAGCAGGAGCAGCGTTTCTTGAATGATGCGCGGACCGGGCTGATCTTGGTCCTGTTGGGGATTTACTTGACCCTTTCGTGGATTTTCAGCAGCTGGACACGGCCTGTTGTGGTGATGTCGATCATTCCATTTGCGCTGGTGGGCACTATTTATGGTCACCACGTCTGGGGCATTCCGATGAGCATGTTCACCGTTGTCGGTCTGATCGGCATGGTGGGGATTATCATCAACGACAGTATCGTGTTGGTCACTACCGTGGATGAATATGCGCAGGATCGTGGTTTGGTGCCCGCGATAATTGACGGCACAGTAGATCGTTTACGCCCTGTGTTGCTGACGACTTTGACGACTGTGCTGGGTCTGATGCCGCTGCTTTATGAAGGGTCCAATCAGGCGGAGTTCCTGAAGCCGACGGTTGTAACGCTGGTCTTTGGACTGGCCTTTGGCATGGTGCTTGTGCTGCTCGTTGTGCCATCCGTTATGGCGATGCAGGCGGATGTGTACCGGCAGGTCCAGTCGGCCAAGCGCGCGCTGCGCGGACGCAGGCTGGCGATGTTTGTCCCCGCGGGATTGGGTGCGCTGGGCGCATTGGCCCTTTTCGCGCTGACTGTCGGCCCGATTGTGTTTACTGGGGCGGCGCTGCCAACCGTTGCCGCTGTCCTACCGATGCTAAATAGCGGAATGGGCGCTGCGTTTGGCGTTTTTGTAGTGGGGTTGATGGCGTTGCTGCTGGCGATCTACATCATCGCGTTGTTGGGCCAAGGACTACGCCGCACGCGCGGTTAGCCAGCGCTACACCCGCGCAGATCAATAGCATAGCCGTCATTGCCAAGAACCGTGATCCGCACGCCAGAGCGATCAAAGGCAAATGGTTCACCGCTCGGATGCACCATTTCAACAGTGGCGCTGAGCGTGTCGCCAACACGGGTCACGTCAGCTTGCGACACCCAAACGCTGGGGTTGCTAGGCTCGATTACGACAAACTCCGAAGTGTTTTTTTGGGCGACATCAATTGCAGCCGTCAGGCGTAGACCGTCACTGATCGGGTCGAACTGGCAGGTGACATCGCCGACATTCGCTTCCTGGCGAGTCAATGCGTGATCGGCAAGTGCGGCCGAAATAGCCGGGTCAGTTTGGCCAGCTGCGGGGAGCAGAGTATCGAAAGCAAATGTGACCGGGATGCAAATTTCATCGCACACGCCGATGACCAACTCGCCCGATACAGGAATGTCTCCGCTCATGCCTTTTGCATCGACCGTCAGTGGGAAGATCACGCCATCATAGTATCCGATTGAACGAATCCCTGCGTCGTCAAAGACATCGGGCACAGGCCAATGTGGCGTGATGCTGGCGATATCGCTGGCGCTGGAAAAACGAAACTCCGGCGGTATGCCGGCCTCTCCTGGTGCGCGCCAATAAGTGATCCAGCCGGGTGCGAGTGTGATTTTCACCGCAGCGGTGTGCGTCCCGTCGCTGTTTCGCCAGCCGGATAGCACCTCGAATTGCACAAGATCGTTGAAATCTTGCGCAACAGCGAATGTCGGTAAGGCCATGAAGGCGAGGGGGATAAGCAGGTTCTTGCGCATACCCCTTACTTATTCATCAAAGCTGCAATGGGAAGTCACGTTTGCGACAGCCTTTGCAACGTTGGTGCTTGCGTCCTTTGGGCGGGTTTCCCATCTTAGGGACATGAGTGTTTCAGATTCGAACCTAGTCGGAAAACTGTTGATCGCGATGCCTGATATGTCCGATCCCCGCTTTGCCAATACTGTGATCTACATGTGCGCCCATTCTGATGAGGGCGGCATGGGTTTGATCGTGAACAAGCCGCAGCCGGATGTGAAGTTTGCAAAGCTGCTCGAGCAGATGGAAATTCCAATTTCCGCCAGCGTACCTAATGTGCGTGTGCACTACGGCGGGCCGGTGGATAGCCAGCGCGGCTTTGTGCTGCATTCGAGTGATTATGCGTCGGACAATGGCACGCTTGATGTGGACGAGAATTTCCGCATGACCGCGACGCTGCAAGTGCTGGAGGACCTCGCCAAAGGCGAAGGGCCTGACGTGTCGATGATGGCGCTGGGTTATGCGGGCTGGGGGCCGGGACAATTGGAATACGAGATCGGCCAAAATGGCTGGCTGACGAGCCCACCAAGCGAAGAGATTCTGTTTGGGCCGGACAACGGCGGAAAATGGGCGGCGGCGCTGAAGCTGCTGGGTGTTGATCCGCTATTGTTGTCGGCGACGGCGGGGCGGGCCTAGTTCAAGCCGCTAGAATAATGGACGCGAGATATCTTGACTTTCACATCACGAAATTGACACACGGAGAATGGAAAGCAGCACAATTTCCGTTTATGCACACTGAGGCTAAGGGCTGTTTTGAGCCCATTTTGACTGATGCTGCACAATACACGAGTGACTGCTATACGTGAAAGGAGTCGGGACAGGCTTGGTTCATGTCGCGTGTTGGCGCGTTGGATGCAGCTAACAAAGACATGCTGCAGCGAAGATCAGATATTTCATAGGTGCAGGGGAACAAACGCATGAAAAGTCTATCAGGACACTGTCTGTGCGGTTCGGTCTCTTGGACGGCTTCTTGTCCGGTTCTTTGGGCAGCGCTTTGTCACTGTGAAGACTGTCGAAGAGCAGCATCTTCCGATTATGTCAGTTGGTTCGGTGTAGAGCGGCATTTTGTGGCGTGGTCAGGACCTCGCAAAACTTATCGTTCATCGCCGAAAGTGGAGCGGAGTTTTTGCGAAGACTGCGGTTCACCCCTCTCCTTCGAAACAGAGGTATTCCCCGATGAAACGCATCTATACGCTGCGACTTTGATCGACCCAGCATTGTATCAGCCGACGTCACATATTTTCTGGTCAGAACGGCTGCCATGGATCGAACGTCAGGACGCGCTCCCGAAGCATGCAAAAGGCTTACAGGCCTCAGCCGAAGCAGGGCACCATCTTTTGAGCAACCCTGACTAGTTGAACATATATTCTAGAGCTCTAAGGCTATGCGCCGATGCAGCCGTTCACTCATCATCTGCGAAGGCCTTCTCCGTCCCGCATTGCGCTCTTTGAAGGTTTGCTTAGCTCTTCGTTTGGACCCGACAATGGCGGCAAAAGGGCGGAGCACTGAAGTGGCTCGGTATCTCTACTTTTGTTGTCGGCGAGGGCGGGGCGGGCCTAGTCCAAGCCGTTTGAATAATGGGCGGATACAGCACGTCGCATGACGGTTCTTGGTGTATAGCCTTATATTAACGAGCCGCGGACCGGCGCCAC
>Ga0115562_1000959_pt1 | contig 21711 bp, 19 predicted proteins | sample COGITO_mtgs_1105_6_FD_87200 | JGI IMG/M metagenome (GOLD analysis project Ga0115562, IMG submission 87200) | Pelagic marine microbial communities from North Sea - COGITO_mtgs_110516 | ecosystem: Environmental > Aquatic > Marine > Epipelagic | place: Germany:Helgoland, sampling site Kabeltonne...
CTTCATCTAATTCTTCTATTGGATGTTCATTGTCTAATCCTTTTGATATTGCTAACATTTGATAAGCAACATTAGTTTTGTGTAAATTATTGATTGTTTCATATAATATTTTTTGATGATCTCTTTCAAAATATGCATCTTTTAAGACATTGAATCCATCATTGTTTTTAATATATGGATCTGCTCCCAATTCTAATAAAGTTACTAAAGCATCTGGAGAATTATTTAACCTGGCTCTAAATAACACACCATCACCACCTCCATCAACAGAATCTATATCTGCTCCATACATTATTAATATTTTAATAGTTTCACTCAATTCTGGTGAATCAAGTATATTAATAGCATCATGTAATGCATTTACTCCATATGCATCCGTTTTATTAGGATTTGCTCCAGATTCTAATAGTAATTTTAATTTATTTATATAATCATTTTGCCTGCTATTTCTTATACAATTAGATAATGGTGTATGAGCATTTCCTCTTCTACTTGCTGCTATTTCACTAAAATGATTTGGATTTGCTTTATTTTTTAATAATAATTCTAAAATATTAATTGATACTTTACCAAACTTAGCAGCATATGAAAGAGCAGTATCCCCTTCAGATTGTTCATTTTCTAAATTTACTTTATGTTTCAATAATAATCTTACTATAGATATATTATTAAAATAAACAGCAGTCATCAATAAACTAAATTGATCCATAAGAATTCTATTTGGATTACCATCATCACTTATATATTTTACAATAAAATCTACGTTTCCATTCATAATATTATCGTGTAAATCTTTATCAGTATATTCATCGTCAACATTAAATGGTTCTGGTTCAGACATCATTACTGTATCTGTTCTCACTAAATCATTAATTGATGTAGATTGCTCTTCTCTTTGTTGACGAGCCCATATATTTCCAATAATTGTATCTAAATAATCCATATAATATATATATTATAATAATATATGACAAAAATTATGAAAGGTGGTAAAAGTGTTGTAAATGTATTTAATAGTCAAACATATTCTATAAAACCAAAAAAATCAATGAATCTTTTTTTTAAAGAGCCATTTAAAAAATATGATGCTACATTTAAAGATCCATATAAAAGTGGAAAAAAAAAATGTAAATTTCATGTAGAAGATGAAAATATGATAATTGAATTTGATAATAGCGATGAAAATATTATAGGAGATATAGCAGATGATACATTCATTTTACCTACTGGTATATATATAAATTATAATCAAATAGAGTTTGATGAATATGATTATAATTTAAGTCAGCCAATAGAATGTATTAGAATGAAAGAAAATAAAAATTCAGTAAAAGATATATTTTATGCGACTAGTTTAACTGGTAGTGTAGGAGTATTAGGTGCTGTAATGGGAACAATGGTTACAGGAACACCTGTATTAGCCGGATCAATGGGTGCATTAGGTATTGGTAGTTTATTAAGTGGAATGATATATTATGGACATTATGGAATAGTTATTAAAAGTGTTAATAAAGATACAGGTAATAATTATATGACATTTATACAAGTTGGTTCAGTAGGAACTCAAAAAGGAGCATATGATGAATTAGCAATAGAATGGAGAATATATTATAATTTCAATGGTAATATAACTGATACACTAATAAAAAACTATTTAGAAAAATTTGTTATACTAGATAAATATGATGTTATAAAAGAGGGGACAATGGGTAATTATAAAGAGATTATTGATCAGATATCAAATGAATCTGTTTATAATCCAACACCTGGACCAAAACAATTATCATCTATGAAAGATACAAGAAATTTTGATCCGTCCGCAAGATATCATAATTGTGTGACAATTACAAATTATATACTTGATTTAATCACTAAAAATACAGAAAATACTATGAAAGGAAAAAAACGTAAAACCATTAGCAAATCTAGTAAAAGTAAATCTAATAAAAGTAAATCTAATAAAAGTAAATCTAATAAAAGTAAATCTAATAAAAGTAAATCTAATAAAAGTAAAAGCAAAAGTATTACTAGACAAACAAAAAAGAAACGTTAATATAATTTTGTTTGTTTTACTCTGTTTTCCAATAGTAATTTGAAACCAAATAATAGACTATTTGCGATTACAAAAAAAACATAATAGTGCAAAGGTATTTACGAAAATGTGTACATTCCATCAGAATCAAATTAATACATCAGATGAGATTATTGGTCTCATTACACTTGCTCAACGCCATTGCATGATTCTGTTGGCTCAAATGCAAAGTGGAAAGACAGGAACCTATCTCAGAACGGCTTTTCGAACAATTGAGCTAAAAAACCACGAACAAGTCATTATCATCTCAGGATCCCGTGATACTAGTCTTCGAACACAGGCCAACAAGGATCTCGAAGAGGCAATCGAATCATACTGCAATACCGACGAAATTGAAGATGATCTGAAAAAAGTAGAGGCATTGCCAGAAAAATATAGAAACGCTTTCAACCTTGAAATACAAAATATGAAAACAACAATTGAAGAAAAAAAAAGCTCAAAGAAAAATTAGAGGAAAATATCAAAGTCGCATTCGGTCAAGACTTAAAGGACATTGAATCAGTCAAAGACAATACATTGATCATTCACGATGAATCTCATGCGGCTCAATCAAAAGACAACAAGCCGTATGAGGATTTCTACAAAAAGCACAACATCGAGCGCAGTTTGTATGGAGATACGTCGCAAATCTCTGGTCGCAATATTCATATACTTGATGTCAGTGCTACACCAATGTCTGCATTGATATCAAATGAAAAAATTAAAATGAATGAATGGGATAAGGAGGAGACCAAACACTTGCTAGAAAATGAATTATCACTGAATGAAAAAGAGATAATTTTTGCAAATGCTGGAGATGGATACAGAGGTGTAAATTATTTCCTTGAAAATGACAAAATTTTCTTTGAGGCAGAATCTATTAGGGTTGGATCATCAGAGCACATTGAAAAAGTCTTAACTGAGAAGAAAGATACCATCTACAAGAATAAATATTGCATTGTTAGGACCTACACAGCAAATGAACTCATGATGAAATCAATCGCAGATAAATGTGGATACTATTATGTATCAATTCTTGGGAAAGATTCTATTCATGCATTTGACATTCTCAAGACTGCCCCAACTCGCAATACCATTATTCATATATCTGGAAGATGTCGGATGGGTCAAGTGCTTTGCAAGACTTACATTGGAATGGTCTATGAACAAGCAAATGATCCGAATACCGATACAATTCTTCAGGGTCTTTTGGGTCGTATGTGTGGATATGTCGGAGACATAGTCACTGATTCGGAAGCACCTGATATCTTTCTATCTGAGAAGACAAAATCAAATATTCTTAAGTATGCAAAATCTTGGAAAGATAAGGATCTGGAACAATTCATTGACATCAAAAAGGTCAACAATGTTAATGTCTCAGATAAGCATACGAATGGAAATTTGGTTATGGACAGGAGCAATGAACCATGGATTAAGATGGTTCCGATTGAATTTAGTGGTCGTGATTGTCAAGAATCATGGAAATCTATTAATATGAATAGTATTGAAAGAATGCTCCAAAATAAACCAGAATTAATTGCGAATAATCCTGACAAAGATGCAATTATGGAAATTATCAAGTATGAAGATAGGGGATATAAACGCGATATTAATAGCGAATCTTACATGAATCGTGGAATTGGAGGTATCAAAAATACTTTAGAAAAAGCAATTGAAGATGAAAGACGTGAAGTTGCATGGTTTTCAAATTGTATTACCGACCATGAAACAAATGAAACAAAACCTTTACAAATTATTGGATCTGATCCAACGGATTATAATCCTGCGGGACTTGTATTCTTGATTGGATTCGTCAAGTATAACTCGGAAATTCATGGACCAATTCATAAGTACTTGCCCAAAATCAAACCAAAATGTAATCACTCTATTATTGTTCAAGAAGATGATTCAGTTGTTCCGGATTTCAATGGTGGACAAATGATTAAGTTCCCATTTGAGAAGACATCAGATGATACTGAAGAGTTTGAAAAAGAACTAGAAAAATTCATTCTCAGGACTATTCCTGAGTCACCTACATATATTGAAAATTGCTCTCGAAGCATAAATTCAATGTATTGTAATGAATCGAAGGAATACAAAGGTATCTATTCTAAAGCAAAGATGGGTGATCTCAGAAAAATTGAGAAGAAATTGAATAAAAAATATCCATCAATTAATCTTAAATTTAATAATAAGATTGTAACAGATAAGCCTGGATACACTCGATTTCCATCAATCACCTGGTAAATAAACCAAAACAACAAAACAAACAAAAACAAACAAAAAAAATAAAGAAAACCCTATAGGGGTTTTTTTTTATATAATATATATTAAAATGTATATTACATTAAACAAATGGTTAAATTTATTTAAAACAAAAAATATAACATATGAACAATTTATTAAAGTTGCAAAAGTAAAATCATCTAATAATAAAATAAATACATTAAATGAAATTATAAAAAAAAAAAAATTAAGTAAAACATTTTTAAAGAAATTATACAAATTAGTTGTGACTGATAAAAATATTTATTTAACAAATTTTTACAATAAAAGTTTAAAAGTAAAAGAATTAAATGAGATGCCAATATGTATTAATAATAATAAATTTACTGAATACAAAAACCAAGTTAGAAACCCTTATTATAAAGATATTTTATTAGATACAAATACAATTCAACCAAATATTAGACCATATTTACAAGTTATTATTGAATTATTTAAAAATCATATTATAGATTACAAATTAGTAACTCCATCTGTCATAAAATTAATAGAAAAAGAATTATTATCAAATGTATTATCTGGTTTATATTTTAGATCATCAATAATGAATCCAACTATACCTTATAGTTTATCTACATTTTTCAATAAACCATTTAATGTATTAACGCCAACATTGGGATGGTCAAGTTATTTATTAGGAATATTAAATAATAAAAATTTAAATAAATATGTAGGAATAGATGTAATACCAAAAGTTTGTAATAATACAAGAAAAATAGCAAATAGTAATAATATAAAAAACGATATATATTGTGTTCCATCTGAAGATTTATATAAAAATAAAAAATTTATGAAAAAATATAACAAATTTTTTGATATGGTTTTTTTTAGTCCACCTTACTATCAACTTGAATTGTATAAAGGAAAAAATCAAAGTACTGAAAGATATAAAACATATGAAGAATGGTTAGATAAATATTGGAAATCAACTATTAAACTATGTAATGAAACATTAAAAAATAATAGTTTACTTATATATATAATATCTGGATATACAGAAAAATCTAAATATATTAATTTAGAAAAAGATATGAATAATATAACTAAATTAGAAGGATTTAAATTATATAAAAAATTAAATATGAAGGGTTCAAATGTTGGATTTACAGAACATAGAGCATTAAATGAATCAATATTTATATTCACAAAAGGTAATATAAATAAAAAAGAATTAAATAGTTATGTTAGAAATATTAAAAAATGTAAAAAAATATTAACAAAAAAGAAACGTTAATATAATTTGAAATAGATTATATTGTTATATGATAACTTATTGTAATAATGCCTAGTCCAGCAGCAAGTAAAAGAAAAGATGCGAGACAATCAATGATTGATGATATCCATTTTGGAGATTTTGACAGTTCTAATGTCAAACGAGAAGAATTAGTTGAGAATAAATTTACGATTGAAAAGTTTGTATGGAAAATAGAATGTGTCAATTGTAAAAAAGAGATATATTCATTAAAAAAAATAGGATCTGATAAAGTATTAAAAAAACATATTACTGTATTTTTAGATGGTGATTATAAATATGTTGCACCACGAAATTATGAAGATTGTGGTATATATGATAAATTTAATGTGAATTGGTATTGTTTCGATTGTAAATAAATTTGAATAATTTAAAATATTAAAAATTAAAATATAGATGAAAGAATTATATACAATATGTATCATAATAATATTTATGTATTTTGTATGTTATAATAAAAAAGAATGTATATATTTAATTAAAAAATAATTATTATTTATTATTTAATATTTTTTATTTAAATTCTGTATTGTATTTCACGCCAAAAGAATAATGGTGCTATCATTTTTGCTCTACATATTCTCCATTTACCATCTTTAGATTTTGTTGTGCTACTTTTGTATGTTTTTTGACATTCTGGACTAATAGATGACATCAACATTATTGTACCATCATCACCACGTAAAGCACCTTTTAAACACACATCATCGCCAACATTTTTAGATATGACAACAATGATTTTCCACGATTGTGAATTGCCTTTTGGTGTATCTGGTATCAATTTTTGTAAATTTTCTGGTGAATGTTCAGCAAAACTCCAACCACATTTATCATAATCATCATATTTTGTATCTAATGAATTCATAATATCATCAGTTAAACCGTATTGTAAAAAGATACGAGCATTATTTGTGTTTGGTGTACGTTTAATCATTTGAAACTCATCCGGTTTTTTAGAATATGGTTGTAATGTGTAACTTGTCATGATAATTATATTTTTTTTGTATATTATATGTTTAAATATAAACTTTTCAAATTACATCATCAAAATATTATTTAAAAACTATAATAGTATATATATATATATATATATATACTTTACAATGAGTTCAAATACAGAACAATTAGAATTTATTAATCATAATTTATGTAATATGAAATTAATAGGAATTCCAGGAGGTGGTAAAACAAGAACTATAATTGAAAAAATCATTAGTATGAGAAATAATCATATAATCGAAAAAAATGAAAATTTTTTAATTTTAACATTTTCTAGAAAATCAAGAGAAGATTTTTTAAATAAAGGACAAGAAAGAATAGATAAATTATTTATGCCTGATAATGTTAGAACAATTCATTCTGTATCTGCTATAATTATGAGAAATTTATTTAATAAAACATCCAGTAATTTAAATACTTTAATTGCTGGATTATATCATTTGCTAAAATATAATGATATTAATTTTTCAAATGTTAAATGTTTGAGAAATTGTAAATATATTTTTGTAGATGAAGCGCAAGATATTTCAGATATACAATATAATACTATAATAAAAATATCAGAAATATGCGAAGCAAATGTAATTATGATAGGTGATCCAGATCAAAATATATATCAATTTCAAGGTGGTTCTGATAAATATTTAATAGAACATTCAGACAAATGTGTTAATTTAATTAAAAATTATAGGTCTACAAAAAATATAGTAAATTTTATAAATCAATTTCGTCCATGGAAAAAAACAACACCTCCAATGATATCAATGAGAAATACATATGGCAATAAACCAACAGTATATTGTAATAATATTTCAATATTATTAGAATCATTAGTTAGTGAAATTAAAAATAGTAATATACCATATGAAGAAATAGCAATAATTGGACCTGTTAAAAAAGGCAATCATAATAATTATGGAAATCATAAAAATTTTGGATTACAAATAGTTGCTGAGTATTTTGAAAAAAATAATATCGATTATGTACCACATTATAATTTTTCAGATAATGATAATACAAATAGGAGAGAAAAAAATATAGAACAAGGGCATATTAATTTATATACAATACATGGTTCAAAAGGATTAGAATTTAAAAAAGTATTATTATTAAATTTTCATTTAAATACAATGGGTAGAAAACCAACACAAAAAAAATATAATGAGTATAAATATTTGTGGTATGTAGGACTAAGTCGTGCTATTGATGAAATGAGTATTTTTATTGAATCAGATAAATTTGCTTGGACTGAATTAATGAATGCTTCTAGTGATTCATATAAACTAATTGGTGAAAAACCAAAATATACAACTCACTTAATGGAAGAAGAATCTAGGCCAAAATTATATCAAGTTACAAAACTATTAGAAAATGAATTATTTACAGAAGAAAAACAATATATATTAGAAAAAAATATTAATTGCGAAATAAAAACTGATGTTTTATTTGATACTATAACAGATGAAATATTTGAACACGATGATTATTCATCATTATATGGTATATTTATTGAAAATATATTTAGATATTATTATGAAAAATATCGTTTAAATGATGCTGATTATCAATATAAATTTAATCATTTTATTGATTCATTTATTAAAAAAAATAATAATTATTTATCAATTCCAGAAAAACATATTAAGACATATGAAAAACTAAAAAAAAAATATGAAATAATTACAATCAATAAACTAGAAGAATATAAAAATGAATTAGATGATAAACAAATTTTACTATATAATTATTTATTAGAATGCAATGATTTAGATAAAAATGAAGAAATTAAAATTATAAAAGATAATGGTGTTTCTATTTTTGATCCTAATTATATCAAACAAAGATGCAATAATTTAAAAAATTTTGAAAAAATAGAAAAATCATTATTTGAAATATGTGTTTATTTTTATCAAATAGAACATGAATGTGGTCATTTATTAAAATATAATTTTAGAGAACATATTAATAGTTTAAAACCTTATATTGATAATATTAAAAATATATGTAAACAAAATTTAAAAATTAAAAAATTTCAAGTTATGAATAAACATCCAAACTTACCAATATTTGGAGTATCAGATGCTGTAACAGATGAATCAATTATAGATTTTAAATTTACAAAATCTTTTAGTTATTTACATATATATCAACTATTATTGTATTATAATAATATGTATCCAAAATGGGATAAAAAAATGAGATTAGAAATATGGAATTTATATTTAGGAAAAAAATATACAATTACAATTGATAACAAATATAAAAATTATATGTTAAATGAATATTTATGTGATACATTTGATATAAAAATGAAAAATAAAATATATATATATGATTTAGAAACAACCGGTTTATTTATAGAATCTTGTGATATTATAGAAAGATATCTTGTTGACATGGATGATAATAATGCAATGTCATCTGGATTAATTAATCCACATAAACAGTTACCACCAATAATTACAGAAATAACTGGTATTACAGATGATGATTTTTGTAATTCAGATAATAGTATATCCACTTTTAAAAAAGATATTGATAGAATATTTAAATTATGTGATATGCCTATATTTATAGCACATAATGGAAATAGATTTGATCATGATATATTAGTTTATAAAAATATAATTAATAAATATAATTGTATATTATTAGATAGTAGAGAAATAATATCAGTAGCACATAATGAAAGAAATTTATATAATAAAAAATTAGGAGAAATATATGAAATTATTATGGGGTATAAAAAAGAAAATATACATAGAGCAAAGGAGGATACTGATATGATAATTGAAATATTTAATAAAATAAATATAACTTCTGATAAAATTTTAACATTTATTAAATCAATAAAATAGATAATTTAGAATAATAAATTAATATTATTTATTTTTTAATACATTCTATAAACATAAACTTTTCTTCATTTATATTTTTTATTGTAAAATTATTTTTTTCTAATAGTTTAACTAATTTATTTTCACCAGTTTCATCATCGGTCCATCGCTTAGTTGCTTCAATAATCAATAAGACACCATTTTCATCTAGTATTCTATTAGATTCGGTAATGTATTCTTTACAATTAGAACCCCACATTGCTAGTGATAATACTACAATATCCATTGAATAATCATCTAATCCTGTATCTTTGATATCTTGTTTTTGTACTAAATCATTACAAGATACATGATCCATATTTATGAATTTAAATCTTTCTGAATCTGAAAAGTGTTCACAAACTCGTGCTTTACCGCACCCTAAATCAACTACATCCTTTGCTTTCTTACCGGGTATCTTATCTAAATATTCAATAATCTTTTTGTATGGTATTTCTTCATCTGGAAATGTTTCTTCATTTTCTTCAGATATTTTGTGGTAATTTTCCCAATCTTCTGGATTATCCTCAAAATGTTTATGTAATGTTTGTGAATTCATTGTTTTGTATTTCTGATGCAATATAGAAATTTCTGATTTAGTTCTTTCTCGTTTTTGTTCAGTTGTTTCTTTTTTAACCATAGGTTTAATTTCTTTTTTTGACATGTCTTTTTTGGTTTTACTTCTATCACCTCCCGATTTTGGAAAATATGAAGAATATTTATCAAAGAAACCTTTCCAATGTTCAATATATATTTTAGGCATTCTTTTATTATTATATGAATTCTTATTATTCATTAACCATGTTCTTAATTTTTTAAGTTTAATATCATTTATTATTGGTATAAATGTATTATTTATTTCAAAATATTCTGTTGATTTTTTTAAATTTAAATACCATATCTCTTCAACTGTTAATAGATCTTCATATTCTGGATTATTTTTAAAATTTTCCCATTTTAATTTTATTTCTTTATCCTCATTAAATGGATATTTATTATTCTTATAATTTCTATTTTGTTTTAATAACCACATTCCAATATAAACTTCTTCTTTTTCATTTTCGTTTATATCTTTAATATTCCCTTGAATACTCCTAGGTCTTCTTCTATTAATTTCAAACCAACTAATTAGTTTATTATAGTTATATATCCATTTTTCTTTTGGACTTTTTCCTTCAAAATATTCAATATATTTATTCACAAAATCTTCCCATATTTTCCTTGTATCTTCATTTTTCATAAGTTTCGTTTTATGGCAATATGTCTTATTCCGTGTATCAATCCACGCAGCCGTTTTCTTTTCACTATCAATTATTCTACTTGGCAATCTTTTATTTTCAATTATAAACTTTTCAAGTTGATCCAGATTTTTCATAAATTCTTTTATATGTGTATCTTCTTCAATGAATACTATATATTCCTTAATGCAAGAATTGTTTATAAACTCTTCATACATTAATTTATCATTACCTTCTAAATTTTCATTTTTATATTCTTGTTTCATTTTATTTAACCAATTACTATAATATTTTTCATTTTCATTAGTTCTACCCGGTAATCTATTATTATTATTCACAAAATCAATTATATATTCAATATTATTCTTGATTATTTCTTCGTGGCCATTATCCCACATCCAACCGGGTATATCTTCCAACAATTCAATGTATTTTTGTTGTAATTTATTTAATTTATAATTATACCTTTGTGTTCCCATCCATTGACCCAATTTAATATCATTTTCGGTATAAGAATATTTTGGACATTTGTTATCATTGTTTTTCATATATTCTTTCAATAATTCATAACATGATAACCAATTATCTTTAAAATATTCTGAATATTTTTCAGTAAAATCTTCCCATTTCCCCCTTGCCAATGGATCATTGATAGCTTTTCTAATACTCTTACTCTTATAGTTAGTTTTTTGTGAAGATAACCAATTTCCAAGAGCTTTTATTTCTTCATTATTATCAATACTTGATGGTAATTTTTTGTTCTTTTTAATATAATCTTCTACCATATTAATTTTTTCAAACCATAAATCTACAATAGTTTTGAAATATTCACTATATTTTTTAGTAAATTCTTCCCATGCATTTTTAATTTCAGTTTCTTTCATTATTTGTATTCCTTTTTTATGATTTCTTATCTGATTTCCACACCACCCAGATAATTTTTGTTTATCTTTATTATCATCAATAGTTGATGGTAATTTTTTATTCTTTATAATATACTCTTCAAGTTCATTTAACTTTTTATACCATAATATATTATTATCCTCGTTGAAATATTTTTTATATTTATCAATAAATATTTCCCAAGATTCCCTTATTTCTTCATTTTTCATTATAAATAATTTCCTTTGATAATTTAATTTCTGAGTAGTTAACCACCGTCCCAAATCATTTATATTTTCAGTATTTCCATATGATGTGGGGATTTTATTAACATTTTTTATATATTCTTCAATCTTATTTAAATTATCATACCATTTTTCATAATTATTTTTATAATATTTGCTATAATCATTAATAAAGTTCTCCCATACTTTTCTAATATCTAATTCTTTCATTATTTGAATTTTTTTTTGATAATTGTTTTTTTGTTGAGATACCCACCTACCTAATATTTGTATTTCATTATTTTTGCTTCTTTTGTTTGGTCTTTCTTTATTTTCATCAATGTATTTCTTAACTTTTTCTAAATTTTCATACCACCGTTCAAATCGTTTTTCATCATATTCAATTTCAGCATCTAATACCCCATGACAGAAAGCACCATCTATACTATCAAATGAACTCTCATCAATTTTCCACAAAACCTTGATTTCATCATTCATATGAACATTCACTAATTTCTTTCGTTTTAGTTTATCTGGTTTTTCTATCTTTCTTTTAGGTTCAGCTGGTTCTTTTTTTGAAACAGGATGATACACATCATTTTCATCTTTGAATAGTCTGATCGGTTCTTCATCTGAGCCTGAGCTTGAACCATAAGTAATAATAGGTAAATCTTTATCTTGTGAATGAATTTCTACTTGTTTTCCAGTAGAAACAATATTCTGTATAGTTTCTTCATCAGTTTCACCTTCTAAATCAGAAATATCTTCTCCAACAATATGATTTACATTTTGGATTAAATCACCTTTGCTCTCATCAACTTTGAAACCTTGTTTGTCTAGGTTATCTTTGATTTCTTTTGGTGAGTACATTTTAGGATATTTCAAGCAAAGTTCCCATAGTTCAGGATCACATTGATTTTTATATGCACTCATTACATTGAGAAATGTATTGAAATTCCCACCTTCGTGTAATTCTTGACGAATCATTTCATCCCGTTGATATTTATCTAATCCTTCATATTTTTCCATATCGATCCAGCAAGGGATAAGAACAATACCATTTGGATTATTTCCACCCGGATTACGAGTAATTCTACCAAGCTTCTGCTGTTCATAGACTACTGAACCACCTGGATTAATAGGAATTTCCATATTCGCATATTTTGTATCAATGCCTTCACCTAATGTTTTACACGAAGCGATAAGATATATCCTTCCTTTTTCAGGTTTGTCAAAATCTTTAATGATACTTTCTCTTTTTTTAGTTTTAGATCCAATACCTTTCAAGAACACATTTTCAACTGAATAGAGTGATTTCTTATCAGGGAACTCTTCAATCACTTCTAAGAAACATTTTTTGAATAGTTTTTCTTTTTTTGATAATTGATTCACGGTAGCCATATCATCTTTTTCTTCAACCATAGAATGGAATGTTAAGATATTCCAGTAATCATAATCACCTGTAAAGCACTCTCTGAAAATAGATTTGAATAAATTGATATACATATCTTCTTTTGTCTTAGGATAAAGCATTAATTTCATTGTGAAGTCTTTTGATACTTCATCTTTAACTGCTTGGTAAAACAGATATTCATACGCTATAGGACCACAATCACTATTTTCTGGATTGTCTTTATCATACATAGTTATCCCATTCTTATTATCTGGTGTTGCAGTGTAAAATTCGGTTTTCTCTATTAACTCATTGAGTTTATCATTCTTAAAAACTATATTTTGAATATTATGACCAAGGATATGATGGGCTTCATCATAGTACAAACGATTAATAGTTATATTCTTTTCTATTATAATATTCATAAACATTTCTAATGATTGATATGTAACTGTGAATAATTTCTTACCATCTTTTTTAAGAGTTGATGTAATTTGTCTTTTATCTGTAGTATATTTAATATTAGGAAATCTTGATTTATCTATTTTTTCTGGTGGATTTAATTTTTTATCTGAATCAGAACATACCGATAAACAATGATATTCTTTAAAATAATCCATAAAATCTTCAGATAGAATGTAATCATTATTAAACTGGTTAATTAATCCTAATGATGGAAATACTATTACATTTACTTCTTTGTCGTCATCAAAGATACTATATACAATAATACGTGTTTTACCTCCACCACACCATATGTTTATTAGTGATTTAGATAATCTTTTTTTAGAATCAATGCAATCTTTTTGATGTTTATATAAATTACTGTATATTTCTATAATATCACTCATATGAATTTATTATTTTTATATTAACATTATATAAATATATATTCAAATTTTTAAATAATTTAAAAAAGAGAACTTTATAATAGATATATTTATAATGAGTTTTAATATTGATGATCTAACACCTGATGAATTATATTTTTATAATCTTAAAAATGAAAATACAAAAAGGGGAATTTTGAAACATTTAAATGATGGTAAATCATTTAGTGATGCTGTAGTAACTGAAGCATCTGAAAGTTTAATATCATATTATAATTGGATAAAAGACAATGTTAAAAATGAGGATAAATATAAAATGATAGATTTTGAAAATAGACACAGAACAGATTATAATGGAGACAATTTAACCCAATATGAAAAAGAATTATTTGATACATTACCAAATGTTGGAAAATGTCAAGTTGGAAATTATAGTAGAATGTGGAGAGGTTTAGAAGAAGCAGATGAATGTTTAATGGAATTTACATACCATGAATTAGATTATTTAAAATAATCTTTACCATTTCCATAATTGTATTTTATATATGTTTAAATTTATTTTTATAAATCAATTGAATCATATATAATTTCAAATCCCTCAATTTCTTTTAATTTTAATAATTCAAATGATGCTCCTGGTGCTACATAAAATAAACTAGTTTTTATCCATGAATGTGGAAAAATGATGTGTTTTAAATTTTTAACACAATCATCACTTGTATAACTTCTAAACCATACATCTCTATTATTAATTAATACAAATCCACCAGGTGTGATCTGCCCCTTGCTTCTATATTTTTTTAAATCATCTATATTAAAACCAGGTTTTATCTTTATGTATCCGCCCCAATTATCTCCCGCGTAGGAGTCGGCATTTTTAACAATTGTCCATCCTTTTGTTTTGCGTATAGTTTTTCTATGAGTTGCAATTAAATCACCAACATCTTCTGGTAGATCAAGTAAAGCATCTGTAATATTAGGATTTAAACCACGTTTCATAATTTTCGTATCTTTTCTAGATTGATGTCCTCTTGTCATGCGTTGTATAGTATTTGTCCCTTGAACCATATCTCTGCAACATATTTCTAATTTTGCTTCTAACTCATTTAATCTATTTTTTAGTATAATAATTTCATCATTCATTATATTTTTTCTATTACTTATTGTTTTAGGTGGTGTCCCTCCTTTTTTGTTTTTCTTTTTTGTATACTTTCTAGGCATATATTATAATAAATATTATAATTAAAGAGGACTTCATAATAATATAATTTGAAAAAGGATACTATCTTTTTTATTACTACTAAAATAAACAAATATTTACAAAGATGACATCAGTTAAATTGATCATTCATGACAAACGTCTTGGTTTTACTCTTGATAAAAACAAATCTACACCAACAATTGACAAAATTTCACCAGGTGGTGCTCTTGAAAAACTATTGATTGATAATTGTTCTGGTATTACAAAGGGAACACAAATTATGACAATTGGAGGATATGATGTTATGAATATGAGTTATAGTGATGCTTTTGAAAAAATCCGTAGTTTGAATGAACGACCTATCAATATTGTATTTCTAACAAATCAAAAGGTTGAAAAGATTAGTGAATCTACTATGAACAGTATATCGGAATCTGCAACACGTGAAGCACTGAAAGATTTATACATTATGGGGAAATCACAAAAATCTGGACTCGATTTAGAATTTGGACGTGATGGGATTGATATTTGCGATCTAGTATTTGATAGTGAAGAAGAAGAAACAATTGAAGAATATGCAAGAATTATTGATGAAGGTCATGATAACGAGAAAAAATATCTAGAATTAGAAGGGAAATATGTAGATTTACAGAAAAAATATGTGGATTTACAGAAAAGTAAAGATGACAAAGATGGTGATGAATATTATGTAACAATTCAAAAATATGAAAATTTAGAGAAAAAATATCATTATTTACAATTGGAATTAATGACAAAATCATCTGATTATGAAGATAAATGTGAATACATAGAAAAGAAATATTCACCTATTAGTAAAATTGATGGTATTTTATTTCAAATAGATGGTCTTAAAAAACGTATTAATAATATTGATAGTAGATTATTGACATCAAGAGAACTAAAAATTAAACTTGATAAATTTGATGAAGAATATAGTGAATACATTAAAATACTTGAAAATACTATGAAATTGGTGAAACTAAATATGATACAGACATCAGTAAAAGTTTACATTGAAAATGATATTAAATCTATGAAGAAAATGTACAGCAGATACAAAATGCAAATTATGATAAAAAAAGTGTTTGAAGCTATTCAAACATCTAGTACTATTGTTGTAATTATTGGTTTAATGTATACCATTCGTCCTTATTATTAAAGTATATCTGAAATATCTGAAATATCAATATCGGAAGACATTATATCTTGTGGAAATAAATCTAATAAATTATCCAATTCAATTGTATTATCTGGTATATCATTAGTGTAAAAATTATTTAATAATTTTTTATTTATAATTTCAACTTCATATGAATATCTTTCCATTTTTGAAATATTATGAAAGAGATAAAAATTTGGATTTACTGTAATAATATTAATATTTGGCAAAGGGATATATACATATGAATAATGTATTAATAGATGATATAATCTATTTTGCATAGATATTACATGTTCTAAATTTTTCTTTTTAATCATCATATCATTAATTGTTTCCTCCATTATAGTATTGTCAATAATTGGAATCATAATTATCAAATTAATATTTCATTTCATCCATAATTTTATCTGATAAAATACCAAATAATTTGTCTTGATATTTCAACCATCTATTATCTTTTGTGTTAAAAATTTTAACTAATTGATGTATCATATTGATAATTTGATATGATATACCAGTAATATTATAAAATCTTGGATTTATATCTTTTTGAATTGTATATATATTCGCATTTAATATAACTGAACTATTACCAAAATATTTTACACTATCAAACATGTAAAGTCCTACAATATTTACCCATCTTTTTATATGATATTTCATAGTTTCTTCATGTTCTATAGATTTTTTATAATGTAATATATGTTTACATATTGATACTTCATTAAATAAACATTTTAAATATAATAATGTAGTTTCATCACTAGAGAGTGGTTTAATATAGATGTCCATCTTTACATACATAAAAAATATTACTTATAAATTATCAAATTATTAATATTATCTATTGTATTAACGATCGCACTTAACAGGTTTTAACCATTCTTTAACTTCATTATCACTATCTAATGATTCTAGATATTCACGATTATCTCTAATACGATCAACCCAAACTGGTTTATTATTACGTTTTTTAATAGTAAGATTAAATACTACACTGTTACTATGACTTTTAAATAATGATTCATACAATTTTACTTTTTCTTTTAATACATGTATTTGATCATTGTCTGTTTGAGATAAATTATTAATCATTGTTTGTGCTGTAGAAAATTCTTTGTCTGCTTGGTCTAATGCTGCTGCTTTTGCTAGTCTATTTTTTTCATCAGACATCTTTTTTTTAACTTCTTCAGATTTTATATGTGCTGCTTGTGCCTTTGCTTGTGCTAATGCTGCTGCTTCTGCTGCTTTTACATTTGCAATATCTAATTCAATTTTTGCTTTTTCTATATTTTGTTTATTTTTTTCATCCATTTCTATTTTAAATTTTTTGGAAAAATAATCTAGGGCATATTGTTTTGACTTTTCAAAATGTTCGGGAGTCATATCCGAATAATTATTCAATTTATCACATTCTCCGCATTTTGTTACATAACAAGTATTTTGAATGAATAATAATGAATTACATCTAAGACATAGTATAAATTCATCTTTTTGAAAATAATTCATATGTATTATATATTACAATATATTTATTATTCGATTTCAAATTTATTTAAATGGTCTAATGTTTGATTGTAACCACATTGTTCTAATATTTTTTTATCATCTAAACATACATCAAAATTTATACAAGGTAATAATTTAGTATGTATTTGAATAATTTTAGATTCATTTTGTTTATTTATATTTAATTTACATTTATGTGTTAAACAACTATTAATATATGTTATATATTCAAAAGCATCCATACTTTTTATATTTTTGTCATTATCTTCTTTAATATAAATCCCTAAATAATTTTCATATTTATCTATAAAAGGCATAACACATAATACACCACCATCAACATAATATTTATTTTTATATTTTATAGGTTTAAAAAATAATGGAATACATGTAGTCATTTGAACTAATGTGCTAAGTTTCATATCTGGATCAGTTTTATAACAAAAATACTCTTCACATTTTTTGGATAAATTATAAACTCTACAAATATAGTGAATTTTTGTAAGATCATAAAATTGTTTTAATGTCATATTTTTTATATTAAATTTTTTATATATAATAATATCAATTAAATTACCAATTTTATCATTTGTAAATAAACCATTATCATTAAATATATCATTTAAATCATCTAAATTTAATAAATCTGTATAATCTATTTTTTTACTAAAATCATATATCATATTTAAACTGTAACCACAACATAATAATACACAAATAATACTACTACCAGATACACAAACATATCTTTTAATATTTTTTGTAATTATTTTTTTTTCATATAATGCTTTAAATACACCAATAAAAGCGGAACCTTTTGTACCACAACCGGATAAAAATAAAGTATCAATTTTCATTATAATAAGATTTTAAATAATATAGTTTAATAAACTTAAAATAATTTATATATAAATAATAGATATGTCACAATTAAATATACATCAATTATATGAATCATCTAGAAAGAAAGAGTTAAGTAAGTTTGAAACATTTGATAAGATATTACAAAGATGTCATAATAAAATAAAATTATATGCAGAAAATCGTAAAACGGAATGTGTATATGAAATACCAGGATTTATAATTGGTGTTCCATTATTTGATGTAAATGAATTAAGAGAATACTTAGTATCAAGTTTAAATAAGAATGGTTTTATTATAAAACAAATACCACCAAATTATATATATATATCTTGGGACTTGAAAAATAAAAAGAAGATGAAAGTTAAAAAAGAAAAGAAAGTTGAAGATTACAGATTTATTGAAGATTATAATCCTAGTGGATCATTTATATTAAATGAAAGAGCATTAATGGATATGAAAGAAAAAAGTATTAAAATGTTAAATATATAATATAATGTAAGATATGTATGGATGGTATTCATTAGATGCTTATAAAAATAATGAAAAAGAATATATATATTTAAATGATTACCATCAAATTACAATATGTACAATAATTACTGATACAAAAATATGTCCAAGCGATTACAAATATAAAAAAGATGTTATATTTTGTGGAAAAATTAATTTGAATTAATCAATTATAAAAAAAAATAATATTATGAGTATTACTATAGATATATGTCATATATGTTTAGAAAAGAAAGTAGAATTTAATAAATTAAATATATGCAATAATGTAGATTGCGATGGATATATATGTAATGATTGTTGGAATGATATATACGAAAATGATATAAATAAATGTCCTATTTGCTATACTAATCTAGAAGACAATATAATTATTACTGAAAATAATTATAGTTTAGAATTAGATATAAATATTAAAAAAATATTATACAATATATTAGGATATTTATCATTTTATTCTATTGGAACATCATGTTTATTTATAATATTTCTTATATTTTTTGACATTCATAAGATTTTAAATGATATTAATATATATTATTATATCATTTCATTAATATTCAATCCTATATTAGGATTTATAATATGGTATAGTATATTAATATCATTCTTTAAATTTGTTGAATTTATTAAAGATATTAATAGTGACAATTATAATGATAGCGATAATGATGGTGACATGGACAGTGACTTAGATATAGAAAATGTGTTAAATATTTAATATAATGTATAATATAATGGGTATAATGGATGCTATAAATAGTTGTGATATAGATCGTGTCAAAGAATTATTAGATAGTGGTGTAGATCCCAATATTGTGGAGGAGAATGGCTACACAGCTTTAACACTTGCCTCGTTGTATGGTTGTGCTGAAATTGTAAGATTATTATTAGATAGTAAAGCAGATCCCAATATTCAAGACAAGTGGGGTTCAACTGCTTTAAACCTTGCAGCAGGATTAAATAATCTTTCAACTGTTAAAATATTATTGGATTATGATGATACCAATATTAGGGACGATTCGGGCAAGACAGCTTTAATGATAGCGGAAAAAAAAGGATATGATGGCATTGCTAAATTAATTAAAGATACCATAGTATCACGTGAGAATGCAAAAAAAATGGTAAGAAATAAACAAGTATTATCTATGTCGAAAGGTTTAAATGATAAAAATAGCACAGTTCAAAATTTAGATTCAGACGTTTTTCGTAAAGTAATGGATTATGTCGAGGAACCTAGTAAAGCTGTACTACAATCTGAAACACAGAGACCTCAGCAGGCACCGGATACTGCACGCGAAGAGCGCTGGTTGACGCTGAAAAAGCGCCTGAATCATGTGAAAAATCAACCAAAAGGTGGTAAACGTAATATTAAAAAACGTAATAGTAAAAAACTTACTAATAAAAAAGGTGGCAAACGTAGCAAACATAAAAAACGTAGAAGTAAACGTAATAAAGGTAATAATAAAAAAGGTGGCAAACATAAAAAACGTAGCAATAAACGTAATAATAAAAAATAAAATGTGTTATATATTTAGTATATCATTGTCAATTATTTCCCATTCATCTAAATCATCAAAGAGTTTAATATAAATATGATTATCGCGTTTTAAAATACCAAACTTATCATAATTATCAATAAATCTAATTAAACCTTTTTTTTCAATTTTAAAATAATTTAATAATGTTTTCTTTTTATTTTTATATTTTAAAGATATATCATTTGATTTAGTATTTATCATATTTATTAATTTGTTAATTTCTAAATATTCATCTTTACAATCTTTTAATGATTGATATATAATATCATATGCAAACTTGTCAATATATTCAATTTGTAAATTCCATTCAACAATATATATTTTATCAGATTTATATTTAGACATTATAATATTTCTTATAATTTTATTTTTGATATTTAAAAAAAATATATTTTTAGTAAAAAATTAAAATATATATATATATATATATTATATTTATGTTTAATAAAAGTTTTATTGTTTGCATAATCATTATTATACTAATCATATGTATTTATCATATTGTTAATAATGTAAATTGCGGATGTATTAATGGTTTCAGTGTTGGTGGTAAAACAGATTGTAATGCATATTTATCGATTAGGAGTTGTCCCGGTCCTCCTGATTGTCAATGGGACTCAAATATGAATCGATGTAAATCAGTATCTGCTCCAAGTCCACCAACACCTGCTCCAAGTCCACCAACACCTGCTCCAAGTCCACCAACACCTGCTCCAAGGCCACCAACACCTGCTCCAAGTGTTGGTGGTAAAACAGATTGTAATGCATATTTATCGATTAGGAGTTGTCCCGGTCCTCCTGATTGTCAATGGGACTCAAATATGAATCGATGTAAATCAGTATCTGCTCCAA
>Ga0115562_1001029_pt1 | contig 20861 bp, 23 predicted proteins | sample COGITO_mtgs_1105_6_FD_87200 | JGI IMG/M metagenome (GOLD analysis project Ga0115562, IMG submission 87200) | Pelagic marine microbial communities from North Sea - COGITO_mtgs_110516 | ecosystem: Environmental > Aquatic > Marine > Epipelagic | place: Germany:Helgoland, sampling site Kabeltonne...
AGGCCGGAAAAATTCATGGGGTTCCACTTTATGAACCCGGTGCCGATCATGCAGCTGGTAGAGCTAATCCGCGGGATTGCGACGGACGAACCCACATTCAAAGCCTGTTATGCAGTGGTTGAACGGCTGGGTAAAACATCTGCCACGGCAGAGGATTTTCCAGCCTTCATCGTAAACCGCATCTTGATGCCGATGATCAACGAGGCGATCTATACGCTTTATGAAGGTGTCGGGTCAGTCAAATCGATTGATACCTCGCTTAAGCTTGGTGCCAACCACCCGATGGGGCCGCTCGAACTGGCGGATTTCATCGGTTTGGACACCTGCCTTGCGATCATGAACGTCCTGCATGACGGATTGGCGGATACCAAATACCGCCCGTGCCCGTTGCTGACCAAATACGTCGAAGCAGGCTGGTTGGGCCGCAAATCGCAACGCGGGTTCTATGACTATCGCGGCGATGTGCCTGTGCCGACGCGGTAGGATGCTGGCAAAGGCCGCTGTGAGCCCTTAGCGGACTTGATGGGCCGGACTATTTGTGTGTTATTGGATATGGTTCGCAAAGTAGAGGTAGTAGTTTGGCCGCAATAGTACCAGAGTTTCCCGTGGCGCAGGCCGATATTCTTCAAAGCATTGTTTGTGAGCTGAGAACGCGCGCAAAAGGGTTTAAGTACAATCTTAAAAGATGGTCAATCGACGTCTCACGGGAGCTAGAAGTCGAACGCTTAGACATCGAAACCGTTGACCTATTCTGTCACCAATCATGCTTATCTGTTTGGTCGACAGGCGACATGTGGTTTCGTTTGTGCAAGCCAGGACCACGAAAGTTTGGTGGGTGGGAGCAGAACTTTGCGTTCCAACTTTGGACCTCCCATAATCAGCCCGCGAAACTAGTGCAGACTTTCAAACGCACTCGCTCAATGCACAACCGTGATGCCTGCTTTGCAGAGTGGAGTGACTTCAATCCTCGGATTGACAAGTCTGTCACTTTGTAAGCTACTCCGGCAATTTGCTTCGCCTAAAACGGCAGGTTTGTCCGCATACCGGACATGCCACAACCCTCAATTTCTGCGACGTTAATCGCGCAGCTTCAGCGTCTGCTCACGCATCCAAGCCATGCAAGCGCGCTGATCTTTCAGGCGTTCTTTGACTTCTTCTTCGTCAAAAGGGTGCCCGACAATCGGCTTTTGCGGTTTACCACAGGCATTCACGATTTCATGGATCAGAAGGCTTTGGCGCAGGGTCGCTGAAATTTGGTTGGCCATCTGATACCAGCGCGAATTGGCCCCCGGAAAGAACAGCGGCACGACGCGCGCACCTGACATGCGGATCATCTTGGCAGTGAAGAGGTTCCATTCGTCCTCGACCATTGGGCCAAACAACGAATTAGACGATGCAACAACGCCGGACGGGAAGATCGCAATGACGCCTCCGTCGTTGAGGTGCGCCATCGCTTTCTTGCGCATCTCAACCATCTTGGCTTGCGCTTCTTCTTCGTGTGGGAAGGGAACGGGGATCAGGAAGCGGCCTGCGTCTTCGTCGATATCGGTCAAGAAGGCTCGGGTCAGAATGCGGTAGTCGGTGCGCACGCGCCCAATCAGATCGGCAAAGACCATGCCGTCCACCATGCCGTGAGGATGGTTTGCAACAATGACAACGGGTCCAGTTTTTGGAATGCGATCGAGCTGCTCTTGCGGTGTGATCAGGTCGATCCCCATTACGTCCAGTGCACCGCGCCAGAACGCCTGACCGTGGTACTTGCCGCGCTTTTCAAACTTGCGGATCATCCGAATGATGTGAATTTTGCCGGTAAACCACTCAATCGTCTTGATGATGCTGCGCTTGACCGGGCTTTCGAAGGTGTTGGAATAGGTCAGGGCGCCGCGATCATAAACACGCGGCGGTGCATCAGAAATCACCGGTTGAACAGAGGCTTTAGGGGTCGTTTCGGTCAATCGTCTTGTCCTATTCGATCCGTCTACGCGTTAGTCGCCTTCACCAAACTTATCAGCAACCAAATTCTCAATCGCTGCTGCAAGCTCATCTGCCTGCGGGCCGCGGGTTTCTACCTCAATAAAGGTTCCAATCGAAGCTGCCAACATTAAAAGGCCCATGATGCTATCACCGCCTGTCCGCTCTCCGTCTTTACTGACGATTGCGTCAGCGTCAAAGCTTTCAACCACCTCGACCAATTTCGCAGAGGCGCGCGCATGCAGGCCCTTAATGTTCTGGATCTTCAGACGCTTGGTGGTCATTGGGGCAGTCCACCATTGTGACTGTTGATGTATTTATGCGCCGCTGCAATCGCCGCCTCGACTGCGTCTGGCACAGCCCTATTGCGCGACTTTGCCAGCTTGATCAGCATGGGAAGGTTGGCACCGTATAAAATGCGGCGATTGTCCGGACTGCACGCCCGCAAGGACAGATTTGTGGGCGAGCCGCCAAACATGTCAGTCACGATGACAACGCCGTCGCCAGTATCAACGCTGTCAGCCGCATCACAGATTTCGTCTTGTTTTGCCGCGCGGTCATCTTCGGGGCCAATGGCAATGCTGACCATGCCAGGCTGTGGGCCAACCACATGTTCAACTGCCGCAAGATATTCCTGCGCCAAACCACCATGACCTACGATAACGATCCCGATCAAACTGCGTTTTCCTTGCTCTCTTGCGCGTCACGGCGCTCTAATTCGCGATGCCGCTTAGACACATGCCAACCGTCTTGTGCAAGGGCTTCTGCCAGACGTTCTGTCATTGCGACGGATCGATGTTTGCCACCGGTGCACCCAAACCCGATCGAAAGATGGGATTTACCCTCGTCGCGGTGTGCGGGAAGCAAAAGATCGGCAAGACCTTTGACCTGGTCAAAGAAGGCGGCGAAACGTGGGTCCGCCGCGACAAATGCCGCGACCTTGGGGTCTCGCCCATCAAGCTTTCGCAGGTCCTCAATCCAATGGGGATTCTGCAAAAACCGGCAATCCATCACGATATCCATGCCGCGCGGGAGACCGCGTTTGTACGAGAACGAATGCAGGGTAACGCCCAACTTACGGCCTTCGTCAGTGCCGAACCATTTTTCGACCTCCGCTTTGGCGTCGTGCGGAGACATGCCAGTTGTGTCGATCAGCACATCCGCACGGGCACGGATTGGGATCAGCAATTCACGTTCCGCTGAAATGCCCTCTAACGGCGTTCCCGCAGGTGCGAGCGGATGCCGGCGCCTCGTCTCCGAATACCGACGCACCAGATCTTCTTCCGCCGCGTCCATATAGAGAACCTGCGCAGACAGCTGCCCTTTGCCCGTCAGGCGATCAATCGTTTCAATCAAGGCAGCCGTGCTGAAATCGCGGTTTCGCACGTCCACACCCAGAGCCAAGGGCCTCGTGGGTGGCGGGCCCTCTAGCAAGCGCGGCAGCAACGATAGTGGTAGGTTGTCAATCACCTCATACCCGAGATCTTCAAGCGCTTTGATCGCCGTGGACCGCCCCGCGCCAGACGGACCTGTCACGAGCACCACGGAGGGTGCTGAATGTGTGGGGGTGTCACCCGATGGGGTCATCGCTCGCTCCAGCCAAGCTTGAGAACTTGTAAAATACCAGGTGCAAACTGTGGCGCATCGACACGGTATATCAAGGGCAGATCATGTCCCAAAAGTGTGAGACGTCGTTTTGGAGGCAACCGTTCCGCTTCCGGTTGATCCAGATCGACAATCAAAACAACCGTGGCTTGCGATCGCGCCTGTGCTTGCAAAATGCCTAGGCCCCGCGCCTCGATCAGCCCCGTAATTGTGTCAGGGCTATGCGCCATCACAGCATCATCTTGTCGGGTCAGCCGGACATAATCATCCGCAACGAGCTGGCATCCATAAGCCAGAAGCGACAATCCAAGCGCCGACTTGCCCGCCCCTGATGAACCCGTAATCAGAACCGCGCGTTCATTCCAAGCGACACATGTCGCGTGCATCGTTTCAGGCACGCTCATGCGATCTCCTTAGATGGGAAGACCCACAACAAAGCGGGCACCCAATGGCTCAGAAGTTGGGTCGGCATCAGTAGGGCGAATGTTCTCTGCCCAAATCGCCCCTGCATGCGCCTCTACGATCTGTTTGGAAATGGCGAGGCCAAGGCCAGAGTTGTTGCCGAACTGCCCTTCAGGACGCTCCGAATAAAACCGCTGAAAAATCTTTGTCAGCGCATCATCGGGGATACCAGGACCGGTATCTTCAACCACGACCAGAACGCGGTTTTGGCGTGTCCGCGCCCAAATCCGGATCGCATCGCCTTTATCGCAGAACGAAATCGCATTGGTGATCAGGTTCACAAAGACCTGCGCTAATCGGCCCTCTAGACCTTGGACGTTGATCGCGCCCTCTGGCAAGTCGGCCACGAAATCTACGCCGCGTAGCTTGGCATCCTTGCCGAGGAATTCAGCAAGGTTCCCAAGCATGTTGATCAAGTCAAAGCTCTCTTCTTCTTCCTTCACAAGCTCACTGTCGAGACGGGAGGCGTTTGAAATATCACTGACCAAACGATCAAGACGTTTGACATCGTGTTCGATCACTTCCAGCAAACGCTCGCGTTGATCGTCGCGCTTGGCCACACGCATGGTGCCAACGGCAGATCGCAACGAAGCGAGTGGGTTCTTGATCTCATGGGCGACATCGGCAGCGAACTGTTCGTTGCCCTCAATCCGTTCATAGAGCGCTGCGACCATGCCGCGTAACGCCGTCGACAAGCGGCCAATCTCATCCGGGCGGCCGCTGAGGTCAGGAATACGGACGCGACCGGGTGACATCTTGCGCGCATTCTTTTCTTGGCTGGCTTCAGCAGCTGTCGCCAGCTGGGCCAGCGGGTTCGCGATGGTCGAGGCAAGTACAAGGCTCAGACCGATACTGACAAGCACACCGACAAAGAAGAGGCGCAGGAATTGTTCGCGTTCGCGCCGCACAAGGCTATCCACTTCACCCGCGGCGGTCGTGACGGCGATGACGCCAACGGCCACCCCGTTGCGCATGATCGGCGTTGTCACAATAAAGCTTGTTGCACCGTTGATTTCGGAGGCTTCCAATTGGGTGCCGTTCGCAACCGCTTGGCGCACGTTCTCTTGAGAAAGCCGGATGAACGCCTGTTCTTCGCTGATCTCATCTTCGCCCCATGAACCCAGGCCGATCAAGCTTTCCCAGATCGACACAAGCAAATCCAAAACATAGGTGCCACCGGTTTGATCTGCGAGCTCGGCAATCTGGTTTGAGTTCAAACTGCCTGTCGCACGAGCCACCAGAGTTGTGTCGGGCGCAAACACAGACACCTCGACACCGCCCCGCAGGTTTAGCCCTTCAAGTGTTGCTGCAGGGTTGATGCCATCTGCGGTGACCAGATTAACAGGCGCAATCGTGGGCAACTGCCCTTCGAATACATCGGCAATCAACTGTGCTTCGTTGACGAGCCCGTTTGCACGTTGAAATGCCAAACTATCACGCGAGGGGCTAAGATAGAGCACACCTGAAATCAATAAGATCAAGGCGATTAGATTGAAGGTGATGATCTTTCGCGCAATCGGAGACTTGCGCAGCGCAAAGAGCCGGCCACCGGGCATTTCTTCGACGGCGATATGGTCAGTAACGAAATCAGGATCGACCCAGTCGTCGCCCAAAACCAAATCAGGCGTACGCGCCGCAGCGCGCACGGACTTGAGGTCGCGTACGTCGATCTTGGGCGCTGCCGTCATGGCTTACTCTTCGTTGTAGCGGTACCCGATTCCATAAAGGGTCTCGATCGCAGAGAACTCGTTATCCGTGTTGCGAATCTTTTTGCGCAGGCGCTTGATGTGGCTGTCGATCGTACGATCGTCCACGTAGACTTGGTCATCATAGGCGACATCCATCAGCTGATCGCGGCTTTTCACAAAGCCGGGTCGCTGGGCCAAAGCCTGCAACAACAAAAATTCTGTTACCGTAAGGGATACGTCTTTCCCTTTCCATTTCACTGCGTGACGGAGCGGATCCATCACCAATTCACCGCGCACCATGACTTTGGTATCTTCGGTTTCCTCAATTTCTTCTCCGGCAATCGCATCTTGCCTACGCAAGAGCGCCCGGATTCGTTCAACAAGTAAACGCTGAGAAAATGGCTTTTTTACGTAATCGTCCGCACCCATGCGCAGACCGAGGACTTCGTCGATCTCATCGTCCTTGGATGTCAGGAAAATAACGGGCATCGAGGTCTTTTGGCGCAATCTTTGCAGCAAATCCATCCCGTCCATCCGTGGCATTTTGATGTCAAGAACGGCCATGTCGGGCATGCGCTTGTTAAAAGCCTCAAGCGCAGACAGACCGTCATTATAGGTCTCAACCTCAAATCCTTCAGCCTCAAGCGTCATTGAGACAGATGTGAGGATGTTCCTGTCGTCGTCAACAAGTGCAATTCTAGACATGAATAGAAATCCTTCAGTGTAAACGATGACGCTCTTGCTGGCGTTGCCCCTGACTTTTCAACGTTTTAGCTCAGCGAATCAACACCTAACTGGTTGATTGCCACAAAATTGCCTTAATTGAGTTAATTTTGTCGGGTTTCTCCCATAGACCGCTTGGGCAACTGGCAGTTATTCGCACTGGTTGCGCTAACATTGAAATGGTTGCGCTAACGATGTGCCGCGGGGGTATCGGCGTTTGAAAACTTGGTGCTATGGAAGAGCCATCGCTGGCTAGTCAGGCCACCACACAAAGGAGCGAACCCATGGACCAAGGTACGGTCAACCCTTCGATGAAGCTTGAAGATCAAGGCATCACAGGGCTGGGTTATGTGTATTATAACCGCTCTGAAACTGAATTACATGATGCCGCCGTTGCCGCCGGCGAGGGTGTGACGGGCAAAGGCGGCACGTTCCTTGTGTCGACTGGCAAGCACACGGGCCGTTCGCCCAAAGATAAGTTCGTCGTCAAAACAGACAATGTTGCCGACACAATCTGGTGGGAAAACAACCCGCCAATGGATCCCGCGCATTTCGATGTGCTGTACACAGATATGCTGGAGCACATGAAAGGCGGCACCTACAACGTCCAAGACCTTTTTGGTGGTGCTGATCCGGCACACCGTTTGGATGTGCGCGTCGTGACCGAATTGACATGGCATGGCCTGTTCATTCGTCACATGTTGCGCCGCCCCGAAGCATCAGAGCTCGCCACGTTTGCCCCTGATTTCACAGTGATCAACTGCCCGACGTTCAAAGCCGATCCAGCCAAACATGGCTGCCGGTCCGAAACTGTGATTGCGATGAACTTTGAGAAAAAGCTGATCTTGATCGGCGGGACAGAGTACGCAGGCGAGAACAAGAAGTCGGTCTTCACATTGTTGAACTACTTGCTGCCGGAAAAAGGCATCATGCCGATGCACTGCTCGGCCAACCACGCGCCCGGCAACCCGGTTGATACGGCCGTCTTTTTTGGTTTGTCAGGCACAGGCAAGACGACGCTCTCTGCAGACCCGACCCGCGTTTTGATTGGCGATGACGAGCACGGCTGGTCAGACCGTGGCACTTTCAACTTCGAGGGTGGCTGCTATGCCAAGACCATCGGTCTGGACCCAGAAGCCGAGCCTGAAATCTATGCGACATGTGAAATGCCGCATACAGTGATCGAGAATATGGTGTTCGATCCCGATACTCTTGAGCTTGATTTCGAAGACGACAGCCTAACTGCCAACATGCGGTGTGCGTATCCGCTGAACTACATCTCCAACGCATCCGACACTGCGCTGGGCGGACACCCCAAGAACATCATCATGTTGACCTGCGATGCGTTTGGCGTTTTGCCCCCCATTGCGCGTCTGACACCGGCACAAGCGATGTATCACTTCCTGTCCGGCTTCACATCGAAAGTCGCCGGTACAGAGCGCGGCGTGACCGAGCCAGAGCCGACCTTCAGCACCTGCTTTGGTGCGCCCTTCATGCCACGTCGTCCCGAAGTTTATGGCAACCTGCTACGTTCAAAAATCGCAAGCCATGGTGCGACTTGCTGGTTAGTGAATACTGGCTGGACGGGTGGCGCCTATGGCACTGGGTCTCGGATGCCAATCAAGGCGACACGCGCATTGTTGTCTGCGGCCCTTGATGGCACGTTGATCGAAAGCACCTTTCGCAAGGACGTGCATTTTGGTTTCGAAGTACCTATTTCCGTTGATGGCGTTGATGATGGTTTGCTCAACCCGCGTGATACCTGGGTGGATAAGGCAGCCTATGACGCGCAGGCTGAAAAGCTGGTCACGATGTTCAGCAACAACTTTGAGAAATACGTGCCGTTCATCGACGACGACGTCAAAGCGGCGGCGATTGGTTAAAGAGGGTAAGGTGGATCACGATCCACCTTACGCGTCGCACAGTTGGCATAGACAAACCAGGTTTCATGCATAAGTAACCCTGCATGAAACCTTTGGTCCTATCTTGCCTCGCAATCACACTTGTTGCGACGTCAGCCTCGGCTGAGAATGTGCAGTCGTCTCAGATCGCATTTCTCGAAGCCGGTATTCTTTGCGGACCAGAAACGATCGGAACCATCCCCGCACCCGGAACGATCGAAGGTGCGACACATATTATTGAGAACGAGCCTGACTTCGTCTCGACGGTACAGGTTGTTCCAGCGGTCATCGGACTTGGGTTTGGCGTAAAATCACAATCGGTGATGCCGGATGGCATCGACAGCGTTGAAATCATCGTCACCCACCCCGAAATGGGCGAAACAGCGGTGGCCATGCAAAGCTTTAGCACCCGCATCAGTGGCGCTGATCCATCACTCACATTCTATCAGTTCGACCACATCTATGAGCTCGTCCATGGCACATGGCAATTTGTGGCGCGGTCAGGTGAAACACCGCTCTATTCAGTTTCATTCGAGGTCGTTGACCCACGGCTGGTTCCAGAGCTAGCAAGCCTGTGCGGCTATATGGACTTGCTGTCCTAACCCATCAGACCACGGCGGATCAGGTTCACACCAGCAATCACCAAGACCCACAACGTGACACGGCGAAACCGCTCTTGATCGAACCGGTCGCCAAGACGAAACCCTAGCCACATCCCCAAAAGCGCAGGTACCACCAATGCGGCAGAAAACGTCCATGTCTGCGCGTTCAAAATGCCCGATTGCAAATGCCCGACAAGTAACATCACGGACCCAAGCCCATAGATCACACCCTGCACCGACATTTGCCGTTCGCGCGGTGTATTCAACGCCAGCAAATATAGAACGGTCGGCGGGCCCCATGTCCCTGCCAAGCCCCCCAGGATGCCGGAAAGCGTACCCGCCCCCCATTCAAAGGGCCGTCGCCAGCGCGGCGTGATCTGCGGACGCCATCCGATCAGCTGAATAATGCAAAGGCCAACGACAGGAACCCCAAGGACAATGTACATAACATTACCGGGAATGCTGCGCACGAACTGGGCGGCAACGAGGATCATAATGCAGACGACCAAGATATAGCGCCAATGTTCCAGCAGCGATTGGCGTGCGTTGCCGATGCCTGACCGGGCAACTTGCAGGCCGTTCGCAATCACGATTGGAATCACGATCCCGGCAACGACCAGTTCAGGCGGGATCAATATGCCCATGCCCGAAATCATAATCAGTGGCATCGCAAACCCTACGGCACCTTTTACAAAGCCACCCAGCAGCGTCACAGCACAGGCGAAAACGAAAATTGCGGGCGTTACGAGGGTCAGAATATCGGCCATATCCCCTCTTACGACATTCCCGAACGCAAGACAGCGGAAAATCACCTGCGACACTTTTGTGCGTTGAAATATCTCTGGACGAATAATTATTGCGCTGCACTTGCAAAGTGATTATCTCTGCACCTGCAAATTGATAGGAGTCGCAAAATGGCGCATGATGGTCAGGATATGACGTTGAACCAAAACCCAATTCTGGCTGATCTGCTGACGCTAACCGCTTCTGCGATCCCTGCTGTTGATGCGATTGTTACACGTGCCAAAGACGCTGTGCGCGCCGTAGTCGAAGACGGTGGACGCATCTCTGGAAAACTGATCGAGGAACACCAGACAGCGGCCCACGGGCTGGCATGGTTGGCCACTTACGCGCAATCGTTGCAGCAAATGCAAAACTGGGCCGAACGCCTGCAAGCGGATGGCAAGTTCGGCGAAGTTGAACAGCTGATCCACCAAATCGCATTTGGCGAATACCTTTGGCAGATCTACGGCGGCATCCCAATGAGCCAGGGCGAAATCTTGCGCTTGCAAGACATTGGCCTGTCCCAAGACGACATGCGCGACCTAATGCAGCCGGCCGTGATGACCCTCACGCAGAACGGCAATACCCAAGCCGCCCGCATGCGCCTTGTCACCCTGATGGAAGAGCAATCCGCAAACATCACCGTCGGCGCGTCCGGCCTTGATGATGAGCTAGAGATGATCCGCGAGCAATTCCGTCGTTTCAGCATCGAGCGGGTCGAACCTGATGCGCATGACTGGCACCTGAAGGATGAATTGATCCCGCTGGAAATCATCGACGAGATGGCCGAGATGGGCGTCTTTGGCCTGACGATCCCCGAAGAATACGGCGGCTTTGGGCTTTCGAAGGCATCTATGTGTGTCGTGTCCGAAGAACTCTCACGCGGCTATATTGGGGTCGGCTCATTAGGCACCCGGTCCGAAATTGCGGCCGAGTTGATCCTGTGCGGCGGAACCGAAGAACAAAAGCAGCAATGGCTGCCGGGGCTTGCCTCCGCCGAAATCCTGCCGACGGCGGTGTTTACTGAACCCAATACCGGCTCTGACCTTGGCAGCCTGCGCACCCGCGCCGTCAAAAAAGGCGACGATTGGGAAGTCACCGGTAACAAGACATGGATCACCCACGCGACACGGACCCATGTCATGACGATGCTGGCACGGACAGATCCGGACACGACGGACTATCGCGGCCTGTCCATGTTTTTGGCCGAAAAGACCCCCGGCACCGAAGAAGATCCCTTCCCGACCCCCGGCATGACCGGTGGCGAGATTGAGGTGCTAGGGTATCGTGGCATGAAAGAGTATGAGCTTGCCTTTGACGGCTTCGCTATCAAAGGCGAAAACTTGCTGGGCGGGGAAACCGGCAAAGGTTTCAAGCAGCTAATGCAAACATTCGAAAGTGCGCGCATCCAAACAGCCGCGCGCGCCGTTGGTGTGGCGCAATCGGCTTTGGACGTCGGCATGCAATACGCCCAAGATCGCAAGCAATTTGGCAAATCACTGATCAGCTTCCCCCGCGTTGCGGGCAAGTTGGCCATGATGGCGGTCGAGATTATGGTAGCCCGTCAGCTCACCTATTTTAGCGCCCATGAAAAAGACAACGGTCGCCGCTGCGACCTCGAAGCCGGAATGGCAAAGCTACTGGGCGCCCGGATCGCGTGGGCCTGCGCTGATAACGCTTTGCAGATTCACGGCGGGAACGGCTTTGCACTTGAATACAAGGTCAGCCGCATTCTGTGCGACGCGCGTATCCTCAACATTTTTGAAGGTGCAGCAGAGATTCAGGCACAAGTCATCGCGCGACGTTTGCTGGATTAAGTTGCTTTCCCCCGCAAGACGGCTACTTGTCTTTGGATTGGGCTGCAGGGGAACACCGTGACAAAAACTGTCTTACTCACCGGCGTGTCCGGTTACATCGCCAAGCATATCGCGCTGCAACTGCTTGAGGCTGGCTATCATGTGCGCGGCACCCTGCGCAGCCTGTCGCGCAGCGCCGAGGTGAAAGAGGCTGTACGCCCACACCTCAGCGATACCACTGATCTGGACAATCGCCTGCGTTTCGTGGCCCTTGATCTGACCTCTGACGACGGTTGGGACGATGCAATGACAGGCATTGATGTAGTCATGCATACCGCTTCGCCTTTCCCTTTGGAGCAGCCCAAAAACGAGGAAGACTTGATCCGCCCTGCGGTCGACGGCGCATTGCGTGCACTGGTGGCGGCGCACAAAGCGGGCATCACGCGAGTGATCCTGACCTCCTCGACCGTGGCGATCAGCGGTTCACAACTGCCCCCAGGTGACAGCGCCTTCGACGAGAAAAACTGGACCGATCCAACGGACCCAGAAGTTCCCGCATATGGTCGTTCCAAAACGCTGGCAGAACAGGCGGCTTGGGACTTTGTGCGCGCGCAAGCGGCTGACATGCAGCTGACTGTCGTCAATCCAGGCTTTGTTTTGGGCGCACCGCTGGATGCGCATTTCGGCACCTCAATATCAGTGATTGAACGGCTCTTGCGGGCAAAAGATCCGATGCTGCCCAATATTGGTTTTGCGACGGTTGACGTGCAGGATGTGGCCGAGATGCATGTAAGGGTCATTGATCAGCCGGAAAGTTATGGACAACGGATCATGACCGTGGACCGGTTCATCACATTCCAGGAACTCGCCCAAGCAATTAAGATGGCCTATCCAGATCGCAAGATCGTGACCCGTGTCGCCCCTGATTTTGTGATCAGGTTCTTGGGGCTGTTTGACCCTGCAATCAAATCCATCATCCCAAGTCTTGGCCGGGTCGACAAAGTGGATAATGCCCGTGCCTTGGCGACCCTTGGGCGTGGGATGCGACAAGCGCATAAGGCGGCAGTTTCTTCTGCGGCCTATTTGATCGACAACAAGCTAGTCTAAATGTCACCTGCCCGCGCAATCGCCTCAAGCAAACGCCCGCGTGCGGCTGGCATGGGGCGATCACCAAGGCTCTTGATTAAGCGGTGCTCCATAAAATAGCCCGTGGTACCCAGTGCCTTGATGATCTCTGTATTGGAGGCATCGCCCTTTCCCGCTAGCACCTCTGGCAAGGGCAGCATCCGGTCCGCCCATTCACCAGCAGCCTCACGGCTTACGGCACGCCCGGATTTGGGCGACACATAGATAAGCTCTTCATTCACGCCGCGCACAGCACAAGCCGACAGATCCAACCCAAACCCCATCTCGTCCAACAAAGCCTGTTCCCAGCGCAAATAGGCCAAAGGCCACAGATCTGACTGACCCAGAAGATCAAGCAAAGCGATGGTACGGCCATACAGCTGCGGATGGGTCTCATTCTCCGGCAAAACCATCGCAAGCAGGCTGCACACAGCGTTCAACCCTGCCAAAGCAAGCCGATCCCCCATGGCCGCGGCAGCACGGCTGCGTATTGGTTCTACCGTAAAACTGCCCAGATGGCTTTCGAGCCTTGCTTTCCAAGCGACAGACAATTGTGCGCCGGGCTGTAAGATAGGGGCAAGCTTGCGGCTGGTGCCACCGCGGACCACACCGGAATGGCGACCATGGGTGGCGCTAAACACTTCGATGATCACAGCGTTCTCGCCAAAGGGCCGCGCGGCAAGCAACGCAGCATCCGAGCGCCATTCAATCATTCTGGATCACCAAAAACATAAGGGCATAACAGACCGTCTGCACTTCTCTTGCAAGCCTTCACGTGCGGTGTAAGGGTAGATGCCTCCGGCGGGAGTTTTTTTGGCAAGATGATAAGGTTTTGTTTACCAAAATAACCGAAGCTAGCTTTGCGGGCCGAGCCTGGAGAGGCGAAGCGCGTGCGAGGTGATGAGCAACGCTCGTGACTGAGGGCAAGGTGGTGCATATCATCTTGCCCTTTAAACTCCCGCCGGAGGCACAAAAGTTAATCGAGCCCCGGTTCATCCAAAAGATGGCGGCCTTGTTTGTCCTCGACCTCGATCACCCAGAGATCGGGGTCGAAACTGCATTGTTTGGTGACGGATTGATCGACGTCTTTTTCAGCACCTTCCACCAGGACCATCCACTTGCGATCGCCAGTCATCAGATCGAAACTGCGCTGATAGCAGCACGCCTGACCGTCCAGCGTGTTGAGCTTGATCAGAACCGCACCTGCAGTGCTATCACCGCGTTGCACGACAAAGGCGGGGATGGCAATCAGCCTCAGACGTGTCAGATAGGCCGAAACCCAGATATCAGCGGTTAACTTCAAGCGTTGCCATCTTTGAAATCTAGGCCCATTTCCGAGTAGCGCTCGGATTCCTCAAGCCAGTTCGGGCGCACTTTCACTTTCACGAAAAGATGCACGCGGCGCCCAAGGAACTCTTCCAATTCAAGCCGCGAGGCCTGACTGATCGCCTTTACGGTTTCCCCGCCCTTGCCCAGCACGATCCCTTTGTGGCCATCGCGGGCTACATAGATCAACTGATCAATCCGGGCAGACCCATCGGGGCGTTCTTCCCAGTTTTCAGTTTCGACCGTCAGCTCATATGGCAGTTCTTGGTGCAGGCGCAGCGTCAGCTTTTCGCGGGTCATTTCGGCCGCAATCATCCGCATCGGCAGGTCAGCAATTTGATCTTCGGGGTAGAGGTAGGGTCCTTCGGGAACTTGGGTGACGAGCCAATCACGCAGGGCATCACAACCATGGCCCCGTTCTGCAGAAATCATGAAGGTTTCGGCAAAGGGGTACGCTTCGTTCATCTGCTGGGTCAGCGCCAAAAGCACCTCTGACTTCACCCTATCGATTTTGTTGATCGCGAGCGCGACGGGAGATTTCCCTGCGCGCTCTGACAACGTCTCGATAATCGCCTTCACGCCATCAGTCACACCCCGGTGCGCTTCGATCATCAAAACAACGACGTCAGCGTCAGCAGCCCCACCCCAAGCAGCCGCCACCATCGCGCGATCAAGTCGGCGACGTGGTTTGAAAAGGCCCGGAGTATCGACAAAGATTAGCTGCGCGTTCTCAGCCATCGCAACACCGCGAATACGTGCGCGGGTCGTTTGCACTTTATGCGTGACGATGGATACTTTCGCACCGACCATCCGGTTCAGCAGCGTCGATTTACCCGCGTTTGGTTCACCGATCAGGGCTACAAAGCCCGCTTTGGTTTGGACATCAGTCATGTATCGACTTTCTTCAAAAGGGCGGTGGCCGCAGCCTGCTCGGCATGGCGCTTGGACCCCGCCGTCGCTTGTTCGGTTTGACCAGAGGCCAGACGTACCTCAATTGTAAACACAGGTTGATGGTCTGGCCCAGTCCGCGCTACCTCGACATATTGCGGAGGGACTTCTCCACGGGCCTGCGCCCATTCTTGCAAGGCGGTTTTCGCGTCGCGGGCATCATCGGCTACGTTGTTTATGCGCTCGCCCCACAGACGCAGGATCGCGGCACGTGCGGCATCAAATCCACCGTCTTGATAAATCGCAGCAATCACGGCTTCCATCGCGTCGGCCAGCAAGGCTTCTTTGCGCCGCCCGCCCGACTTCATCTCGGACCGTCCGAGTTTGAGAACCGCGCCCAAGTCAATCTGACGGGCCACATCGGCACAGGCTTCGCGGCGGACAAGCGCATTATAGCGTGGCGCAAGCAAACCCTCTGGAGCTGAAGGGTCTGCCTTCAACAAAGCTTCGGCCATCACCAAGCCTAAAACGCGGTCGCCCAGAAATTCCAGACGCTGGTTGTCATCGCGATGCGGGCTGACAATCGAAGAATGCGTGACCGCACGGATCAAGGTTTCTGGGTTGGCAAAGGGATGCCCGAGCCTTTGCGAAAAGGCAGAGAGTTCAGCTGAGAGCTTCAATCGAGTGCCTTAAAGAAACGATCAGAGCGCCATGTCCAGAACGCGAACATGGAGCGACCTGCAGAGGAAAACATGACTCGGTCTGCACGTCCGACAATATTGTTCCGGTCCACAAAGCCAACACCACGGGCAGCTTGGGCCACACGGCTATCGGTGGAATTGTCGCGATTATCGCCCATGAAGAAAAACTGCCCTTCGGGGACGGTAAACACACCGGTGTTGTCGGTCGGACGCGGTGCGATATCCAAGATTGCGTGGCTGACACCATTTGGTAGCGTTTCAATAGAACGCGGCTTCTCGCAGATCGCACCGAACCCAACAGCCCCGTTCGCACACTGTGGACGCAGACCCAGCGGGCCCTGTGGTTCCATGATTTCGGTGAAGGTTCCGGCGGCTTCAATCTGCACGGGTTCATCGTTGATCTGCAGCACACCGTCGATCATCTGAATACGATCGCCGGGGACGCCGATCAGGCGCTTGATGAAATCACGGCCATCAACAGGATGGCGGAACACGACGATATCGCCACGTTCAGGCTCTGATCCGAAAATCCGATCTTCACGATCCTCAAGGAATCCGCAAAAATCGTCTGCACCCAAATCAAGCCCAACCTGCGGAATGCGGATCGATGGACAGGATGCGTAGGAATAACCATAGGCCATTTTGTTCACGAACAGAAAATCACCGATCAACAGGGTGTCTTTCATGGACCCTGACGGAATCCAGAATGGTTGAAAGAACAAGGTGCGAAAGATACCTGCAATCACCAATGCCCAAAACACCGTTTTGACTGTTTCGATGAGCCAAGGGAAAAATCCCGTATTTTCGGCTTTGTCGGCCATTGCCTAATCCTTGCTTTGGGTTTGAGGCTACATGAGGGTGCAGGCTTGTGCTGTCAAGCGATGGGACGCGCCTCTATCACGACAAACGCCTGCGCCCAAGGGTGATCGTCCGTCAAAGTCACGTGAATGATCGCTTCGTGACCTTCCGGTGTCATCTGATCCAGCCGTTCTTTGGCCCAGCCAGTGACAGCCATGACAGGTTGTCCGGTACGCAGGTTGGACACAGCCATGTCTTTCCACGAAATGCCCATGCGCAGGCCTGTGCCTAGCGCCTTTGAACAGGCCTCTTTCGCGGCCCAGCGTTTGGCATAGGTGCCTGCTACATCTTTGCGGCGCTCTGCCTTACCCTGCTCAACCTCGGTAAAGACACGGTTACGAAATCGGTCGCCGAAACGGTCCAGCGTAGCTGCGATCCGTTCTATATTCGCAAGATCAGTTCCAACGCCCAGTATCATGCGGCCAGTTCCATATCGATGACTTTAATGCCCTGAACGCCATCGCGACACATACGAACCAGCCGCGACCCTAGCGCTTGATGATCCGGATCATCGATGTAGCGGTGCGACGCGTCCTCATTCAAAAAGTGGCAGATAAATGCATAAGCGCAGTCTTCGGACATGTTCTCGAAATCTCTATTCACGCCATGTTCAAAGTAGGTGAACCCTGTGATCGTTTCGCGCAAGGCGTGGATGCCATCCATGATCTCTGCCAGCTCATCCTGGTCATAACCATGCGGCAAATCCAGAAGGACAATGTGCCTTATCATGCCCGCGCCTGATCCATGATCTCGCGCATTTCGGTGATAGCCGGGGCAAGACCTCTGAAAATGGCTTCGCCAATAATAAAGTGGCCAATATTTAGTTCCACCACTTGTGGCAGGGCCGCGATGGGGCTGACACAGTCGTAGGTCAATCCATGCCCGGCATGAACCTCTAGACCCAGATCATCAGCAAAGGCAGCCATTTCGGTCAGCTTGCGCAGTTCTTCGTCGCGCGCATCAAAACGGCCTTCGGCATGGGCGTCGCAATAGGCACCTGTGTGCAGTTCAATGACCTCGGCGCCAATGCGGTTCGCAGCCTCGATCTGGCGTTGGTCGGCGGCAATAAAGATAGAGACCCGACAGCCAGCGTCGCGCAAGGGCGCAATATAATGGGCCAGCGCGTTCTCTTCGCGCGCAACCTCAAGCCCGCCTTCGGTTGTCCGCTCTTCACGTTTTTCCGGCACGATACAAACCGCATGCGGTTTGTGGCGCAAAGCAATCGCCTGCATTTCGGCCGTTGCGGCCATTTCAAAATTCAACGGACCTTTGAGTGCATCCATCAATCCTTCGATATCTGCATCAGAGATATGCCGGCGGTCTTCGCGCAGATGCGCAGTAATACCATCTGCGCCGGCCTCTTCGGCAATGACCGCCGCACGCACTGGGTCAGGCATTGCGCCACCACGAGCGTTTCGCACGGTAGCGACATGGTCGATATTCACTCCAAGGCGCAATCTTTTGGTCATCTGGGGCATTCCTTTGTCTTGCGGGGCCTAGTGATTGGCGTCTTCGCTAGGTGATGTCTTTTTCTTTAACTGGTCAAGCTTTGCCAACAGCGCCTTTTTGCGGCGCTTCTGGTACGCGCTGATCACAGGAACCGACAAATAATAGGCAATTGTCGCGGCTATCAGACCAGGAACTATCCCGCCCACAAGATAAGGAAAGAAAACATCATCATAAAAGACCTCTAGCCCCCGCCAGTTGATCCGGTCGGGGGTAAAGATCGCCACAATGTTGTTCCATAGATCAAAACTTGCATCAGCGAATTTCTGACCCAGATGGTCATTGCGCCCGGGCGGCAGGCCCAGCATCCAAGAACCGAGGCTGATGGACAAATACCCAATCGGCGGAAACGTCAGAGGATTGCCAAAGAACGTCGCCATCAATGCGGCGAGGATATTGCCGCGCAACAGGCGCGCAATGATCGCGCCAAAAACGAAATGCAGGCCGAAAAGCGGTGTAAAACAGATGAACACACCTGCCCATATCCCGCGGCTGATTTTTTGTGGCGTATCTGGCAAACGGCGGACGCGGTGTTTGACGTATTCGAAAGCACGGGTCCAGCCGCCTCGGGGATAGAAGAAATCCAGCACGATCTGCCAGATCGCGCGTCTATCCCTGCGTTTGAAGACCAATACTCGTCATCCTTCTCTGCGGGAATTTCCCGCGCCCAGCGCTGCAAGCCCCGGATCCTTGTGCCGCGAAATCGTCGACACGTTACTTTCTGCCTCTAACGCGGTCTGTACGCGGTGCAAATGCTCCGCGTCGCGCAAGTCTACGTCGATCAGTAACCTAAAATAGTCCGGTTTCCGATCAATGAACTTCAAGTCAGAGATATTGGCGTTCTGCTCACCAATCAATGTGCAAATACGTCCCAGTACACCAGAATCATTGGTGATAGTGACGTCAAAGGTCACCGTGTTCACAGCACCATGCGTGCCTTCCTTCCAGTGAAGGTCGATCCAACGCTCTGGCTGCTCTTCGTAATCGGCCAAAGCTTCGCAATCGATGGCATGCACGACGACACCCTGCCCACGAAATGTGATCCCCAAAATACGTTCACCCGGAACAGGCTGACAGCAAGCACCGCGCTGCTGCACCTGATCGGGCGCCAAGCCGACAACGGCACGCCCCTGCTCAATCTCTTCGCCTTGGACGTTCTCAAGCTCCGGATAGATCGCCGTCACGACCTTGCGTCCTGTCAACTCGGCACTGCCCAGACGCGCGAGCAATTCCTCGACACTATCAATCGCGAGCGCCTTGGCTGCAGTCTTGAGTGCCTTTTCTGTGCTCTTCTTGCCGACATTTTCGAATGCGACGCGCGCCAACTCACGGCCCAATCGCACGAATCGTTCGCGGTCTTCTTCACGCAAGGATCGCCGGATCGCGGTTTTGGCCCGACCGGTGACAGCAATATCAATCCAAGTTGCTTGCGGCGTTTGCCCTTCGGCGGTGATCACATCAACAGATTGCCCGTTCTTCAGACGCGTCCAGAGCGGCACCCTCAGCCCATCAACCTTGGCCCCAACACAAGCCGACCCGATCCGCGTGTGGATCGCATAGGCGAAATCAATTGGGGTCGCGCCGCGCGGCAATTTAATCACGTCACCCTTAGGTGTGAAACAGAACACTTGGTCCTGATACATCTCAAGCTTGACCGCCTCTAAGAACTCTTCGTGGTCCTGATCCTCATCCAGTCGATCAGTCAGCGATGAAATCCACTGCACAGGATCAACAGCAAAGCGGTTCTCGACCCGTTCACCGTTCTTATAGGACCAGTGTGCCGCCACACCCGTCTCAGCAACTTCGTGCATTTCGCGGGTGCGGATCTGCACTTCCACTTGTTTACCATCCCGACCAGACACGGTGGTGTGGATCGAACGGTAGCCGTTGGTTTTCGGCTGGCTGATGTAGTCCTTGAACCGCCCCGGCACAGCGCGCCACCGTTGGTGGATTGCGCCTAGAACACGGTAACAATCGGCCTCAGTCGCGACGATAATGCGAAAGCCATAGATGTCGGCAAGGCGGCTGAACCCTTGCTCTTTTTCCTGCATTTTGCGCCAGATCGAATACGGCTTCTTTGCGCGTCCAATCACTTCTGCGGTGATCGCGGCTTTCTCCAGCTCTACACGCATGTCTGCTGTAATTTTCTGGATCACATCACCCGTTTCGCGCTGCAAAGTAATGAAACGGCGAATGATCGAATTACGGCCTTCGGGGTTGAGCACGCGGAAAGACAAATCTTCCAACTCTTCGCGCATCCACTGCATACCCATCCGGCCCGCAAGCGGCGCAAAAATATCCATCGTCTCGCGCGCTTTTTGCGCCTGCTTTTCAGGACGCATGGATTTGATCGTGCGCATATTGTGCAGACGGTCGGCAAGCTTAACCAAGGTCACACGCAGATCGCGCGACGTCGCCATAAAGAGCTTGCGGAAATTCTCGGCCTGTTTGGTCTGGGTCGATGTCAGTTGCAGATTTGTGAGTTTGGTAACGCCATCAACCAGATCGGCAATTTCACGGCCAAAGCGTTTTTCGACATCGACGAAAGACGCTTTGGTGTCCTCAATCGTGTCATGCAACAGCGCCGTGATCAGCGTGGCGTCATCCATTTGCTGTTCGGCCAGAATTCCAGCGACAGCGACGGGGTGCGTGAAATAGGGCTCGCCCGAATGCCGGAACTGCCCTTCGTGCATTTCAGCACCAAAGACAAAAGCATCACGCAACAGCGCCTGATTGGAATTGGGGTTGTAGGTGCGGACCAGAGCAATCAGATCATCTGCAGTCGTCATCTGGTCCCGCGCCCATCCATATAAGGCCGGTAAGGCGGCCTTAGCGCTGCCCTTGCGCATCCATCAATGCGCGCAGCAGTTTCTCTTCTGACATATCATCTTCGGCAGGCTTGTCGCTTTCAGCACCCATCAACAAG
>Ga0115562_1001032_pt1 | contig 20816 bp, 16 predicted proteins | sample COGITO_mtgs_1105_6_FD_87200 | JGI IMG/M metagenome (GOLD analysis project Ga0115562, IMG submission 87200) | Pelagic marine microbial communities from North Sea - COGITO_mtgs_110516 | ecosystem: Environmental > Aquatic > Marine > Epipelagic | place: Germany:Helgoland, sampling site Kabeltonne...
CGTGCGCCATTCTGTTCTTTTAGCCGCCCTCTTGGGGGCTACCTCTAGTCTCTTTTGGGCGGGCAATGCCATTGTCGGCAAGGTGGTGGTTGCCACGCTGCCGGCCTTCACCCTGTCTCAGTTCCGCTGGGCCTTAGCCTTTGTGTTGCTGGCACCCTTCGGTCTGCCTCGAGTTTACCGACAATGGCACTGGTATCGTCAACATCTGCCCTATTTAAGTCTGCTCGCGTTACTCAGTGTCGGTTTCTATAACACCTTGCAATATTGGGCATTGGAATATACCGAGCCGGTTAAGGTCGGTGCCATGTTGGCTCTAATGCCACTGTCTATTGCGGTGGTGTCGGGTTTTCTGGGCGGCCGGAAGTTAAGCGCACTGGAGTGGCTGACCTCGATCGTGGCGGTGTTCGGGGCTGTGGTAGTGGTCAGTAATGGCCAGTGGTCGGTGTTTTTCAGTCAGCAACGCGGTTGGCTCGGCGAACTGTTGATGGTCTGTGCGGTGAGCAGTTGGGCCTTTTATTCGGTGCTGTTAAAGCGCTTGCCCCACGATGGGATTGAGCCCATCGGACTGTTGACCTTCTTTGTCGGTGTCGGTTGCGTGTTGATCCTGCCCTTTTGGCTCTATGATGTCCGCCACGAGGCGATCTTTGTGCCGCCACCGGAACTGTGGTGGTCGATAGCTTTTGTCGCAATCTTTCCATCGATTCTGTCTTTTATGTGCTGGAATAAGGCGGTCAGCCTGGCCGACCCGACTATCGCCGGATTAATGGTGACGACGGCACCGCTATTCAACGCGATGTTGTCCATGGCCTTTCTTAACGCGCACATTTCCTTGACCCAGTGGAGTGGTATCGCGATTGTTATTGTCGGTGTAGCCTCAACCCTATTGCTTTCGCGCCGGCAAACCGTGGTGCCAGTCCCTGCCCCGGTTTAGGCGCGTTTGAAGCATTCGAGCAGCTCGTCGATCGATTTTAGTTTGAAAAAGTAATATCCCTGTAATTCCTCACAATCCAGTGCCGACAGAAAGACTACCTGTTCGGCACTCTCTACGCCCTCGGCGACGACTCGTAAGCCCAAGGTATGGCCCATCTTCAAAATAGCCCGCACCAGCTCATCGGATTTGATCGAGGTGCCAATCGCTCGAATAAAGGTGATATCGACCTTGAGTACATTGAGCGGCAATGATTGCAGTATGCCTAAGTTGGAATAGCCGGTACCGAAGTCGTCTAAGGCAAACTTAAAACCCATGCTGCTGAGGGCCCGCATATTGCCCATCATCGCCGCGGATTCACTGCTGATTGAATATTCGGTAATCTCCAATTCAAACTGACTGGCGCGCACCCCATATTGGCCGAGCAGGCCGGTTATCGCAGTCACCAGATGCAGATCTTCGAGCTGTTTCGGAGATAGGTTGATCGAAATACTGAGGTTAGCGGGCAAGCGATGTTGGCAGTGCGCCATCATGGCAAAGACCTCTTCTAAGACCCAGTAACCAATATCCGATATCAGGGCCGTCTGTTCGGCGATCGGGATAAATTCGCCTGGCGACACAGTACCCAGAACCGGATCATGCCAGCGCAATAGTGCCTCCATGCTGTGCACATGACTGGGGTGGCCGCCTGATACCCTTGGTTGGTAGACAAGGCGGAGATAGTTGTTACGGATCGCGGCGGGTAAGGAAGACAGTATTTGTTGGCGCCGTTCGTTCTCTTTGGTCAGCCGAGGCGAGTAATAACGGTAATTGCCTCGGGCATGGGTTTTTGCCGAACTCAGCGCCGATTCGGCCATCTGCAGCAGTTGCTCATAGTCTTGTGCATCGTCGGGATACATCGATACGCCCATGGTCAGTTGGGGGTAGACATCAGCATCCAACTGGTAAGGTTCCTTAAGGCTGTGTAATAATTTCTCAACAACTATTACCGATTGTTTATTTTTGTCGATATCGACTAGGGCAATGGCAAAGGTATCGCCTGAGAGCCGGGCGACACAGTCCGATTTACGCGAACCCAGAATTAGCCGTTGGGTGATCTGGATCAGCAACTCATCGCCGGCCAACTGACCGTGTTTTTCATTGACCGCGCGAAAATCATCGACGTTGATCAACAGCAGGGCCAAATGACTGTGGCGTCGAGCGCACACGGCAAGGTTCTTCAGAGTTAATTGTTTAAAGTAGTGACGGTTGGCAACACCGGTTAATGAATCGTTCGATTCAAGCTGGGCCACCTGCTCATCGCGTTTACGCAGATTGTGAATATCCCGGACATAGCCGCTAAACCGAGTGGCATCGGTTTTCGCCAGTCGGTGCTCAAACCAGCGAAACTGATCGCCAATCTTAACCCGATGTTCCAGGCTCAGTTGGTCGCCATCGGTGCCCTTGAAGGCCCGAATTCTGCTCGTCGTCTTAACTCGCTCATCCGGATGCAGCAGGGCGAGAAAATCGCTTACGGACATGTCGGCGGTTGGATAGTTCAACAGTTCCTGGAGCGGTTCACTGAGTTGAATTCGGTCGCCTTCATCGCGCCACCATGAGCCCATCTGGCCGAGTCGTTGAGCGGCCATAAGTTCGAACTCATTCTTTTGTAACGCCTTTCTCTGCTTTTCCCGCTGTAAAAAATTCAGGTGCTGCCAGCCTAGAACGAACGACAGGCATAGCCAAACTGCAAACGCGCTGAGTCGGGTCACGGTATTGCTGCGGATGGCAATCTGATGCATTGCGGCCGAAGACATCGCCAGATTAATTTCAATAGCGTCGTATTTTAGGACGCGTTTAATGGGCACCGGGTCCGTATCGGACAAGCCGCCAACTAATGAATAGGTTTGACCCGCCCCGCGCACACTTACGGCCAGGCCGGTATCCGCTGCGCCGTCCTCTTCCAGCGCCAAGCGCAACCGATCGAGTGCCAGTACCCCGGAGATTAAGCGTTGGCCAGGCCCCGTCACCGGCTGAACGAAGATGATGCCCGGAAAGCCCTGAAGCAGCATAACCGGTCCGATCAAGGTGCTGGTTTGGGTCATGAGTGCGCTTCGATAATAGGGTCCTTGGCCCGGTACGGCGTTTAAATCAACCCCCAGCACCGCCTGGTTTGCGCTGTTGAGTGGGTAGACTTGGCGAACCACCAAGTTCGTGGATAGCGCCACATTGAGAAACAGATTGCGCGGCTCCGGCAATAATTGCCTTAACCAGGAATGATAAATAACGCTCTCGATATCGGCTTGTTGGGCTGCGAGAATTGCAATTGAATTCAAGATGGCATCGTTATTAGTAAAAAATTGGCTCACGGTCTTTTCCGCCAAATCGAGGTCAGCGTTTAACGCCCGCAATGGCGCAGCTTGGGCCTTGCTTGCCAGGGCGCCTTCAAACCACTTTACAAAGGGCAACACGAGACAGGCGGCCATCAAGATTAGGCAAAGCGCTGTATTGCCGTTTCGTCTAAAAAAAACCCAGCCACAGCTGCCCAGTGCGAGCAACGCCAAGGTAGCCTCCTGCCAGACGGAATCGAGCCAGGGTATCGCGAATAGGCAGACCAAGGCCAAGCCGGTTAGCGCTCGGGTCATGGCGCTAATCCCGCCGCATGAGGACTGGTACTGAAGTTAATAATATTACACCTCAAGTCAGGATCTGCGCAGTCTTAAACCTATTGAACGGCCGCGCACTTGGTTGAAGGGAAATCGCACTGGTCTGCGACCCATACCCGACACGGTTACCTGGATCGTATTCGGATTGTGAGCCCTGGGATGATGCCGAATTTGACCTACTTATTGAGTGTAGTCGAAGGCAGGTGAATCGGTAGGCCGACTGATGACCGAGGCTGAGCCTCTGGTCCCGGATCTATACCAGGGGGCAGGGCGCGGAGCCCATACCGGTGCCCAACGTGAGCATCATGGCGGGGAGGTGAAATTGGAAGGCTAAGGCTGCCGCGGCGCTGTCGTGCTCCAGCAGAGCCAAGCCGGTATAACCGCATGCCGGTAACCATTGCCTGTCGAGAGTGCTGGCCAGATGCCGACAATCTTGGCGCAGTCTGCTGTAGATGCCGGCATGATAATCGAAGGGATGACCGTGATCGAGGTAAGCTGCCAAGCTGATGGCCACGGCCATGGGCCCTGGCAGTTCGGCCCGAGTCTGGCGCAGGATGGCGAGCAGCTGGGGCGCTCGGATCTGGCCGTCGAGACTGAAGTCGCGCACCCGCAATGTACTGAGCATGTCGAGGCGGTTACCATAGCGATGGGCAATAGCCCTTTTAATGGCCGTTGCGCCGAAATCGAGCACCAATAGATCGTCTGGACTCCGGTAGGTCTGGGCCAGACCATAGAGCGCCGTATCGGCCCCCCAAGGAGAACAAATCACCGACAGGTCGGCTAGTCGCCCCGCCACTGCACTGGCCAGATGGATACCGAACTGCTGACTGCTCAGGCCCCCGGCGATCACTAGGGTCTGCACCCGCTGCCAATGTCGGCTGAGCGCCTGCTGAAAGATAGTACCCTGTTGCCACGGGGCATAATGGCGTGCGCTGTGGACCACCACAGCAAGACGCTGGGCAAAGATATCCACTGTGCATCGATCCCTGAGTCGGTCGGCATTAAAATGGCTTAAAAAGACGCGCGGTTGGCCCTGGCTGCTGTGGCCCTTGGCGTCTAATAGACCGATCAAGGCATGGCGAGACATTAGCTGATAGGCGGTCAGGTTGGCTGTGCCGCACAGCGGATCATCACTGGCTAAACGGTCGCTGGACACCGCCATGCTATTCAGTGACCCATCTGGCGTCATGAAAAAGGGCGCAGCGATCAATCGTGTGTTAAGCATCCTGATAGTCTCTGTTAGACTGAACAAAAGGGGACTGGCTTAAGGAGCGCGAATCCATTATGACCACACTTTTCCATGAAATAGAAGTGGTAACCTCGCCCGATCGAGTCTGGGCTCTGTTGACGACCCGAGCGGGATTAACTCGTTGGTGGCCGGGTGAGATCTTTATCCAGGGTGGTGATAGTTGGCGCCTGCAACAAGCCGACCGTGGAATGCCACTGGTCTTTAAGGTCGTCGAAGAGGTTCCCGATCAAGTCCTGGAGTGGTTGTGCACACAGGGTGAAGATGATTGGCATAATACTCTGGTGCATTGGCGCATTGAACGCCGAGAAGCCAAGCTGCGACTGATTGTCGAACACCGTGATCTGCGTAAAACGCCCGCAGAATTGGCCCGATTGAACACCCAATGGGGTGTCTGGGTCGATCGAATTGGTCATCAACTGCATCAAGAAATAGACACTATGGACGATAAGGATCTCAATGCCTGGACCTAAAGCTGACATCAATTCAGCCCCATCGGCGGTCAACCTCGACCCGGACGATACGCTTACCAGCCTCAGTCAGGCGAACGCCGAGCCAGGGGATAAGGCCAGCGATTTGGCCTCAACCAATACCGCTGCGGCGCTAGATTTGCCCAGCCTAATCGGCTTGGCCGATCAACAGCCGTCAATTGTTGCCGATCACCCGGACTTTTGGGTCGTTAATAAACCGATCGGTTGGACGGTGCAGCGTGATGAACAGGCGCCCAGCGTGTTGCAGTGGCTGGAAGAAACCTATGGTGCCAAGGTGTATCCGGTACATCGGCTCGATAAGCCCACGTCGGGCCTGTTGCTGGTGGCCAAAACTACGGTTGGCAATCGAGCGCTGAGCCAGGCCTTCGCGCAGCGCGGTATTGAAAAAACGTACCTGGCCTTAAGTGATAAGAAGCCCTTAAAAAAGCAGGGCTGGGTCAAGGGTGATATGGCCGTAAGTCGGCGTAGCCAGTGGAAACTCTTGCGTACCGTGGCCAACCCGGCGATCACCCAATTCACCAGTTCCCTATTAGCGAACGGTTTGCGCGGCTTTATTTTGCACCCGAAGACCGGCAAGACCCATCAACTGCGCGTGGCATTGAAGTCGCTCGGCTGCCCCATATTGGGCGACAGTCTCTATGCCGGCACGGCCGCCGATCGGGTCTATTTACACGCCTGGAAAATCGCCTTTCAATTCCAGGACATCCAGCATGCTTATCAGGTCGATCCGACCGACGGTCTGTTTGGCGCTTGGCCGCTGGAGCAAAACGGGTGATATTGGCTCTGCAGTATGCCCTTAGCCACTGCGCAATAGCGTCGGATCCCGTTTGACGGCTTGGCTGCTGGACCATCGAACGGCGCTGTTGATCGCCGCCGCCTTAAGTTTGTCTGGGCTGCTGGCGGGGATAGCCTGGGTTCGGTTGGCAGAGCGCTTACGTCTGGCGCAAAACCAGGTCGACTCGCTGTTGCAGAGTTTGGGCGAAAGCCGGGTGCAGGCGGCCGGATACCGAGGTCAGCTGCAGCAGGTTGAGCGCTTACAGGAGCAGCTGCGAGAACGCGATGAACAGTTGGATGAGCAGCGCGAGCGTCTGAGTCATGTGCAGAGCCAGCTAACCGATATTCACGCCCGAGCCGATAGCGCGGCGCAGCATCATAGCGCTCAATTGGCCCTGCTGAACGATAATAAGAACCAACTCAAGCAGGAGTTTTCAGTGCTCGCCAATGAGTTGTTCGAGGCAAAAAATCAGAAGTTTAACGAACAATCGCAGCAGTCGATGTCGGCCTTGCTCGACCCGTTCCAGAAACAGATCGACCAGTTTCGCCAACGTGTCGACACGATCCACAGTCAGGACATCGAGGGCCGCAGTCAATTAGCGAGTCAGTTGACGATGTTGCGCGAGATGAATAACCAGCTCAATCAACAGGCCCATGATTTAACCAAGGCACTTAAGGGCGATAAAAAGCTTCAGGGCAACTGGGGTGAATTGCAGGTTGAGCGAATTCTGGAAACATCAGGCCTCTACAAGGGCCGGGAATACGAGCGCGAGGCCAGCTTCAAGGATGCCGACGGGCAGAATAAACGACCCGACTTTATTATCAAGCTGCCCGATAACAAACATATTATTATTGACAGCAAGGTCAGTCTTAACGCCTACCAACGAGCCGTAGCGGCTGAAGACGAGGCCACGCGCGAGGCCGCGATTCGCGATCATGTGGCCGCGACGCGGAGCCATATTCGCAGTCTGAGCGGTAAGAATTATCCGGGTCTGGATGGCCTCAATGCGCCTGATTTCGTATTGATGTTTATGCCCGTCGAGAGCGCCTTCGTGGCCGCCTTCGAAGCCGACCCTCAGCTGTTTAATGATGCCTTTGAACGTCATATAGTCATAGTCACCCCGACCACCCTATTGGCAACCTTGCGTACGGTCGCCAACCTGTGGGCATTGGAGCGTCAAAATCTCAATGCCAAGGAATTGTTTAAGTTGGCGGGTAAGATTCACGATAAGCTCAGTGTCTTTGGTGGCAAGATGGACAAGCTCGGCAGTCAACTCGATACCGCGGGTAAAACCTGGCACGAAGCCATCGGCAGCATCCGCGACGGGCGAGGTTCCATGGTCAGCTATGTGCGCCGCCTGCAAGAGTTGGGCGCACCGACCAGTCGGCCCTTGCCGGCCTCGCTCGCCGACCGCGATGCCCTCGATGACGCATCAGAGGACGCGACCGATGCGCCAGATGAGTCCGGCGAACGCGGCGACTAAGCCCGCCTAGGCTAGATGCCGATGGCGGCTAGGGTCTCGAGAATGTTTTTCGCCACGGCCGCGCTCTTGGGATGATCCGACTCCAGATCTTCAATCAGCGTTTGCACCGATTGGCGCAGACTCTGATCGACCGGATCGGGTTCATCGACGGCATGAATATGATACTGAATGTGATCCATGAGCATTTTTTGCTGTGCACTGGCCTCACCTTCGGGTAAATGATCGCGTAGGCGTTGGAACAGACTTTTTAATTCTTGTTTTGGCATAACGAAGTGTCCTTGTCTGAGTCTCCTTTAATATAGCAAAGATTGGCTCAAACACTATTCCATATATGGCTTTGTTGCCTCGAGCCAGAGCGATCTGATCGCCCAATGTCAGCAGCCCATTGAGGTAAATGTTTGCACAATGGGCTATTAAGGACCCATTTGCCTTTGCTAAGGTACGGCTTCCGTCGCCCCGTTGCCACGCTATTTTGTCCAGGAGAGCCCATGTTAAACCCCGCTATTGCCCAGACCGTTATCGACCATGCCTTGAGCCTGGGCGCGGACTTTGTCGAGTTGTATGTCGAACGCCAATTGCGGTCGACCCTCAATACCCTCAGTGACCGCGTCGACTCGGTCCAATCGGGGGTTGAATTTGGCATTGGCCTGCGCATGGTGTTTGGTCACAAGGTTCTGTATGGCTATACCAATAAGGTCGGCGCCGATGAATTACGGCGCATCGCCTCGGAACTGGCGGCCAAGGACCGGCGCGATCCGGTGACTCACGCTAGCGCCTTTAATTTTATTGCCTCAGACGACCAGCACCCGGCCGAGAAAAGGCTGTCTCAAGACGCTCAATTGGACGCCAAGATAGCCTATCTGCTCACGGCCAGCCGCGCCGCCTTTGCCGGTGGCGCGGCGATTCATCAGACCAAGGGCGCTTGCCTGCAGCGCGAACAGGCGGTGGAAATCTTCAACAGCGAAGGACTGCACGCGCACGATACCCGGCACTATGTGCGCACCTCGCTAACCGCTATTGCCAGCGCTGGCAGCGATCAGGCGGTCGGCAGCGATAACTTCGGCGGCCTGCTCGGTTGGGAAGTGGCCGATCAACACAGCGCTGCGACCCTCGGTGCCCAGGCCGCGCGCCAAGCCCTGGTCAATCTATCCGCCCGGCCCTGTCCCAGCGGCACCATGCCGGTGGTGATGGGCAATGGCTTTGGCGGCGTGATCTTCCATGAAGCCTGCGGCCATCTGTTGGAAACCACCTCGGTGGCCAAGCAGGCCTCGGTGTTTCACGATCAGATGGGCCAACAGATTGCGCACACCAAGGTCAGCGCGGTCGACGATGGCACGCTGAAAAATGCCTGGGGCTCGCTCAATATAGACGATGAAGGCATGCCGACCCAACGCACCCAGCTGATTCAAGACGGTCGCCTGACCAGCTTTCTGGTCGATCGGCTCGGCAGTGCCAAGACCGGCTATGCCCGAACCGGCTCGGGCCGGCGTGAATCCTATCGCTATGCGCCGGCCTCGCGCATGCGCAATACCTTTATCGAACCGGGACAAGACAGTGTCGAGGCGATGATCGCCTCGATCGATCGTGGTATCTATGCCTCCCATATGGGCGGCGGTTCGGTGCAGCCGGGCACCGGTGAGTTTAACTTTTCAGTGCAAGAAGGCTATTACGTGGAAAAGGGCAAGATCCTCTACCCGATCAAGGGCGCGACCCTGATCTCAACCGGCCCCAAGGTGCTGCGCGAAATTTCCATGGTTGGCGACAACTTCAGTCTGGCCTGCGGCATGTGCGGCTCGGTCAGTGGTGCCATCCCGACCACGGTCGGTCAACCGGCCCTCAAGGTCGATGCCATCCTAGTCGGAGGGAACGCCTGATGACCCAGCATAGCCAGAACAACCAGACAATAGCGCAACAACTTGCCGATAAGATCTTTGCCCGGGTGCAACAGGCCGGCGCCGAGGCTGATTTGATCATCAACGAGGGCAGCTCATTGAGCCTGAAAGCCCAGGGTGGCCAGCTCGATGAACAGGTCGTCGCCTCGACCTTTATCGTCGGCCTGCGCGTGGTGCTCGGTGACCAGGTCGGCGCCGCGTCGAGCGAGGCCAGCGACCCCGACGCGCTCAATTTCATGGTCGATCAGGCTCTGGCCAACGCCCGGCACAGTGCCGCCCGGCCGAGCGAACGAATCAGCTCGCAGAGTGGCGCTTTAACGGCCGATGGGCTCGACCTGGACCCCGATGACGATGCCACGGTGGACGAGAAAATCGACTTTATTATCGATCTTGAGCGCCAATTGAGCGCGCGGCCACAGATCCGCAACGTGCCCTACAATGCCTTAGTCGACGCTCGACAGCGCCAACAAATCTTGACGACCGGTGGCCGCCATGCCGACCAACGCAGCCGCCAGGTGGTGGCCTATGTCTATCCCCTGGCCGAGCAGGGTGAACGCACCGCCATGGCCTCGAGCGTGGCCTATAGCCGTTTGTTTCGCGACTTGGATGGTACTCGTCTGAGCGATCGCGCCTATGCCGACACCCTTGCCTTGTTGGCCGGCGAAGCGCTTAAGTCTGGGCGTTACGATGTGATCTTCAGTGCCAATGTGCAGCCCCAACTGTTCGGCGCGTTCAGTCTGATGTGGTCGGCCAAGGCCGCGCAAGACAAGGTTAACCCGTTGCGCGACAGGCTCGGCACGCAAATAATGGATGCTCGCCTCAATCTAGTTGATGAGCCGCTCAACCGGCTCGGCCTGGGTTATCGGCTGTTCGATGACGAGGGCTCGGCCACGGCCGCGGTGACGCTGGTCAAACAGGGTGAGCTAATGACCTTGGCACACAACTCTGCCACCGCGGCGCACTTCGGGGTCGCCAATACCGGCCACGCCGCCCGCGGGGCCAAATCACCCTTGACGGTCGGCTTACATCAGCTGCAGTTGCGCGCCGGCCCGGACAGTCAAGGGACTTTGCAGCAGGGCGAATATCTCGAAATCACCCAGCTCGATGGTCTGCATTCGGGCACCAACGCCATATCTGGCGAGTTCAGTTGTGGCGCCTCCGGGTATCTGTGCCACAACGGCGAACGGCGCCATGCTGTGCGCGGCGTCACGGTGGCCGGCAACCTCTACCAGATGTTGCAGCAAGTCGTCGCGGTGGGCGATCAGAGCCACTGGAACGACAGCCGTCACAGCTGTATGGCAAGCGTGCGCTTTGCCGACCTCGCGATTGCCGGCAGCTAAATCGGCAGGCGCGTTGAGCCGGCTTTTCTGCTAATCTGCCGGCTGTTTCTTCAGTCCAAATCATATCTGTGCACTATACCAACGAACAACTTAAGGTGATCGCGCACGGCGCCGGCCATGCGCGCATCATCGCCGTGGCCGGGTCGGGCAAAACCCAAACCTTGACCGCCTATGTCCAGAATCGCCTGAGTCAGGGCGCTAATCCGCGCCGCCTGTTGGTCTTGATGTACAACAAGGCGGCACAGCTGGCGTTCGAGCAGCGGCTCAAGAATTTGGTCGGCGGACAGGCGATCCCCGATATTCGCACCTTTCACTCGCTCGGCTATCGAATCTGCCAGACCCTGGTGAAGCAGGGCGACATGCCGGCCTTTCAGAAAAACCTGATGCAGGACAGCGAGCTGGAGCCGATCGTTTGGCGCCTGCTGCGCGAGTTGGCCGATCCGTCGATCGCCGAGGATCTGCTCACGCGCAAGAAAAAATGGGTTGAACCGGCCCTGGCTTACTTTGAATTGGTTAAGAGTTCCATGGAGTCACCGGAAATCGTCTTTGATGGCACCGGATTGCCCGTTCAGTGTCAATTTTTTGTCACCGCTTTCTATAATTTCGAGCAGTGGCGCATGGACCAGGGCAAGCTGACCTTCGCCGATCTAATCTATGAACCGGCGCGCCGCTTTAAGGCCTCGCCTGCGCTGGCTGCGCAGTTTGGCGGTCATATGGCGGAAATTATTGTCGATGAGTTTCAGGATATTAATCCGGTCCAGCAGTTCTTGCTCAATACCCTGCACGGCGGCCGCGGTCAGGTGATGGTGGTTGGCGATCCGGATCAGACCATCTATGAATTTCGCGGGTCCAAACCGAGCCTGCTGACCCATGAATTCGACCGGGTCTTTGGTGCGGTAACCGATTATCGCCTGAGCCATACCTTTCGTTTTAGCGATGCGCTGAGCCTCTTGGCCAATCAGGTGATTGCCGGCAACTATGCCGATTCGGCCGAGCGGACCCAGTGCATTTCCCATAGCTCGACCGGGCCCACCCGGGTGACCCAGTTGCCAACCGCCGATAGCGCGGTCGGTGCACTGCAGACGATCCAGGCCTGGGCGGCGAGCCGGCCGCTGTCGGATATTGCGGTGATCAATCGACTCTGGGCCAACAGCGCGCGGATTGAGTTGGCACTGCTGGCCCAGGCCATTCCCTACCATATGGATAATCAACAGACCGTGCTGGAGCGCTATGAACTGCGGCCGTTCCGGGTTCTGCTGCAGATCGCCGCGGGCCAGGTCGCGGGCTGGGATGAGCGCGCGCGCAGCCAAGCCTGGCAAAGCCTGTTGACCCAGCCCTACCTGAAAATCAAGAAGGCGACGGTGGATCATCTGATTCAGCGTTTGGCCGACACTACCGAGCACTGGGGCCGAAGCCTGCGCAATGCCATTCCGGAGAGTCTGTCGACCTATCAGTCGGCCGCCCTATTCGAGCGCGCGCGCTGGATTGAGAAGGCTGAGCGCGCAGAAGGCGCGGCCTTTCCGGTAGTGCATGGCTGGATTCAACAAACGGATTATTTGGCGGCGCTCCAGGACAATGCCTTTTCGGCCGCGCAGGTTGAAGATCAGGTGGCGACGGTTAAGGCATTTGCGCAGTTTGTGCGCCAGGCCAAGTGGACGCTGCGCGACGGGGCCGATCAGTTGGCCGAGCTGGTCGAGCGCAAGACGCCGAGCCATGTCGATGCCTTACTGATCACGTCGATTCACAAGGCCAAGGGCCGAGAGTGGCCCTGTGTGATTATTCCCGAGGTCAATGATCGCTTCTTTCCCTATCAGCCCGACGGCGAGTTGACCCTGGCGAGCAGTGCGGCCAGTGAGCGGCGCCTACTCTACGTCGGTCTCACCCGGGCGCAGCAGGAATTGGTCTTGCTGACGCCGGTGCCAGAGTCCGCCGAACTGGCCTCGGCCCTTATGCCCGCGGCCTATGTCGAGGGCCTGGCGGCCTTTGTGGCGCATCTAGCCGAGCCGGTCGGCGAGTTAGCCTTGCCCAGTGGCATGCAGCGCGCCAGTGTCGAACATTATGGCCGAGTCAAGGGTCTCGACCCAGTAAGCTGGCGGGCACGGGACAGCCAAGATTTGACCGCAGCCACAGTGGAGCATCCAACTCTCGGGGTCGGTCGCGTCCTAGAAGATAGTGACGCTAAGTTATCGATTCAGTTTCGCCAAGAAAATCAGGCGCGCAGCTTTAAGCGCGACATCGTGCTGCCCCTGCTGACTGTCTTGGCTGACTAGTGCCGCGCAGGAGCCACTTGCTCGACGAGTTAGCTGAGCAAGGCTGCGTTTATTGGCGGGACAGCGCCAGCCCTAGCGCAACGTCATCATCAATAGAGCAAAAAAAACCAGCATACCCCCACCAAGAATAGCCAAGGCAAGAATTTGTCGGCGCGCCATTTGCTGTTTTAAGACAATATTTTTATTGAGCATCGGATTCGATCCTGAACGAGGCCTAAAAACTGCTCGGTTCCGGCATCTGGCAACACGTAAGTTGCGCATAACAGGTTAGGGAGCAGGTTGTCGGCGTTGACGGCTAGCAAACAGGGTGCAAGGGCCAGAGCAGGAAAGACTATCAATATTTTTTATTTTAAATGTCGAATCGGTCCCAAAAATAGTATGGACGCACAGGTTCACAGTGAAGCTGTTAAACAGTTCCACCTATTACGTCGACTGAGTCCTGCCGGTTTGTGATCCGCATCACAGCGACTCAAGTCTTGAGCAGATCGTATGCCTCCCGAATCTTCTGGGTTTTTTCAGTCGCCAATTTCATCATTTCCTCTGGCAGGCCTTTGGACACCAGCTTATCGGGATGGTGCTGGCTCATGAGCCGGCGATAAGCCTTTTTGATATCGGCCTGGGAATGCTGCGGCGTGACTTCGAGAATGGCGTAGGCTGCTGCTTTGCTGGCGACCGAGCCGGTTGCGCGATTGCCGCTGTGCTGCTGGCCGCCCTCGTAGTGGCCATCGCCTAAGCCCATGCTGAATTGGACTAGGGCTTCGATCTGGCGAAAAACCGATTCGTGAAAGCCCAGCATCTGGCACAGTTTTAACAGTAACTGTTCTTCGGCCGGATGCAGATCGCCATCGGCATAGGCGGCCTGGACCTGCAGTTCGATAAACATGCGCATCAGATTAGCGCGTCGATGACACTCTTGACGAAATTGCAGCATCACTTCCTCGAGTGGGAAGTCGTCCTGTTTGCCCTTGATAAACAGCCGCATAGCGGCTTGACGCATCTCAGGGCTTAAATTCATCTTGTCCATCACGGTTTCGGCCAGCGATATCTCATCGGATGAGACTTTGCCGTCGGCTTTCGCGACGGCGCCCATGACCGAAAAGGTGGCCGTAAAGAAGGCCATCTGCACCCGCTCTTGATCGCCCGGCGATAGTTTTCCACCGATGGCGCGCGCTGCGGTATCGATGTTATGGCCCAGCGCCATGCCGAACATCGCGCCCAGCGGACCGCCGAGGAAGAATCCAAAGGTACCGCCGACTAATTTGCCCCACCAACTCATGGTTAATCCTTACTTTCAATTATTGTGCATTCAATTCATTTGGCTGGCGGCTTATGGAGCCAGGCTGCTGTGACGATACGCGCCGAACTTAGCAGTCGCCATCTTTGGTTAGTAAATTACCATATTGAGTTGGTCGGCGATCCCGGAATAGGCCCCATTCCTGCCGCAATCGATCGATCGCATCCAGGTCAAAAGTATGGCACGCGACGCCCGTCTCGGTCTTAGACAGCTCTTGCACCAGGGCGCCGGTTGGGTCGCTGATAAAGGATGAGCCATAAAAGGTAATGGCGGAGCGCTCGATAGTTTCTTCACCGACCCGATTGCTGGCCAACACCGGAATGACATTAGCCGCCGCATGACCCTGCTGGGTGCGTTGCCAATGGCCACTGGAATCGATACTGGCATCATAGGGTTCAGAACCGATGGCGGTGGGGTAGAGCAGCAGCTCGGCGCCCATTAGCGCCATAGACCGCGCGGCTTCGGGAAACCATTGATCCCAACAAATGCCCACGCCGATAGCGCCAAAGCGGGTAGGCCAGACCTTGAAGCCGGTATCGCCGGGCGAAAAGTAGAATTTTTCATTGTAGCCGGGTCCATCGGGTATATGGCTTTTGCGATAAATACCTAAGTGACGGCCATCGGCATCGATCATCAACACCGAATTAAAGGACACCTGATTTGCCCGCTCAAAAAAACTGATCGGCAAAACAACCTGGAGTTCTTGCGCCAATTGGGTGAAATGGCGAATTGCTGGGTTGTCGGCCAGAGGCGTCGCGAAGGCGCGAAAGGCGTCCGATTGCTGCTGGCAAAAATAGATCCGCTCGAACAACTCCTGTAACAAAATGACCTGAGCGCCTTGCGCTGCGGCCGCTCGGACCAGTTGATCGGCCTGCTCAATGTTGGCGTTCACATCCCAGCCACAGGACATTTGTGTTACGGCAACGGTGATGTTTCTCACGAAAACACTCCTATCAAAGGGGATCGTTAATCGATGTATAACGTCAAACGGCATCATAGTCGAAATCGTTCCGAAGCTTAAGCCCTGCAGCAGTGGTTTCCCCTGACCAACTTAGTCGCTATAATCGCTCCACTTAAAATTATTGATGCTAATGGACCGGATAAACTCATGAAAAAACTGCTCGTATTAATCGCTACCCTGACCATGGGTTGGGCTGTCGCTGACAGCCAAAGCTATGTAGAACAAGTAACCGAACGGTTGCTACCGGCGGGTCATGTTTGCATCGAAGGCGAGCCATGTACCACGGCAGTCGCCGCCGTGACCGCAAGTGCGGGGCCGCAAAGTGGCGATCAGGTCTACTCCAGTGCCTGTGCTGCCTGCCACACGACAGGCGCCTTAAATGCGCCTAAATTGGGTGACGTTGCCGCTTGGGCACCACGCATTGCCAAGGGTATGGACACCCTGTACAACAACGCCATTATGGGTATCAATGCGATGCCGGCCAAGGGTGGCAACAGTAGCCTTAGTGATGACGAAGTTAAGGCCGCCATCGATCATATGGTCGCGCTAGTGCAGTAAGGCCCTGGCCCAGGTCGATCAAAAGGAGAGCGTTGCTCTCCTTTTTTGTGTCTGCTCGGATGTGAACAAGACGCTATCTTGGCCAGTTGCCTTCATATTTCCTGAATGAGTCGGTCAGTTATGCCCGCTATCCTGAATCTTAGAGCCGGTTAATATGGTCACTTAATCATTTTTAAAGCAAACCAGACATGAAAATCCTAGTCATCCAATCCGGAATTTTCGGCGAAAATTCCAACTCAACTGTATTAGTCCAGCAGATCGCCACCCAGATGAAGCAGCTTCATCCGGACGCTGAACTGACGTATCGTGATCTAACTGCTCAACCTCTGCCGTATTTTGATGCCGAGATGGCCATGGCATTATCCACCCCGGCGGCGCAGCAGACCGAGGCTCAGGTCGCATTGGCGAACCTGTCGAGCCAACTGGTTGATGAAGTAAAGAGCGCCGACATCCTGATCATAGGCGTGCCGATGTATAACTTCGGTATCCCCGCCCAGTTGAAAAGCTGGATTGACCTGATCTGTCGTGCCGGTTTGACCTTTAATTACACGGCCACCGGCCCGGTCGGCCTGTTAGCCGATCGGCCGGTTTATATAGCAGCCGCTCGCGGCGGCATGCATGAAGGTAAGCCGTCCGATTCGCAAACACCCTTTATTAAGACGGTCCTGGGCTTTCTCGGCCTGCACGATGTGCGTATTGTCTATGCCGAAGGTCTCGCCATGGGTGACGACGCTAAGACGGAATCATTGCAACGTTTTACCAAAAATCTGACCGCATTGGTCTGATTTTCATTAAAGAGAGGAACGAAATATGGGTTTACTTGTCGATGGACAATGGGTTGATCAGTGGTATGACACCAAGAGTCAAGGCGGCAAGTTTGTCCGTTCCAACGCGCAATTCCGTCACTGGGTGACGCCTGATGGCGCGCCAGGGCCAACCGGTGATGGCGGTTTCGCGGCAACCAGCGGTCGCTACCATCTCTATGTCTCACTGGCCTGCCCCTGGGCGCATCGGACAATGATTTTGCGTGCGCTAAAAGGCCTGACCGAACATATTGGCATATCCGTAGTACACGCCGATATGTTGGACGAGGGCTGGATGTTCAGCGGTCCAGAGCTGGACAGCCCGGCCGAAGTCGGCGATCGGCTCTTTGGTGCCCGCTGCTACCATGAACTCTACACCCGAGCTGAGCCCAACTATTCTGGCCGAGTCACCGTACCGGTGCTTTGGGATACCCAAACCGAGACCATCGTCAGCAACGAAAGTGCTGACATTATTCAGATGTTCAATTCGGCCTTTAATGACCTGACGGGCAATCGGCTTGACTATTACCCTGAAGCGGCCAGGGCGGATATTGACAGCGTCAATGCTCGGGTTTATCAGGGCGTCAATAATGGCGTTTATAAGGTCGGTTTTGCGACTACTCAAGCGGCCTACGAAGAATCGTTTGGTGAGCTCTTCGAGACGTTGGAGTGGCTCGAGCAACGCCTGTCTGGGCAACGTTATCTGGCGGGTGAGCAGATCAGCTTGGCCGACTGGCGCCTCTTTACCACCCTGATCCGCTTCGATGCGGTCTATGTTGGGCACTTTAAGTGCAACAATAAGCGCATTGCCGACTACCCCAATCTGAGCAATTACGTGCGTGAGTTGTTTCAAGTTCCGGGTGTGGCGGAAACCGTGGATCTGACTCATATCAAACGGCACTACTACTTCAGCCACCGTTCGATTAACCCGGACGCTATTGTCCCCTTGGGTCCGGTACAGGATTTTTCCGCAGGTCACGATCGAGCCCGTTCCTTTGGGTGAGCCGTCTACCATAAACTAAACGATAGCATTGCAAAATTGGTGACAAATCCACGTAGGGCCTGTGGTAGGATGGGCCCCGCGAAATGAACTGCTTAGAGCCTACCAATGAACCGAACGTCACTTGATAAAAGCAAAATCCGAATCCTGTTGTTAGAGGGTGTACATCAGAGTGCACTCGATTCCTTGACCCGAGCTGGTTATACCAATATTGACAATGTTAAGGGCTCCTTGCCCGAGGCGGAGTTACTCGAGCGTGTCAAGGATGTCCATTTTATCGGGATACGCTCCCGAACTCAGCTCACCGCCGAAGTGTTTGCCGCCGCAGAGCGGCTGGTGGCGGTGGGTTGTTTTTGTATCGGTACCAACCAGGTCGACCTGGCTGCGGCCTCGGAGCGCGGCATTGCGGTGTTTAATGCACCCTTCTCGAATACGCGCTCGGTTGCCGAACTGGTGCTAGCCGAATCGATCTTACTGCTGCGCGGTATCCCCGAACGCAACGCCGCATGCCACCAGGGTGGCTGGTTGAAATCTGCCACCAACAGCTATGAAATTCGCGGTAAAACTCTGGGCATCGTTGGTTACGGCAGCATTGGCACCCAATTGGGCATTATGGCCGAAAGCATGGGCATGGAAGTTGTTTTCTACGACACCATTACCAAGCTTCCGCTCGGCAATGCCCGACAGGTCGGCTCGCTGAATGACTTGTTAGGACTGGCCGATGTGGTCACCTTGCACGTACCGGAAACGGCATCCACCAAGTGGATGATGGGCGAGGCGCAGTTTGCGGCCATGAAACAAGGCAGTGTTTTTATCAATGCCGCGCGCGGTACGGTAGTCGATATCGATGCCTTAGCTGCGGCCTTGCGCGCGAAGACCGTACTCGGTGCCGCGATCGATGTGTTCCCGCTGGAACCGCGTACCAATGATGAGGAATTTCAATCGCCCTTGCGCGCCTTCGACAATGTGATTTTGACCCCGCACATTGGCGGCTCCACCCAGGAAGCGCAATTCAATATCGGCATCGAGGTGGCGGAGAAACTCGCCAGCTACTCCGATACAGGTACCTCCTTATCGGCCGTTAACTTCCCCGAAGTCGCCTTGCCGGCGCATCCGAATGCGCATCGCATACTGCATATTCACCAAAATATTCCCGGCGTGCTGTCGGAAATTAACCAGGTGTTTTCTGAAAACCGGATCAATATCATGGGCCAATATCTGCGCACCTCCGACAATATCGGGTATGTGGTGATCGATGTTGCCGAAGACTGTTCGGAAGTAGCGCTGGAAAAGGTGCTGCAGGTTAAGGGTACCATCCGTGCTCGCGTGTTGTTCTAAGCTGCTCAGGCAACCATGGTGAAGCGCTCGGCAACCTTGACCCTGTTCTGTCTGCTGGCCCTGTCAGCTTGCAGCAATCGGGCGGTGGACAGCGAGGCGACCCGCTGTGCTTTTGCAGACAGTCCGCGGACCCCGGCACCGGCCTTTATCTGTGATCCGGATATCAGCGGTTTTCCGGTGACCGTCCTATTGGCATCCGAACCCAGTGCCGAATCGGTCAGCGAGCGCATTAACCGCACGCTGACCGGCCAGATTGCGCTGTGGGCCGATAACTGGTCTCAAGCCTGGTACCAATCCGAGGAGGGTCAACAGGCCGCCAATGAGCTGCTGCTCAAGATCCTCGCCGACAAGGCCCGGGTAGTCCGTTCGCGGGCCAGCCCGACTGGCACTTTGTGGCTCATGGTGGGCCTACCGATGAGCGTCGCCGAAGTACGCAGCCTGACACTGGCCACCCTACCGCTGCGCTGACTTCCAGGGCAAACCGCTCCCCCCCTCTCCCCTCCGCCCGTTTGTCTTGCACCCTAAACACTCCTTCTTAGCCCCATGGCCTGGCCTTGCGTGGAACAGCAGTTTTTTTTTGCACTGCTAGACTTAAGCGATACAGAGAGTCCTGTTTGGAGATGTTCAATGGCTACGCCCAAAAGTTTAGTTCGGCCGCAAAAGGGTTTTTCAATTCGTATCCGTACCATTGCGTTGATTTCCACAATCATACTTTTAATGCTGGTGGCCAATAGCTTTATCGTCTTAAAGATTCGCTCCATCAATGAGCAGGTTGACGCTCAGTCAGGCCTGATTTCCACCCAGAGAACGTTGGTGTCACGGCAAGAGAGTTCTATTCTGGTGCAGCAGGAGGTTATCGACCGAGTGGCCACCATTGCCGAGACCATTAACCTGGTCAATGAAATGAACTACTGGTATTTCCAAGGTGCTCTTACCTTGATTATTCAATCGGTTGAGTCGGGCCGCCGCATCGAAACCAAACTGCAAAGCCAGTTAGCCAATCTGGAAAAAAAGGACCCAGAGAACAAGACTCGATTCGACCAAGCCCGCGAGGAAATTGAAACCTTTAAGCTCTATGCCGAACGGATGTTTAAGATGTTCGAAACCAATTCGGTATCGATGGGAAAATCGATGGGCGATGGCGCCAAGGACCAGGCCGATAAAATCCTCGCCATTTTGGAGTCTTTGCGCAACGAGTACCAACAGGAACAGAACGGCTCGATGGATCAGATCGTCGCAGACGCCATGGATTTCGCTGCCGCCAGCGATTCGGTAGCCAGTGCCGGTGCGAATATCCGTGGTCAAGTGGACTCCTCATCGATCATGGCCATCAGTATCACGGCCGGGGCATTGTTAATCGGTAGCATCCTAGGCCTGGTTTTTCTGCGCGGTCTGTTGATTCCCATACAGCGTCTGACCCAAGTTATTCAAAATATTGAATCGACCAATAATGTCACCCTACGCACGCAATATTTGCGCCGCGATGAGCTCGGTTCAATTGCCCAGGCGTTTGACGCCATGATGGATAAGTTTCAGGGCACCATCAGTCGCATGTCTGACAGCGCGGGCGAGTTAATGGCGATCGCCAACACCGCTCGGGATGCCAGCGGCAACCTCTCGGTCAGTGTGCGCGCGCAACAGAATGAAACCGACATGGTCGCAGCTGCGACCACGGAGATGTCTGCCGCGGCTGCCAATATTAAACAGAATACCGATGTCGCCTCCGAACTGGCCCAGAGTGCCCGACAGACCGCCGAACTCGGCCGTCAAACCATGGAAAATAGCGTGCGTA
>Ga0115562_1001035_pt1 | contig 20729 bp, 19 predicted proteins | sample COGITO_mtgs_1105_6_FD_87200 | JGI IMG/M metagenome (GOLD analysis project Ga0115562, IMG submission 87200) | Pelagic marine microbial communities from North Sea - COGITO_mtgs_110516 | ecosystem: Environmental > Aquatic > Marine > Epipelagic | place: Germany:Helgoland, sampling site Kabeltonne...
TGGGCATGACAGGTCATCGCCAAATCCTGCGCCGAGGCCCCAAATTCCATCGCGACACAAACCTCGTGGATCAGATCACCGGCACTGGGGCCAATGATATGAGCGCCCAAGATGCGGTCAGTGGTTTTATCAGCCAAGATTTTTACGAACCCGTCAGCGGCAAAATTCGCCTTGGCGCGGCCATTGCCCATAAACGAAAACTTACCAACCTTATAGGCGCGACCGCTGTCTTTCAGCGCATCCTCGGTCATGCCGACATTGGCCACTTCGGGGTGGGTGTAAATCACGCCCGGGATCACGCCATAATTCACATGTCCGTGTTTGCCGGCGATCACCTCGGCGGTTGCCATGCCTTCATCTTCGGCTTTATGCGCCAACATCGGGCCGTCAATCGCATCGCCGATGGCATAGATGCCGGGGATGTTGGTGCGCCAATGGCCGTCGGTTTTGATTTGGCCACGGTCGCTGATCTCGACGCCCAGTTCGGTCAATCCAAGCCCGTCGGTAAAGGGTTTGCGCCCTGTGGCGACCAGAACGACATCGGTATCCAGTTGGTGCTCGCTGTCGTCTTTGCGCAGTTTATAACTGACTTTGGTTTTGGTCTTCAGGCGTTCAACATCCTGCACCGCAGCGCCCATGATGAAGCGCATACCCTGTTTTTTCAAAATTCTCTGAAAGGTTTTCTGCACCTCGGCGTCCATCCCCGGGGTGATCGCGTCGAGAAATTCTACTACGGTGACCTCGGTGCCGAGACGGGCATAGACACTGCCCAGTTCCAGACCGATCACACCGGCCCCGATCACCACCATTTTGCGCGGAATTTTATCGAGTGTCAGCGCGCCGGTTGAGGTCACGACAACCTGCTCATCCACGTCGATGCCGGACAGTGCGGAGGGCTCTGAGCCCGAGGCGATGATGATATTTTTGGTCTCATAAAGGGTGTCGCCGACCTTGACCTTTCCGGCCTCGGGAATGGACCCCCAGCCTTTCAGCCAATCAATTTTGTTTTTCTTAAATAGAAATTCGACGCCCTTGGTGTTGCCGTTGATCACCTCGTCCTTATAGGCCAGCATCTGGGACCAATCGACCGTTGGCGTTTTGCCCATCAGTCCCATTTTGGCAAAGTTGTGTTCCGCCTCATGCAGTTGATGGGACGCATGCAACAGTGCTTTTGAGGGGATGCATCCAACGTTCAGGCAGGTGCCGCCCAAGGTTTCGCGGCCCTCAACACAGGCAGTTTTCAACCCCAATTGGGCGCAGCGGATGGCTGCAACATAGCCGCCGGGGCCTGAGCCGATAATAATAACGTCATACTGTGCCATTGGGGTCTCCTGAGGTTCGGATCGTGACATGTGTTTAAAAGGTATGGGGCCTTAGGTTGATCTTAAATCGCAAATTACGGGCGATGATTTGTGTGCTTCATAGGCAAGGGTCCATGAAAGTTTGAATATAATCAGTTTGGATTGTGGGGCAGCGCCTCATGCAGGCCCCCGGTAATATGGCATTACCAAGGTGGGGGCCAATGAGCTCTGCTTGCCACATTATAAATCCATCAGCATGCGGCGGGGATCCTCCAGCGCCTCCTTGACCCGAACTAGAAAGGTCACGGCGCCCTTACCGTCAACAATGCGGTGATCATAGCTTAATGCGAGATACATCATCGGGCGGATCACAACTTGGCCGTTGATGGCCATAGGGCGGTCTTGAATCTTATGCATGCCCAAAATGCCCGATTGTGGCGGATTAAGGATTGGGGACGACATCAGCGACCCATAGACCCCGCCGTTTGAAATGGTAAAGGTCCCCCCCTGCATTTCAGCCATGCTGAGTTTTCCGTCACGGGCCCGCGCGCCCTTTTCAGCGATGGCTTTTTCGATCTGTGCAAACGACAGGCTGTCGGTGTCGCGGATCACCGGCACCACAAGACCGGTTGGTGTACCGGCCGCGATGCCCATGTGAACAAAGTTTTTATAGACAATGTCGGTACCGTCGATCTCGGCGTTGACCTCGGGGACTTCGCTCAGAGCATGCACGCAGGCCTTGGCAAAAAATGACATAAAGCCCAATTTAACGCCATGTTTTTTCAAAAATAGCTCTTTGTATTCGGTGCGCAGCGCCATCACTTCGGTCATGTCGACCTCGTTGTAAGTAGTGAGCATGGCCGCATTGTTCTGGCTATCTTTCAGGCGGCGGGCGATGGTTTGGCGCAAGCGGGTCATTTTCACCCGCTCTTCACGTGCTGCGTCATCCACTGATACCGGCGCCCGGGGTGCGGCTGTAGCGACGGGCGCTAGTGGTGCGAAGGTGTTTGCGGGCGCGGCAACAGCGCGGGCCACATCGTCTTTCATGACCCGGCCGCCCCGCCCGGTTCCGGTGACGGCGTCGCGGTTGAGATCAGCCTCTGCCATAGCTTTCTTAGCGGAAGGCGCATCTTCGATGTCTGTGCTGCTAGTGCTCGCAGGCGCTGGCGCCGGATCATGTGACGAAGACGTTGACGCCGTCGCTGCAGGGCTCGCAGTGGCGTTTCCTTCGCTTATATTAGCCAAAAGTGCGTCAACCCCGACAGTGTCGCCTTCTTGGGCTATGATGTCCTGCAGCGTGCCTGCCATGGGGCTGGGCACTTCTACGGTGACTTTATCGGTTTCCAATTCGCACAGCATTTCGTCGGCCGCCACAAGATCACCGGGTTTTTTGAACCAAGTTGCCACAGTGGCCTCGGTGACAGATTCGCCCAGAGTTGGAACACGTATTTCGATGATCATGGATTAGTTCCCTTCAATGGTCAGTGCTTGATTAATCAAGGCTTCTTGTTGTGTTTTGTGCTGTGAGGCCAATCCGGTGGCTGGCGAGGCGCTGGCGGAGCGGCCCGCAAAGACTGGCCGGCCATGGGTGGCTTTGATGCGGCCTAGAACCCATTCCAAATTAGGTTCCATAAAATTCCAGCTGCCTTGGTTTTTGGGCTCTTCCTGACACCAGACCATTTCGGCCTGCGTAAACCGCGTAAGCTCTTTGACGGCCGACAGTGCGGGAAACGGATAGAACTGTTCGAATCGCAGCAAATATACATCGGTGATGCCACGTTTGTCGCGTTCATGCAGCAGGTCATAATACACTTTGCCCGAACACATCACGACGCGCTTGATCTTGTCGTCAGCGACCAATTTAGTGTCGGAATTTCCTTGATGTGCATCATCCCATAGGACGCGGTGGAAACTGGACCCGGTGGTGAATTCCTCTGTTTTCGAGACCGCCATTTTGTTGCGTAACAGCGATTTTGGTGTCATCAGTATCAGTGGTTTGCGATAGCTGCGGTGCAGCTGCCGGCGCAGGATATGAAAATAGTTCGCAGGCGTCGAACAATTGGCGATGATCCAGTTGTCTTGGCCGCACATCTGTAAAAAACGCTCCAACCGGGCCGAGCTGTGTTCGGGGCCTTGGCCTTCAAACCCGTGCGGCAGTAAGACAACAAGCCCCGACATGCGCAACCATTTGCTTTCGCCAGAACTGATGAACTGATCGAACATGATCTGCGCGCCGTTGGCAAAATCGCCGAACTGCGCTTCCCACAGGGTCAGCGCATTGGGTTCGGCCAGTGAAAAGCCGTACTCAAAGCCTAAAACCGCATATTCTGACAGCATAGAATCGATGACTTCATATTGCGCCTGACCCTCGCGGATGTGGTTCAGCGGATAATAGCGTTCTTCTGTGTTTTGATCGATCAACCCTGAATGGCGTTGGCTGAATGTGCCGCGGGTGCTGTCCTGACCGGACAGCCTTACCTTATAACCCTCGGTCAACAATGACCCAAAGGCAAGGGCCTCTGCGGTGGACCAATCAATGCCGCTGGCGTTATCAAACATGGTCTTTTTATTGGCCAACAAGCGGGACACGGTTTTGTGCAAGACATACCCGCTTGGGGCCGTGGTCAGCGCGCTGCCAATTTGATCAAACGTTTCGGTGGCGATTGCGGTTTGGCCGCGTTGATAGTCTTCTTTGCGGCGATCGAGATGTGACCAACGGCCATCCAACCAGTCCGCCTTGTTGGGCTTATAGTCTTTTCCGGCCTCAAATTCTTCGCTCATTCTGGCCTGAAACATCGCTTTAAGATCTTCGATCTCGCCCTCGGGGATCAGACCGTCTTTGACCAGACGTTCGGTATAGAGGCTGAGCGTGGTTTTATGGCGCTTGATTTTGGTGTACATCAGCGGATTGGTGAACATCGGCTCATCGCCTTCGTTATGGCCAAAGCGCCGGTAGCAGATAATATCAAGCACCACATCTCGGTGGAATTTCTGACGGAATTCCGTGGCCACTTTGGCGGCGTGGACTACCGCCTCAGGGTCATCCCCATTGACGTGAAAAATCGGCGCTTCAACCATCAGGGCGATGTCAGTGGGATAGGGGCTGGAGCGGCTGAAATGTGGTGCTGTGGTAAAACCAATCTGGTTGTTAACCACAATATGCATGGTGCCACCAGTTTTATGGCCAACCAGTCCTGACAGACCAAAACATTCCGCGACCACACCCTGCCCGGCAAATGCGGCATCGCCGTGCAGCAAAATCGGTAAAACCTGAGAGCGGTCTTTATCGCCTAACTGTTCTTGTTTGGCCCGGACCTTGCCCAGTACCACCGGATTAACCGCTTCGAGGTGGCTTGGGTTTGCGGTCAGCGACAAATGCACGGTATTGCCATCGAATTCACGGTCCGACGAGGCCCCGAGGTGGTATTTCACATCGCCCGAGCCGTCCACATCGTCAGGCTTGAAACTGCCGCCCTGAAATTCGTTGAAAATGGCCGGATAGGGTTTGCCCATCACATTGGCCAAAACACTGAGCCGCCCGCGGTGGGGCATGCCGATGACGATATCGCGCACACCCAGGGCACCACCGCGCTTGATGATCTGCTCCATCGCAGGGATCAAGCTCTCGCCACCATCCAAACCAAAGCGTTTGGTGCCCATGTATTTGACGTGCAAGAACTTCTCAAAGCCCTCGGCTTCGACCATTTTGTTCAGGATCGCTTTGCGGCCCTCGCGGGTGAACTGGATTTCCTTGCCATAGCCTTCGATCCGCTCTTTTAGCCAGCTTGATTGTTCAGGATCGGAAATGTGCATGTATTGCAGTGCGAATGTACCACAATAGGTGCGTTTGAGAATTTCCACAATCTGCCGCATTGAGGCGATTTCCAGCCCCAATACGTTATCGATGAAAATCGGCCGGTCCAGATCTGCATCAGTAAAACCATAGGTCTTTGGGTCTAACTCTGGGCGGGCGGTTTCTTCGCGCAGTCCCAGCGGGTCAAGATCTGCGGCCAGATGGCCGCGAATACGGTGCGCCCGAATGATCATCAGGGCCCGGATGCTGTCAAGGACGGCGCGCTGGATTGCACCGTTGGTGACTTCTATACCCTGCTCTTCGGCTTTCGCCACTATTTTAATGCCCACCTGTTTGCTTTTTGCGGGCGGTGGGGCTGGCCATTGACCGTCAAGCGCGCAGGTCAACTCATCACTGGGGATGGGCGGCCAGTCGGCACGTGCCCAACTGGGGCCCGCAGCCTCTTTTTTCACATCAAGGTCGGCATCGCCCATCTGGCGGAAAAATTCTTGCCAAGCCGCATCTACTGCATTTGGGTCATTGGCGTATCGGGCATAGAGCTGTTCAAGATATTCCGCGTTATGGCCCTGCATAAAGCTTGAGGCGTGGAACAGGTCATTGGCGGATTGGTCGGTCATATCTCTCTCCAGAAACGCTTAATTGGTTGACAAGCCGCGGGCTGGGATGCCCGCGGCGTATAGTGTTAGCCGATGGCTGCCATAACCGCTTCGCCCAGTTCGGCAGGGCTGTCGGCCACAATAATCCCAGCCGAGCGCATCGCCTCGATCTTATCCTCGGCTCCGCCTTTGCCGCCGGCAACTATGGCGCCGGCATGGCCCATGCGGCGCCCTGGAGGCGCTGTGCGACCTGCGATGAACCCTGCGGTGGGTTTCCAGCGGCCCTTTTTCTTTTCATCGGCCAAAAAGGCTGCAGCTTCTTCTTCGGCTGAGCCGCCGATTTCACCAATCATGATGATGGATTGGGTCTCTGGATCTGCAAGAAACATTTCAAGCACATCTATGTGTTCAGTACCCTTAATCGGATCGCCACCAATGCCCACTGCCGAGGATTGGCCAAGGCCCAAGTCAGTGGTCTGTTTGACCGCTTCATAAGTGAGCGTGCCCGAGCGCGAGACAACCCCGCAAGAACCGCGTTTGTGGATATGGCCGGGCATGATCCCTATTTTACACGCGCCGGGCGTGATCACTCCGGGGCAGTTTGGACCGACCAGGCGGCTTGAGGCGCCGTCAAGGGCGCGTTGCACCCGCATCATGTCCAGTACCGGAATGCCTTCAGTGATGCAGACAATCAGCTCCATTTTGGCGTCGATTGCCTCAAGGATACTATCGGCAGCAAAAGGTGGCGGGACATAGATCACCGAGGCATTGGCTCCGGTGCGATCCTTGGCTTCATGCACGGAATTGAAAACCGGAAGATCCAGATGGCTCTGGCCACCTTTGCCGGGGGTGACACCGCCGACCATTTGGGTGCCATAGGCAATTGCCTGTTCGGAATGAAACGTGCCTTGACTGCCGGTAAACCCCTGACAGATGACTTTGGTATTTTCGTTGACGAGGACTGCCATGATTTATCCTTTCACCGCTTTGACGATTTTTTCTGCGGCATCGCTTAGGTTTTCGGCTGCAATGACATTTAGGCCAGAGGTATTTATAATCTCTTTGCCATGGTCGACGTTCGTGCCTTCGAGGCGCACCACCAGCGGCACTTTCAGGCCGACTTCGGTGACTGCGGCGATTACGCCTTCGGCGATCACGTCACAGCGCATGATACCGCCAAAAATATTGACCAAGATGCCTTTCACATTCGGGTCAGAGGTGATGATTTTGAAAGCTTCGGTGACTTTTTCCTTTGTCGCACCGCCGCCCACATCAAGAAAGTTCGCAGGCTCGGCCCCTTTGAGTTTGATAATATCCATCGTTGCCATTGCAAGACCGGCACCATTGACCATACAGCCAATTTCGCCATCTAACGCGATGTAGTTCAGGTCGTGCTTGGAGGCGGCCAGTTCTTTGGCATCCTCCTCGGTTTCGTCGCGCAACTCGGCAATATCAGGGTGCCGATAGGTTGCATTACTATCAAAGCTCATCTTGGCGTCGAGACATTTCAGGTCACCGCCATCGGTAACGATCAGCGGATTAATTTCAAGCATTTCCATGTCTTTTTCGATGAACATTTTATACAGCGTGGCCATCAAGGCGACGCACTGTTTAATTTGCTCGCCTTTGAGCCCCAGCATAAACGCAATTCGGCGACCGTGAAATCCTTGGTATCCGGTGGCGGGGTCAATAGAGAACGACAGGATCTTATCGGGGGTGTCTGCTGCGACCTGCTCGATGTCCATCCCGCCTTCGGTTGAGCAGACAAACGAGACGCGCGATGTCTGGCGGTCAACCAACAGCGCCAGATATAATTCGGTTTCAATCCCTGAGCCATCTTCAATATAAACGCGGTTTACCTGCTTGCCGTTGGGGCCTGTTTGATGCGTTACCAGCGTATGCCCAAGCATTTTTTTTGCTTCTTCGGCGGCCTCTGTCACAGAGCGCGCCATCCGAACACCGCCTTTTTCACCCGCCTTAGGCTCTTTAAAAGTGCCCTTTCCGCGTCCGCCCGCGTGAATCTGTGCTTTGACAACCCACAGGGGCCCATCTAATTCGCCAGCAGCTGTTTTGGCATCTTCTGATTTGAGAACGATACGCCCATCCGAAACAGGGGCGCCATAGCTTTGTAAAAGCTTCTTGGCTTGATATTCGTGGATGTTCATGGAAATTATCCTAACTCTGAATGGTTGTCAGTGTCTAAGCATAACAATGCGCAGTGATTAAACGACTTTTTATAAGATTTTCTAAAAATCGCCATTTTATATGATTTTGTGATCACGCAATTTTAAGCTGTGATCACAAAATAAAAATATGGGTTTGGCATTTTTGTCTTTGACGATGGCACTCAAGCAGGCTTAGATCCGTTAAAGTGGCAAATTTCTCGGTCTATTTTAACAATTTCCACGGAACCTCTCGTTTAAAACGGGCTCCCAATTTTTAGGATACGTGCGAGTGCCAAAAACATTCTTCGGGCAAACATGGCTGTAGAAACTATTGCAAATACAGCATCATGCTGAATGGGTTTCGACGGAAGGTTCTGTTAAAGCGTTTTAAGCGGTCGCTGAAAAAAACTGTTCCCTTTTGTGCATAGGGCATTATCGCAGACCCTTGAAGGACCCTAACCGCGTCAAGGGGACCAGGGTCCTGCAGGTATAGCCCTAAGTTTACACCGGCCCGGTCACCAAGTCGCCAATGCGGTAACAGCAGTTGCCCTTTTACAAGGGCCTCGAGATCAGCCAGAACTGTCAACCAAATTGGGCCTGTGTTGGGAGGCAAGTCAAGTCCAAGAGCCGAGGTTTGCCTAGCATTGGGAATCCATTCTAGATTATTGTCAGCCTCTTTTGCGACGCGGGACCAAAAAATCCGATTGTGGGCAACCATTTGCAACAAATGCCGCTGGGTTGAGCGGGTTAATTCGGGGTCAGGCGTCTGCTCAAGGGTCAACAGAAATACTGCAAGAATATCAATTATCGGAATAAATTTGTCTATCTGAAAGCGATCTACCTGCCTTAAAGATAATAATTTTTGTGACTGCACGGCAGCGGTCATGACTTCTGTAATTGGGCCCGTTGTTGAAAATGCGAGCAAAAAGTCGCTGAAGGCCGATAGAAAATGGGTGTAGGCGTGCAGCCATGCAGTATCTGCCAGATCAAATACAACCGTCACTGACCAGTCTTTCTTGGCGTTCCCGGCTTGATCTTTCAGTCGCGAGGTGGCGTTCCAACCCATAGACCGCTCAAGCAGCGGTAAAATCTCTTCCGAGTCGCTGCGCTGGCCATTTTGGTCGATATCAAACCAGATATCAGCAAGATCAATAGGCACCGAAACGGTATCTGAGGGATTGATAAGCTTAAGATTGTGCCGCGCTTGGTCCATATCTGTCTGGACCTGCCTAAAGATATTGTCGATGATATCAGGTGAAAAATTGCTGGGGTCTGGATTGCGGGGAATTGGCAGGGCCAAAATAGGCAAGTCTGTATTCTCAAGGTCCAGTCCCATATCGTAGGCTTGCTGCATGCTTTTTTCAATACTGTGCAGAAAGATCAGGCCCGCGATTGCGAAATGTTCGTTTGCGGATGGTTTGGGAATGGCCTGCAAGTCGCGCAGGGCGTGGCTCAGACCTTTGTCGGCTATTAAGGTTGACAGGTTACCTTTTGCAAAGGCGCTAAAAGCCATCAAAAGGTAGAGTAATACTGCTAAAGTTAAACGCATTTTTGTACCTAATATCTAAATGTTTTTAATGTACTGCCAAAATCTTATTTGAATATAAAGGCTTCATTCGAATATGCCTTATCAAGAAAAGTTTCAAAATATTGTGTTCGAAAGCCGGGCCCCGGCTTTCGATAGATTTGAAATGGTTTAGGACAAGCTGCTGTCGATTGCCTTGCAAGCAGCGACCAAGCCTTTGACTGCGTCGACTGATTTGTCGAACATTGCCTGTTCGTCTTTGTTCATCTCGATCTCGATGATTTTCTCGATGCCATCTGCGCCAATCACCGTTGGCACGCCAACATACATACCGTTGAGGCCAAATTCACCGTCGCAATGCGCCGCACAGGGCAGAACGCGCTTTTGGTCTTTGAGGTAAGCTTCAGCCATTTCAATTGCAGATGTCGCTGGTGCGTAAAATGCCGATCCAGTTTTCAGCAGGCCGACGATTTCCGCACCGCCGTCGCGGGTACGTTGCACAATAGCGTCCAGCTTTTCTTGTGTGGTCCAACCCATCGACACCAGATCGGGCAATGGAATACCGCCCACTGTCGAATAGCGCGCAAGTGGCACCATCGTATCGCCATGGCCGCCCAGAACAAAGGCGGTGACGTCTTTCATCGATACATTAAACTCGAGGCTTAGAAAATGGCGGAACCGTGCACTGTCGAGGATACCCGCCATGCCGCAGACTTTATCATGTGGCAGACCTGAGAATTCGCGCAGGGCCCAGACCATCGCGTCAAGTGGGTTGGTGATGCAGATGACAAAAGCGTTCGGCGCGTGATCGCGAATGCCTTCACCGACGGACTTCATAACTTTTAGGTTGATGCCCAGCAGGTCATCGCGGCTCATGCCCGGTTTGCGAGGTACGCCAGCGGTAACGATGCAGACGTCGGCGCCGGCAATATCGGCATAGCTTTGGGTGCCGGACATCTCTGCATCAAAGCCTTCAGACGGTCCCGATTCTGCGATATCGAGCGCTTTGCCTTCTGGGGTGCCTGGGGCGATATCAAACAAGACGACGTCGCCAAGTTCTTTGATCGCGGCGAGGTGGGCGAGTGTACCGCCAATTTGTCCTGCGCCGATCAGGGCTATTTTGGGTCTGGCCATGGAATATCTCTCCGGTTCAGTTAAGATGTGAGGTGGCGTACTGTGTTGAGCGCGCGCACGCAAGTATGCTGCGTCGCGGCAGTCATATGAAGGCAGAGCGATCTCGAGGGCTAAACTGCAGGAAATATATGATATCATGAGATGGATCGCGCAATACGATGCAGCATTTTAGTCTGGAATTTTTTTTAATTGCGGCACCTGCAGTGGTTTTTGCAGGGATTTCCAAGGGTGGATTTGGCTCTGGTGTTGCGTTTGTCTCGGCTGCGATTCTGACTTTGGTGATTGAACCTGGCGAAGCTCTGGCCATTATGCTGCCGTTGCTTATGTTGATCGACCTGGTCACGCTCAGGCCCTATTGGGGTGTATGGAGTTTCGCTGACGCAAAGGTGCTCATTTTGGGTGGCATTCCGGGAGTAGCCCTCGGGTCACTGCTGTTTCAGGTTGTAGACGCTGACATTTTCCGATTGCTGATCGGCGCTGTAAGTCTGGTTTTTGTGCTATGGTCGATCCTGCCAACCCGTGTTTCAGCGGGTGATCACAAGCCCCATTGTCCCGACTGGATCGGGGTTTTGTTAGGATCTGTTGCGGGCTTTACCAGTTTTGTGGCACATGCCGGCGGGCCACCGGCGGCGATTTTCCTACTGTCGCGGCAGATCCGAAAAACGCAATATCAAGCGACCACCGTGTTGGTGTTCTGGGTACTAAATATCGTTAAGTTTTTCTGTTACTCTTGGCTTGGTATGATGTCGCTGGACTCTGGTCTTGCGGCGGTTTTACTGGCACCTTTTGCCGTGGTTGGTGCTTATTTGGGAGTATATGCGCACAGACTTATTCCTGAAAAATTATTTTTTAGATTGGCGTTTGTTTTGCTCTCGATTACAGGTATCAAGTTGATTTATGATGGGCTCTGCGGGCTCATCCAAGGCGGAACATAGCTAAAAATTGCTTTGTTTAGGTATCGTCGCCAGTGGGTGGTTGGGTCTTGATGAGACTTTCAAACGCCTGCCCACTGGCAACCAGACAGGTCAAGCCGGATGGCATTGTGACGGTGATCGTCCAAGAGCCGGTAGTGCTGGACGCAAAAACCTCAATAATCGCGTTATTAGCGCCTAAGCCCTGAGATTGTTGAACTTCACCATAACTCTTGGCAAGGCGAGTTAAAACAGCGTCTCGGGGTGCACAATTCTGTGGTCTGCGAACGGTTTGTGCGTCCGCCTCAGAAATACCGTTCCAAAACAAGCTTACTCCGATAAGGAGTAGGGAGAGAATGAGTTTCATTGCTATGCCTTTCGCAATCAGATCTGCCGGTAAGGGCTGAATGCGCCGAACAAAGACGGTAACAAAGCCCGAAGAGGTAGGGTTTAAACTGCTGTGAGGTGTTTTCGAAATTTTTCAGGCGTTTGTGCAGCAGCGCTAGTGGCATCATATTGATACACAAGGTTGAAAGTTACGTTAACGCGACGCACTTTAGGGGATTTCCGCGAGGTTCGACCTATCAGAATAGGGACCAGCACGTTTGATTTTGATGCGTGATGGCCTGAGAGCGATGGGCGCACCCACATAATAACTGTGGCCTCTCAGATGATTATTTGGGTGAATATATGAAGTCAGTAGGCGATAGTTTACGCTGTTCTGTATAGCCGTGAGCTTCCAGAATTGAACGCGTTGCCTCGACATTCTCCTCTCCGTGCTGAACCGTTAGCTCCACCCAAATTGTGGGGCGATCTTTTGAAAGGATCCGCTCTGCGCCGGCAAGCACCGATGCCTCAAAGCCCTCCACATCCAGCTTCAAAAACCCAACGGGGCCGTATGAGGCGGTCAATTCATCCAATGTCACCATCTCAATTGGACCGTCAGTACTGGTTTTCAGCTTTGTTGCACCGTGATTTAAAGATTCAAAATGCGCGACCTCGCCACGGCCTGAAGTGCTGCCAAGCATGACGTTGAAGGCGTTTCCAGTGGTCAAACCGTTCAATTCGAGGTTCTGTTGCAAAGTACTGTAGACATGTGCTTGAGGTTCACAGGACAAAACTGTCTGTGCACCTAAGATGCGCCCAAAATAAACTGAGTGATTGCCAATATTGGCGCCGATATCACAAACGACCGTATCGGGCTTGATCAATCCCATTTTTGCGACCTGTGAGAGCAGAGCGGCTTCGAAAAAGTGATTTGTCTGGAGGATAACTCTTTGAATGAAATCACATTGCGCATCGGGCAGTGACATGCGGATGGTGTTACCATTGACGTTGAAACTTAAAATCCGTTGATCCGAAAGCGTATTCACCCGCTGCGCCAGAAGGCTCAGTTGTAGCAGCTGGATCACTTGGTCTAATTTTTTTGCAATATCGGTATTCATAGAACCTTCTTTCAAAATAAACTTAAAAATAACTAAAGTGGGCATCAAATTTAGCGCATAGCGTGGATGGGAATGTGTTTGACCACAATCAAAAATTGCTGAGGAACATAATTTCTGCGCCGCAGCAAGAACACCCTTGAACTTTTCGCTAAATAATGTCCCTTATGGCGCAATAATCTTGCGAAAGGCGTCACATGTCCGAAGATACCCGCCCCTACCGTTCGGTTTTATACATACCCGGATCAAAGCAACGCGCGCTAGACAAGGCGCGATCACTGCCGGTGGATGCGATTATTCTAGACCTTGAGGATGCGGTCGCACCCGAGGCAAAGCCTGCAGCGCGCAAGACCCTAGCCACGGCGCTGGGCGAGGGTGGCTATGGCAATCGGGTTCAGATTGTGCGGATCAACGGGTTAGAGACCCCCTGGTGGCAAGACGACATCGCCGCGTTGGCCGATAGTGATCTAGATGCGATCTTGTTGCCTAAAGTGAACAGCCCCGAAGATATACAGCGCCTTGTTGATGCCTTGGCATCTCCTGTCTCGGTTTGGGCCATGTTGGAAACGCCCTTGGGTATTTTGAACGCGCAATCCATTGCGGCGCATCCGCGCACGGCTGGTTTTGTAGTGGGGACCAACGATCTGGCCAAAGAACTGAATTGCCGCTTTCGTGCCGATCGGTTGCCGTTGCTGACGGCATTGCAAACTGTACTTTTGGCTGCCCGGGCCGAGGGAGTGATTGCGATTGATGGGGTCTATAACCAATTCAAAGACGTCGCGGGTTTGCAGTTTGAGTGCGAGCAGGGCCGCGATCTTGGTTTTGACGGTAAGTCATTAATCCACCCCGACCAGATCGATTTGGCCAATCAGGTATTTGCGCCATCGGTTTCTGAAATCGCGCTTGCACAACGACAGATTGAGGCGTTTAAACAGGCCTTTGATGCCGGTCAAGGCGTTGCGGTGGTCGATGGTACGATCGTGGAAAACCTGCATGTGGAAACCGCACAGCGCCTTTTGGATCAGGCGCAGGTCATTGCGGAACAGGCCGCAATAGAGCAAGCTGGAACGTGATAGACACAGGCCTAAGACGATCGCGTGGGCGTTGTATAAGGAGAGGGCGATGAAATTGTATCGGTTCCTGTCAGAAGAAGATACCTCCGTTTTTTGTCACAAAGTCTCGCAGGCCCTCAATGATGGGTGGGAGCTATACGGCAGCCCGACCCAAACCTTTGATCTCCCCAGTAATACAATGCGCTGTGGGCAGGCGGTTATAAAAGAGGTCGCGGGAAGCTATCGTCGTGACCTAAAGCTGGGGGATCAGTAGTTGATAAAAACAAACCCCGGACGGTTTTTTGAGGACTACAGTATCGGCCAGGTGATCGTCCATGCGGTGCCGCGGACGGTGTCAGGAGGCGAGCGGGCCTTATACCATGCGCTGTATCCAGCACGGCACGCGCTTTATTCATCAGATGAATTTGCGCGCGCGTGTGGGTTGCCATCGGCACCTTTGGATGATCTTGCGGCGTTTCATCTGGTGTTTGGTAAAACAGTGCCCGATGTCTCTTTGAATGCCGTGGCCAATTTGGGCTATGCCGCTGGCCGCTGGCTGGGGCGGGTTTATGTTGGCGATACGTTGCGGTCTCAGTCTGAAGTCATCGGCTTGAAACAGAACTCTAATGGCAAAACAGGACTTGTCTATGTGCGCACTCAGGGCAAAAACCAGCACAATCAGATTGTTTTAGATTATGTGCGCTGGGTCATGGTACGCAAAAGAAACCACGATGCAGAGGCACCGCAGACCCTGATACCGCAGTTGGATGCGGTGTTATCGCCCTCGCAATTGCAGGTGCCGCAGGGTTTGGATTTCAGCCACTATGATTTTGTCCAAGCCGGTGAACCGCATCGCTGGGGCGATTATCAAATTGGTGAAAAGATAGACCATATCGATGGTGTTACGATCGAAGACGGAGAACATATGATGGCGACGAGGCTTTGGCAAAACACCGCCAAAGTTCATTTTGACGCCACAGCGCGCCCAGATGGCAAACGTCTTATTTATGGCGGTCATGTGATGTCACTGGCACGGGCCCTGTCGTTCAACGGTCTGGCGAATGCGCAGATGATCGTGGGGCTCAATGCAGGCGCGCATGCTCACCCGTGTTTTGGGGGGGATACGGTGCGCGCATGGTCTGAGGTGCTGGACAAAGCCGAAATTGCAGCACCAGGAATAGGAGCTTTGCGATTGCGACTGGTGGCTACGAAAAGCCCTACGCCGTTTGAATTGCGCGGGCAGGACGGTAAATATCACGCTGATACCTTGCTCGATCTTGATTATTGGGCTTTAATCCCAACATGAATCCCAATTTTGCAGCAACCGAGGCAGCCTTTCAGCGTATTTTGCCATTTTGTCGAATTTATTGTGATCACAACTTGTTGTAAAAATCAAAAGCGACACTTTATTTTTCTGGGGGGTATTTTTCGATGAGTTCAACAGAAGGGTTATTTTTCTTTTTGTCCCGTCATTTTTATAATTTCTTATTATTTTTATAAGAAATAAGTTTTATGGCAAATAAGCGCGAGATAGTAAAAATTTGTGATCACGCCATTATTGAGTGTGATCACAATCTAAATTTATTTCAGATTTTTGACCTAAAAATACGATTATTTTTGGGATGACCGTGACTCGGGTGAAAATTCCGCTAGAAGACTACTGAGGAAATTCAAGGACTTTCGAATGGCTGAGACTAAAAAGCCCGCGCGACCACTATCGCCACACTTAACGATTTACCGCCCGCAGTTGACGTCTATTTCGTCGATACTGACGCGGATTACCGGCAACGCCTTGCTGGTGGGTGCTTTGCTTGTGGTCTGGTGGTTTGTTGCTGCGGCAACCTCTCCCGAGTATTTTGCCTTCGCAGACGCCGTTATCACCAGTTGGTTGGGAGATTTGATAATGTTTGGATCGCTCTGGGCGGTTTGGTATCATACCCTGGCCGGCGTCCGGCATTTGATCTGGGACAATGCGATTGGGTTGGAGTTGGCAACGGCTCATAAATTGGGTTGGGCTGTGGTCTATGGCTCGTTTGGCCTGACTGCGGTCAGCGCGCTCATCATCTTGGCTTTGTGAAAGGAAACTGATGCGTTATTTAACTGATCGCAAACGCGTTGACGGGCTGGGTTCTGCTAAAACCGGTACGGCACATTTTTGGGCGATGAAGACCAGTTCCGTCGCGCTTTTACTGTTGATCCCCCTGTTTGTGTTTATGTTTGGGGCCATGCTTGGCAAGCCCCATGATCAGGTCGTGGCATTTTTCAGCCGCCCGCTTCCCGCGATTGTGGTGGCATTGACCCTGATTGTCGGCTTTGAACATTTTAAGTCAGGTGTTCACGTGCTGATTGAAGACTATGTTCACGGGATGGCACAGAAAATCTGGATTATTGCAATGACCTGCCTATCTTATGCTGCAATGGCGGTCGGTCTGTTCGCTATCGCTAAAATCGCCCTTTAGGATCGGAGCAAAAACATGGCTGCTTACGAATATGAAACACACGAATATGACGTCGTTATCGTCGGTGCCGGTGGCGCCGGTCTGCGTGCGACGCTTGGTATGGCCGAACAAGGTTTGCGCACAGCTTGCGTGACCAAGGTTTTTCCAACCCGCTCACACACCGTGGCCGCACAGGGTGGTATTGCCGCTTCCTTGTCGAACATGGGCCCTGATAACTGGCAGTGGCATTTGTATGATACGGTCAAAGGCTCTGACTGGCTGGGTGATACCGATGCGATGGAATATCTTGCACGCGAGGCGCCCAAAGCGGTCTATGAATTAGAACATTATGGCGTGCCGTTTTCGCGCACTGAAGATGGGAAAATCTACCAAAGGCCCTTTGGTGGACACACCACAGAATTTGGTGAAGGTCCGCCGGTACAGCGCACTTGTGCTGCTGCAGACCGGACCGGACACGCAATTTTGCACACGCTTTATGGGCAGTCCCTGAAAAATAATGCTGAATTTTATATCGAGTACTTTGCCATCGATCTGGTAATGTCGGATGATGGGGTTTGTCAGGGTGTCATGTGCTGGAAACTGGATGACGGCACGCTGCACCTGTTTGCGGCAAAAATGGTGGTTTTGGCAACTGGTGGCTGTGGTCGGGCTTATTTTTCTGCAACCTCAGCGCATACCTGCACCGGCGATGGTGGCGGTATGGCGGCGCGCGTCGGTTTGCCGTTACAAGATATGGAGTTTGTGCAATTTCACCCGACCGGTATCTACGGTGCTGGGTGTTTGATTACAGAAGGCGCGCGCGGTGAGGGCGGGTATCTGACAAATTCCGAAGGCGAGCGGTTCATGGAACGCTACGCCCCAACCTATAAAGATCTGGCCAGCCGCGACGTTGTCTCGCGCTGTATGACCATGGAAATTCGCGAAGGGCGCGGAATTGGCGCTGAGGGGGATCATATCCATTTGAACCTCAGTCATTTGCCGCCTGAGGCCTTGGCCGAACGACTGCCGGGCATTTCTGAATCAGCCCGGGTGTTTGCTGGCGTTGATGTGACCAAAGAACCGATCCCAGTTTTGCCAACGGTACATTATAATATGGGCGGTATTCCAACCAATTATTGGGGCGAAGTTCTGGCCCCAACCAAAGATAATCCGGACGGAATTTCCCCCGGCCTGATGGCGGTGGGTGAGGCGGGATGCGCCTCAGTGCACGGTGCAAACCGGTTGGGATCGAACTCGCTGATTGATTTGGTGGTCTTTGGCCGCGCTGCAGCCATTCGCGCCGCGGAGGTGGTGGATCCAAAAACCGCCGTTCCGACACCAAGTCAACGGGCCATCCAAGGTGTACTGTCGCGCTTTGACGGTATTCGATATGCCAAAGGCCATGTGCCAACAGCTGATCTGCGGCTTGAAATGCAAAAGACCATGCAGGCAGATGCTGCGGTTTTCCGCACCGATGCGACGCTTGAAGAAGGACGGGAGAAAATGGTTTCGGTCGCCGACAAACTGTCCGATTTGCAAGTGACGGATCGATCGCTGGTATGGAACTCGGATTTGATGGAAACGCTGGAGCTGGAAAACCTGATGCCGAACGCGGTGGCCACAATCACCGCTGCGGCTGCGCGCAAAGAAAGTCGAGGCGCGCATGCGCATGAGGATTATCCCGACCGCGACGATGTGAACTGGCGAAAGCATTCTTTGGTATGGTTCAAGGGCCAAGCCGCAAGCTTGGGCTACCGTGGCGTACATTTGAATCCGCTGACCAGTCATAATGAAGGTGGGATTGATCTGAAGAAAATCGCCCCGAAGGCCCGGGTTTATTAAGGACAGACGACGATGGTACAACTGACACTGCCCAAAAACAGCCGCATGACCACTGGCAAAACCTGGCCCAAGCCCGAGGGGGCGACCAATCTGCGTAAATTCAGCATTTATCGTTGGAACCCGGATGATGGAAAAAACCCGCGTTTGGATACGTACTTCGTTGATATGGACACCTGCGGCCCAATGATTCTCGACGGGTTGATCAAGATTAAAAATGAAATCGACCCTACGCTGACATTCCGCCGATCGTGTCGGGAAGGCATCTGTGGATCCTGTGCGATGAACATTGATGGTATTAATACCTTGGCCTGTTTGCACGGTATGGCCGAGGTGAAGGGCGATGTTAAAATTTATCCCTTGCCGCATATGGAGGTGATTAAGGATTTGATTCCGGATCTGACGCATTTTTATGCGCAGCACGCCTCGATCATGCCTTGGCTGGAGACCAAGACCAATCGGCCGGCCAAAGAATGGCGTCAATCGATTGATGACCGCAAGAAATTGGATGGGTTGTATGAATGTGTGATGTGCGCATCATGCTCTACCAGCTGCCCGTCTTATTGGTGGAATGGTGACCGCTATCTCGGGCCGGCAGCATTGCTGCACGCCTACCGCTGGATTATCGACAGCCGCGATGAATCTACTGGTCAGCGGTTGGACCAGCTGGAAGACCCGTTTAAGCTGTATCGCTGTCACACTATTATGAACTGCACTCAGACTTGTCCCAAGGGGCTTAATCCTGCAAAAGCCATTGCCGAAATTAAGAAAATGATGGTGGAACGCACTGTCTGAGGACGGAGATAACCCGGCCTCTGTACCTTTGGATGCAGAGCAAAGGCGCTCTGTTGCGCCGGTCATCTGCTATCCCACACAGGGCTTGCCACAGCCTGATATGGTACTGTACCGGCGGGTCGCGTCGGGCGCCACCAGAATTTCGCAAACCGTGGTGTCGCCGCGAGATGCGGCTTGTTTTCGGGTTGCTGCTGGTCAGATTTTCCGCATTTCCTCGCTTGAAGGATCGCAAGTTGGCGACCTTAATCTGTGGCAGGCCGATAACTTATTTGAACGGTTTTACTCTGGCAAAACCCGCGCCCTTCACGGGACCCATATCACCACCGGCCAGCGCATGTGGAGCAGTTTTCCTTATTTGCGCCCGATGGCGACAATCATTCATGACAGCCTGAACTGGTACGGGATCGATCGCTTTGGTGGCTCAGTGCATGATGTGATTGGCACGCGGTGCGACCCCTACACCAATGCGCTATTGTCGGGGGGGCAGTACCACCAGTGTTGCCATTCCAATCTCACGAGGGCCTTGGCGGCTGAAACGGGCATGTCGCTGTCGCAGGCCGAACCACATGTGCATGATGTTCTCAACGTGTTCATGTGCACTGGCTTTACCCGCGATACCGGCCAGTATTTCATGAAGGCCAGCCCTGTCCGGCCCGGCGATTATCTTGAATTTTTTGCTGAAGTCGATCTGTTGGGGGCGCTTAGCGCCTGTCCGGGGGGGGATTGTTCGGCAAAGCACTCTAGCGATGCTGCCAAGTGTCATCCGTTGCTGATCGAGGTGTTCGCCCCAATTGAAGGCCGGCTGACCGGCTGGGCGCCGCCTGAGCTGAATTCTTATGATCAAAGTCACTCTGGCGGAAACTCGTGAATTTGGGGCCTGCGTTTCAGATAACAACGAGCCGCATCCGAGGTCTTGTGTCCCTTGGATGCTTGCCAGTGGCCTAGTCATTTCATGTGGTGAAGGCTGTCATCCGTCTGGAAAGGCTGCCGCCAAGGCGATTTCGATCATATCGCCAAAACTCTGCTCGCGTTGATCTGCAGGTAAAGCATCGCCAGTGATCAAATGATCGCTGACGGTAAGAACTGCAAGCGCACGCACGCTGTGGCGCGCTGCCAAGTTGTAGAGTTCAGCGGCCTCCATTTCGACGGCAAGGATGCCATGGCGAGTCATTTGTTCGTTCAAATCTGGCCGTTCGTCATAGAACACATCTGATGAATAGATCCCACCGACATGAAGCGGACTTGTGGTTTTTTCTGCCGCAGCCACCGCTGCGCGTAGCAGCGACCAGTCGGCGCAAGGTGCAAAGTTCAACTCTTTAAAAATGCCTCTGGACGGTGTGGACAAGGTGCTAGCTGTCATCGCAATGATAATGTCACGCACGGCAATATTTTTTTGCATTGCGCCGCAAGAGCCGACCCGGATCAATGTCTTAGCGTCATAATCACGGATCAATTCGTTGACATAGATCGATAGCGACGGCATCCCCATGCCTGACCCTTGAATTGTCACCGGGTGCGTGTTCCATAACCCGGTAAATCCTAGCATACCGCGCACATTATTAATCTGGCGAACTTCCGAAAGAAACGTCTCGGCTGCCCATTTGGCGCGGTAAGGGTCACCCGGCAGCAGGACGGTTTCGGCGATATCTCCGGGGTTGGCACCGATATGAATTGTCATGATAAAAGTCCTATCTGTCTAACGGGTATACTTTATAAA
>Ga0115562_1001045_pt1 | contig 20645 bp, 26 predicted proteins | sample COGITO_mtgs_1105_6_FD_87200 | JGI IMG/M metagenome (GOLD analysis project Ga0115562, IMG submission 87200) | Pelagic marine microbial communities from North Sea - COGITO_mtgs_110516 | ecosystem: Environmental > Aquatic > Marine > Epipelagic | place: Germany:Helgoland, sampling site Kabeltonne...
ATATGATATTAATGTAAAAATTTGAAACAATTGGTTTCCCAATCCTCCCATAATTTCTATGGTTATCATTTATATTTAATATTATTTTTATATTTAATATTATTTTTTATATTTAAAGTTAAATATAAAATTGATTTGTATTTATTTTAACATTTATAAATATAATGGCGTTAGTTTCATACAGTAAAATTAACATTTATGAACCCGATTTTGATATTATATCAGGTTTAAATATTGATAAATGTCCTTTTATTAGAAATTCTAGAAATAATCCTATGTATAAATGTTTATGTAATAATCAGACATTTACTAATTTTTCAAGTTTTCAATCACATATTAAATTAAAAACACACGAAATATGGATGGTTAATTGTACTGATTATTTTAATGAATTAAATAGTTATAAAAAGGAAATTGAACGTTTATCTAATGAAAATATTAAAAAGGATAAGATTATTTCCAAAACAATGAATGATTATGAAACATTATTAAAAGATACCGAGATTATAAAAATAGAAATAAAAAATAAAAAAACAGAATTTTTGAAAAATAAAAAACATTATTTGGATAATATAATTAAACTAAAAAATGATTTATTAATTAAAGACACTGAAATAATGGATTTAGAAAATCAATTATTGAAAAAAGATATTTGTTGATTAACTTTTAATTTATTATTTTTATATTAACATTATAAATAATTTAAAAAGAATTTAATATTCTAATTAATGACTTTACAAGGTGAAACAATCGGTATTGATTTAGGAACAACTTATTCTTGTGTTGGAGTTTGGCAGAATGATCGTGTTGAAATTATTGCTAATGATCAAGGAAACCGAACGACACCGTCTTATGTTGCTTTTAACGACACCGAACGTTTAATTGGAGATGCTGCGAAGAATCAGGCTGCGTCTAATCCAACAAATACTATTTTTGATGCCAAACGTCTTATTGGTAGAAATATTAATGACGAGACAGTTAAATCTGATATGACACATTGGCCTTTTAAAGTTTTATCTGGTAAAAATAACCAACCTATCGTTCAAGTTGATTATAAAGGAGAAACTAAAACTTTTACCCCAGAAGAAATTTCAGCTATGATTTTAACAAAAATGAAAGAAACTGCTGAATCCTATTTAGGTAAAGAAGTCAAGAATGCAGTAATTACTGTTCCTGCTTATTTTAACGACAGCCAACGACAATCTACAAAAGACGCAGGTGTTATTGCTGGTCTTAATATTCTTCGTATTATTAATGAACCAACCGCCGCAGCTATTGCTTATGGACTAGATAAAAAGGGTCCAGAAAAAAATGTTCTTATTTTTGATCTAGGTGGAGGAACTTTCGACGTTAGTGTTCTTTCTATTGATGATGGTATTTTCGAAGTTAAGTCTACTGCAGGAGACACGCATTTGGGAGGAGAAGATTTTGATAACAGAATGGTTGATTATTGTTGTGAAGAATTTAAAAGAAAAAATAAAAAAGATATTAAGACAAATCATCGCGCTCTTAGACGTCTAAGATCATCTTGCGAAAGAGCTAAAAGAACACTTTCTACTTCTACGCAAGCATTTATTGAAGTAGATTCTCTATTTGAAGGTATTGATTATAATACAACTATCACCCGTGCTAAATTCGAAGACATGAATGCTGATTATTTTCGTAAATGTATGGACCCTGTAGAAAAAGTTATTAAAGATAGTAAGCTTTCCAAAAGTTCAATCGACGAAATTGTTCTTGTTGGTGGTTCTACCAGAATTCCTAAGGTTCAACAACTATTGAGTGATTATTTTGGAGGAAAAGAATTGTGTAAAAATATTAATCCAGACGAAGCTGTCGCAAATGGAGCAACGGTTCAAGCAGCACTATTAAGTGGTAATGAAAAATCGGGGAAATTACAAGACCTTTTACTTTTAGATGTTACACCTTTGTCTCTAGGTCTAGAAACATCCGGAGGAATTATGACAGCACTTATTCCTAGAAATACTACTGTTCCAAGTAAAAAAAGTCAGATTTTTTCTACGTATGCTGATAATCAACCTGCGGTAAATATTCAAGTTTATGAAGGAGAACGTGTAAAAACAAAAGATAATAACAAACTTGGTGAATTCCTTCTAGAAGGTATCCCACCTATGCCACGCGGACAACCACAGATTGAAGTATCTTTTGATATTGATGCAAATGGTATTCTTAAAGTTTCGGCTATGGAAAAAAGCACCGGTAAAGTTATGAATATTGAAATTAAAAATGATAAAGGAAGACTATCCGATAATGATATTGAAAAAATGGTTCAAGAAGCAGAAAAATATAAAGCTGAAGATGAAGCATTTAAACTTAAAATTGAAGCAAAAAATAAACTTGAAAATACACTTTTTCAGTGTAAAACTACAACTGAACAAGTCAAAGAAACTACTCCTGAAATCGATGAATTAAAAACAAAAATTAATGAAAATATTGAATGGTTAAATAATCACCCAAATGAAGAAATTAACGTATATGAAGATAAAGAAAATGAAATTCAAGAATTAGTAAAATCTTTAATGCCTGCTGGTATGCCTGATATGCCTGCTGGTATGCCTGATATGCCTGGTGGTATGCCTGATATGCCTGGTGGTATGCCTGATATGCCTGCTACACCAGAAAAAGATGTTAATATCGAAGAAATTGATTAGTTATATTTTTAGTTTCACTAATAAATATATGAGATACAATTGGACCACTCCACCAATAATTACCCAAATATACTTTTAATATATCATCTATGTTATAATTTAACCCATAATATGTTATAATTGTAAATATTAATATAGATATTATTTTTTCTTTTATTTTTATTTTATCCTTAAATACTCTACTATAATGCCTAGGTGTATGTATACACGACAAATAAAAAATAGATGTTTCAGGTTTAATTAACCATATATTATGCAATATATAAGAACCTTTTATATTATAAGGAACATCGTTTCTTAAGTGATATATAGATGTAACAAATAATATTCCTAATTTATATATTTCGGGAATTGAATATATTAAAGGGTTTATTATTAAATTAGCTGTTATTATTTTTTTAGGACACTCTATTATATCAGTTATACCATGAGGTATTATAGCTATAAGTCCTGCTTTAATAAATGGATTTATTATCATTATAATTATATTTATAATGATAATATTTAAATACTTATAAGTTTATACTTTTAAAATACTTCTTGATTTATTAAATGTTTTTTTACTTGTATTTTTACTTGTATTTTTACTTGTTTTTTTACTTGTATTTTTACTTGTTTTTTTACTTGTATTTTTACTTGTATTTTTACTTGTATTTTTACTTGTATTTTTACTTGTATTTTTAATAGATTTTTTAATTGATTCTAAATCATTTATATATATATTTTTAATATAATTTTCAAGGCTATTCGGTTTACCGTTATTACTAGTATTACTATTATAAGTATTTGCATTTGATATTTGATTTTCTTCTGCTTTTACTTCTTCTTCTGCTTTTGCCGCTTTTGCCGCTTTTGCCGCTTTTGCCGCTTTTGCCGCTTTTGCCGCTTTTGCTGCTTTTGCTTTTGCAGCTTTTGCTTCTTTTTCTTCTTTTGCTTCTTTTGCTTTTGCCACTTTTGCAGCTTTTGCAGCTTTTGCAGCTTTTGCTGCTTTTGCTGCTTTTGCTGCTGCCACTTTTGCGGCTTCTTCAGTTGCTTCTGATTCTTCAGTTGCTTCTGATTCTTCAGTTGCTTCTGATTCTTCAGCTGCTTCTTCTGATTCTTCAGTTGCTTCTGATTCCACTTTTTTTTTTAAAATTAACGAATCATAATGATTTCCAATATGATCTTTACCTGCATAATTAGATAATATAAATATCTTTTTTTTATCACATTTTTTATCATCATCATTCTTAAATATATATTTATTAATACCAGTTATTCTTTGTGTTTTAATAAACGGGTTAAAGGGTGAATATACTACTATACATACATCAAATAATTCAGATAATACCCCTATATGAACGTCTGTTAAATACTCTTTTTTTTTTAATTCATCACTCGGATCTTCTGTATTATTATTTTTTATCATATTTTTATAAATTATTTGTCTCAATAATGTTATTGTTCTTTTATCATATTCTATTGTTTTTTTTTTTACAAGTTTAATGTCAGACTTATTAGGGTTGTTTTTTAAATATTTATTTATTATTTTATTTATATATTCATATCCTTTTATATTCGATAAACCATATAATAATGAATGTAATAAACAATGTGAGTCTCCTTCTACACCCACTATATTAAAAACTTTATTAATTTCATCCATTATATAATATGTCTATATTTTAATTAAATGTTGTATCAAATCAACACGTCCCTCTCTTAAATAGGATTCATCTAATAAATTAATATCTTCCCACGATTTATTAGAACATAATATTAATATTACATTAGGATAAAGTCCATAATCTATTTTATCTAAAAAATTATTCCAAGTTATTTTATTATATATTTGAATTGTATTTTTTTTATGTAGGCATATTTTTTCATTATGTATATTATTTAATATTATGTCTATTTCATCCATTAATACAATCAGAGGTTTTTGAGCGGTTGGATTTATATTATAATATAAATTACTGAATGAATCAGATGGTTCTGTTGGATTAAATGTATCACATATAGACGCGTTTATTTTTCGTGCTATTAAATATGATAATATTGTTTTTCCACTGTTTGCTTTTCCATAAATAAAACACTTTACATTATTTTTATTATTATACATATTCATTATATTATTAAATACATGTTGTTGTTGTTCATTTAATTTATATGGATTTATATGTAATTTTCTTTTTATATAATCAAAAAAAACATAATCTCCCGTGCGGTTCCAATAATCTATACTTGTATCTAATTTTTCGTTTATTTTTTCAATTTTTTCAATTTTCTTTTTATTATTATTTGTTAATATTTCTTCCATAATACACTTAGTTGTAAAAATAAACATTTTACACCACGAATTCTCAGGTATATATATAATTAATCGTAAATTATATTTCCTTGTTATTATTAAACCACGAGGACTATTATCTTCCATATATCCTGTAGATATACATTCATGTATATTATTTTTTACTATATTGTATGTTTCTCTTTTAGATATATTATACATGTTTATATTTATAAACTTCAATGATAATAATAAGAATGGAGTAAATATTTCAAAAGTTGATTTTATATTTAACATAGTCATATATAAAAATAGTAAATAATCATTCATATATCTATTATTAATTTAATTTTAAATTGATATTAAAATTGATTTTATTAATTTTATATATTTTTATTAAATGGCAGATGTATCTATTATTTTACTTGAAACTATTAAAGTAGATGACGACAATACATTCAATTATATTATTAATAAATATAATAAAAATTTAACATCTCATTATACTTATTGTTTTGATTATAATATATTTAAATATTTCGACATTTTACTTGGACTATTTATAAAAAAAAAAATATACATTAACACTTTTACCATTAAAGAACTTTTTTTAAAGGCGTGTGCTAATAAGTATAAAATTTTAGAAATTTATTATAAATATAATATATTATACGATAAAGGTTTTGTAGTTTCCTGTATTAATAATAATATAGACGCTGTTAAATTATTAATTAATAAAAATATATATTATGATATTGAATATTGTTTTTGTATATCTTGTTCATTGGGTTATTTAAATTTAATAAAAATTTTATATAATACTGGATTAATAAATAAAACGTGTATAAATATTGGATTTAATAATTCATGTGTTAATAATTATATAAATATTGTAATGTGGTTATATACATTGTCTATTGATATTGATTATATTGAAAAAGGATTTATTTCAGCTCATAAAAAAAATAATAGAGATATAATTAATTGGATTGAAACTTTAAACTTTAAAGGACATTATATTAAATATATTGATAATAATATTGTATATGAAAAAAAAAAAATAATAATTAATAAGACAATAAATTTAAATATTGATGAAGATTGTTGTATATGTTATAACAAGGTAAATTTATTATTGACTTGTAATCACTATTTGTGTGAAAGTTGTGTTAATAGATATTATATATTATATAATAACTCTTTTAAATGTCCTGTTTGTAGATTTAATAATTATTATTCAAATTTGAAAAGAATAATAATTAAAAAAAGATAATTAAAAAAAGATAATTAAAAAAAAAGAAATAAAACAATAAGATAATTAAAAAAAGATAATTAAAAAAAGAAATAAAACAATAAATAAAACAATAAAAAAAGAAATAAAAAAATAAATAAAACAATAAAAAAGAAAAAAAAGAAAAAGGAATTATATAAAAAAATATTTTTTTTTTAGCGTCTCTCTCTCTCGCAAAAGCAACTTTTTTAACAAACCTTTTTTCCATAGTTTTATCATGCGAAAAACAATATTAAAATATAAATATTTTAATATCATTAATGTATATAATAATAAAATAAATAGTTTAGTATAATAATATAATAATATATTGTATAATATTAATATGTCATATTCTTGTTTATTTTGTAATTATTATACTAATAATAAATACAATTTTAATAAACATACCTTAACAAATAAACATATATTAAATGAAAAAAAAAATCATACAACCAACAAAAAACAAACAAAAAACAAACAATTTACAAACAATTTAGGTACAAAAACAAACAATAACGATAAAAGTTGCTACATCATTAATGATAACACAGAAACAATTATTTTATGTAAATATTGTAATAAAACATTTACTCATAAAAATTCTATGTATAGACATATAAAATATACTTGTAATAAAAGCAAAGACGAAGACCTCAAAGAACTTGTAAGATTAATGAATCTTCAATTAGAAAAAAAAGATAAAGAAATACAAACACTATCAAAACAAATGAATAAACAAAACAAGCAAATTGAAAAATTAATGAATAAGTTACAAGTTAATACAAATATAATACAAAATAATATAATACAAAATAATAATATTCAGTTATTAGCATATTCAGATACAGACACTTCGTTTTTAACAGATACAGATTATATTTCATGTCTTAAAAAGGTTACTTTATGTGTTAAACATATGATAGAAAAAATTCATTTCAACCCTTCTAATCCTCAAAACAACAATATATACATTTCAAATATGAGAGACAAATACATAATGATTTATGATGGATATAAATGGATATTAAGAAATAAAGAACAAGAAATAGATAATCTTTATGAAACTAAAGAGATGATGATAGAAGAATGGTTAGACGAAGAACAACACAAATATCCAACCTTAAGAGATAAATTTATTAAATATCTAAATAACAAAGAAAATGATGAAAATATGAATCTAATAAAGGAAGAAATTAAACTAATGATGTATAATAATAAACAATTAAAAATTGATATAGATTAAAATATTATATAGTATTAATGTTTGTCATTTATATTATTATGCTTGATAACAATAAATATTGTGTATGTAAAAGATATAACGAAAAACTTAGATTAAAAGATTTTTATTATAATATGACTTATAAACCTATTAAAATATTGAAAATTATAAAAGATTTAACAAATTATAAAGATTATATTAAAAAATATGTTGTAAATTCTAACTATTCTAGTATTGAACAAGAATTATTCATCTAAATCTATATAATATATTATTTCATAAGTAGAATAAATATACTTTATTACATACTTCATTTTTATATCATTATTATTTAATAAATTTCTTATTTTTTTTATAAAGGATTTATAATTAGAAGAATGTATAATTAATAGATTATGATATTGTAATTTTTTATATAAATTAATATCAATCTTGTATAAATTATTTTCGTATATTAAATGTTCTCTTATCCATTTAACTATTTCTTCTTTCGTAAAAGTATTATTCATTTATATAATAGACCCTTTTATAATATTATTTGTAAAAAAAACTAGTGATAATTTACTATCATATCCATCATATATTTTATTTATATAATAAGAAACAATGCTTAATATATACCCATTATCATTATTTAAATTATTCTTAACGTATTCGTAAATAAAAAAATATATATCAGTTACTGAATACCCGTTGTCATATAAATTAAACATTAAGTTTATAGAACCTTTTATGTCTTTTTTTTTTATTAATTCAAAATATAATTCTATTTTACTTATATCAATACAATATAAGTTATCTATAATATTTTTTATATTATAATCTTTAATGTTTATCAGTTTTATATATTTAAAAACTTTATTTATTTCAAAGATATTAATATTTTTATTAAGTATATCTTCTATTTCAGAATCATTTAAATATATTTTATATTTTTTTATAAGAGTATTAATATATAATATTTTATTATCCTTTTTAAATTCTTCGAAAAATATATGAGTTGTTCTTGTTAATATAGACTCGTATATACTATCAATATTTTTGGAACATAATATAAATATTATTTTATTAGTTATATGTCGTTTAAAATTGTTTTGTAAATAATCGCTTAAATTATCAAAATTGTATATTATAATTATTTTTTTTTTTTAATGATACTTTACGTTTAAATGTTGTTATATTACTGATTATATTATTATTAATATCATTGTGACCGTCTAATGTAAGCATATTATCATATTTATTATCAAAACTTATATTATATTTTTTTTTATAATATAATTCTATAGTTTTTGTTATAAAATCAGAAGGTATATTTCCTATTAATAATAAATTTAAATTATCATTTTTTATACATTCATTAATTTGTGATATAATTTTTTCTTTATTTTCAAAAATTATACATTCCATTTATAATATTCAGCGTAATATATTTAAATATTAATTAATTTATTAAAATATATGGATTATTATAAAATTTTAAATATAGATAAGAATGCTACACAAGAAGAAATTAAAAAACAATTCAGGTCATTAAGTTATAAATATCATCCTGATCGTAATAATGAAGAAGGGGCAATTAATAAAATGAAGGAAATTAATGAAGCTTATGAAACTTTAAAAGACCCTCAAAAAAAAAAAATATATGATTTAGGTCCTACAAATCCTTTAGAAGAACTTTTTGGAAATATATTTAACAATAATACCAATGTTAGATTCAGAAGAACCAGTGTAAATCCGATAGAAGAATTATTTAATGAAAATGTAATGTTTTCTAATTTTATGGACAATGAAATAAATTCTAATATAGAAAAAAAAATAGAAATTAGTTTTAAAGACTCTTACGTTGGTATTAATGTTCCATTAGTTATAAAACGAAAAATTATATTAGGAAACAATACTAATTATGAACAAGAAAAAATATATATCAAAATTAATAGTGGAACAGATGATGGAGAGATTTTAAATATTCCAAATAAAGGGAATTTTTTTAATGGACAAACAAGTGATTTAAGAATACATGTTAAAGTTCTTCCTCATCATAATTTTGAAAGGAGTGGGTTAAATTTAATATATTATAATTCTATATCTTTTAAAGAATCTTTATGCGGATTTCAGAAAAATATAACCACTCTTACAGGTATTGTTTTAAAAATACAAAGTTCTAATGGAAATATAATACAGAATAACGATGAAAAAATTATTTTAAATAAAGGTTTTACACGAAATGAACAATGTGGTAATTTAATAATTCGGTTTAAAGTAGACAAACCAAATAATTTAACAGAAGAACAAATTAAAATATTAAACACTATTTTTTAAGTATTTAAACTCACTTGTAGATAAATATACATCTGAACTCTCGTAAACATGAATATTGTCTTCGATTGTTAAACTTCTAAATACATTTCTATACAAATGCCTACAATAACATTTACAATCATCTTTAAATTTATATTTATTTTCTAATTTAAATGGGTTCTTATTATAAATATGTTTATTACAACATCTACAACTACTTAATTGGTTTAATAATTCTCTCTGTTTTTTTTTATTGAATATATTATGAATAAAATATTCAATACTATATGGATATAATTGTGACCCAAAGTATACACAGTTATAATCATCCAATAAATTTATCATATTATGTTTTCTAATTTTGTGAGGCAATAATAATTCCTTAATCATTTTTTTAGTATTTTTTCTATGTTCAAACGAACCATATGAATATATTAAATATTTTATATCTTCGCACATATTTTTAATATTTTTCATTAGTTGTTCCATTATTATTATTAATAAGAATGTTTTGAAATCAATTTTTAATATGGATGATATTCATTCTCGCTATATGGGATAGGATTTCCATTATAAGTGTCAACCTTTATTTTATTATTTTTATAATCTACAAAGGTCTCAAATCCTTGAACTTTTCCATCTCCCGAAACTTGTCCTGGAACTTGTCCTGGATCTTGTCCCGAACCTTGTCCTGGATCTTGTCCCGAACCTTGTCCTGGATCTTGTCCCGAACCTTGTCCTGGTTCTTGTCCCGAAACTTGTCCATCTCCCGAAACTTGTCCATCTACATCTTCATTGATAGCATCTTTGACAGCTTGGTCTTCTTCATCTTCATCTTCATCTTCATCATCTTCGAAACCTTCATCTTCGTCATCTTCGGAACCTTCTTTAAACCCATCTCTTGAAAATATTAAAAATATAAAAAAAAATACTAAAATTAATACTAAAATTAATACTAAAGCGCTAATTTGTAATGAATTAAAACATATTATATTATTTTTCATATAAATTATTATTATATTATATTTTTTTCTAAAATATATTTAGAAATATAAACATTTGTATTTAATAATTCATCTCGGTTTAAATAACAATACCAGTTATAATTTTTCCGCGTTTTAAGTGTATAATGTGGTATATATAATCCAATATTTGAAATATGTAATTCTATTTCTTTATTTTCCATTAAATCTTCTAAATATAAAGGATTATTTTTGATATCTTTACAACCTATAATTTTTCCATCTATAAAAGGAATATCCATATCCTTTAATATTTGTCTCCCGTATTTAATACAATCCTGTGTATAATTATCTTTACAATTTGATGTGTATTTTTCTATATAGTCTAGTAAAATTGGATTGTTTTTGTTAGAACCCATTATTTCTATAGAATGAACCATATTATTCATAGAAATATTTTTACCTTGATTTGTAATTTGAGATACATAAAATTTATCTACATCTATATTTTCTATACTTTTAGTTAAATATAAGTAAGAAGGTAAAAAAACTCCACCGTGTAAATGTAAAATATTTAAAAATGATATATTTCTATATATTAATAATTCATCACCAGATATAGAACCATAATCTATATCATTATTAAGTATTTCATTTATATCTTTATCCTTAAATAAAATAATTTGATATTTATCTTTACAATTGTATATTATAGATTCTATACATAATTTTTGATAAACATTAATATCGTCTATATGTATCCATATTTTTTTATTATTATTATACTTATTATTAAAATAATATTCATCTAATACATTTGTATATATTTCTTTTTTTAGTTTATTTCTTACTATATAATAAATAACTATGGATAGTGTAAAAAAAAATATTATATACTTCATTATATTATTCTAGTATTAAAAATTTAGAATTATATATTTTCATTCTTTTATTAGTTTCATCTTCTTGAACTTTATATTGATACGCTAATTTAATAGAGTCTTCTGTATCCTTTTTATATTGTTTTTGTAAAAATATTTTTGAATTATTTTCTGACATTATATTAGATTCATTCTTTTTTCTATGAATTATATATTCATTTACATTATTAAATACTTGTTTATTTTTCATTACTTTTTCACAATCAATTGGGATAACACTATTTATATGGGCTGTTTTTAAATCTGAAAAATTATCGGATTTTGAATAATATTCTAATTCATCTGTTTTTACTAAACTATTAATAATAAGCTTCCTAGAACGTTCTATATCATCAACATAATATATATCTTCTTCTGATTTTAACCATTCGTCATATCCTTTTTTTTCGTCTTCTGATTTTATATATACACTTTCAAACATTTTATTGAAATGTTTTGTAAAATCTTTGTCCTTATAACCATTTTTTTTTATATATTCTTTAAATGTTCCATCTATTTCATGATTTATATCTTTCTTGCTATTTTTTGAATTTGTATATTGGTATAACATTAATAATTTTTTATATGATTTATTGTACTTAATAAATATTTCATTTATATTATTAACATTACGGTTCTTATCAGGATGTAGCAATAATACCTTTTTCTTTGATAATTTAATATCTTCTTCTGTAATAGGCATTTCTAATTGAAATAGATTTAATAAATCATCTAATGTTTCGTCCATATTATATTATAATTATTTTTTTAACAACATGTCTAATGTATTTATAATTAAATTAAAATTTAATCCTGATATACTTTCACACGGAACATAAAACGAATTTTCGTCATAGTCGCTTTTTTTATAAAAAAGTAATGCGGGTATCCCATTAACCATCTTATATCTCTTAAAGAAAGAATATATACCGGGTTCTTTATCAATATCAAACGTAATTAAATTATAATCACATTCGTCGTATTTGCTTAGTATTTCTTTTAATATTGGAGAAAGTTTCTGACACGGACCACACCACTTTGCGGTAAATCTTAATATTGTTATTTCTTTTTCAGTGTCTCTAAGATATACTCTTAAATCGTCTTTAGATACTTGTGTCATTATGAACTATTATTATAAAATATTTTTATTTATTATACTATTAATTCTTAAATTAATTCTTAAATTAATTATTTTTTTACATTTTTTATCTTTTTATTTTTTGCCGTTTTTTTATCTTTTATCTTTTTATTTTTTGTCTTTTTATTTTTTGCCTTTTTATTTTTTGTCTTTTTATTTTTTGCCTTTTTTCTGGTTTTATTTAACCCACCATCTTCATTTTTAGAATAAAAAAATCTTGTAATTAGATTACTAACATCATTTGGAAGATTTCCTATCGTACCTGTTTTTGATAATTGTGTTAAAGAAATATAACTTTTAATATCAATAATATCTTCAAGGTCATTAATACACTTATTAATTTTAATATAATTAATATATTTAGTTAATTCGGTTATATTTTTTGTAAATGGATTTCCGGCTAAATATAATTCTTTTATTTTATCTGGAAGCTGGGGAAAAACTTTTAAATCATTATTACGAGCATCTAATTCAATTAAATAATCAACCTTATTTAAATTTAAAGTAGATAAATTATTATCTTTACATACAATATGCGTTATATCAGTCAATTCAAAATCAGGTAAGCTTGTTAATTTTTTATTTTTAGTACAATATAATGTCGATAATGAACCGGGTAAAGGGGGTAGTTCTTCTATATTTGTATCATGAACGTATAAATGTTCGGTAGTATCTAGTAAGTCTAATTGTTCTTCAGTAAATTCAGAAGCATTTGTTGGAATATCTAAAACATTATCGCGATTACGCATATATATAGTATTAAAATATAATATTTTCTATAGTAATTTATAATGTTATATATATGAGAGACACTATTCAAAAAAAAGATTTAAGAAAAACAAAGGGTTTAAGAAAAACAAAGGGTTTAAGAAAAACGAAGGCTTTAAGAAAAACAAAGGGTTTAAGAAAAACGAAGGCTTTAAGAAAAACGAAGGCTTTAAGAAAAGTAAATTCATCTTCGAATAAAATATTAACCCCGCTTGTTTGTTATAATATAGATAATGTATTTCAAGGAGATGAAATAGTAAAAGGGTTGTGGTTGGGAAGGATTGCTGACGTATTGAATATTCCTCCATCAATAAAACATGTTTTAACAGTTGCATCTTACCTAAAAGTAAAAGTCCCTTATTTTGTCAAACATCATACACAGGTAAATATTGATGACCAAGATTGTGATGATATATTAAAGATTCTTCCAAAAGCGTTGAAGGCTATAGACAGAGGAATGTCTTCACCTTCTTCATCAATATTTGTACATTGTTCATCAGGGTTAAGTCGTTCACCAACAACTATTATAGCATGGTTAATGACACGTCGTAATATGTCAATGAACGGTGCATTAGAACTTGTTCGTTCTGTACGTCCCAAAGTTAATCCAAATGTCGGTTTCTTGGTTCAACTTAGAGCACTTGAATATTCTAAAGGTAATATAAAAGAAGCATCGTTAAATATTAGGAATTCTAAAAGAAGTTTAACATAAATTATTCTTTTTTATAGATATTTGAAGAGACAATAAGTTTATTAATATTATATATATCAACAGGGTAAATAGATACATGAGACTCCCAAAAATATCTACAAAAAGAATAATCTATTTTAAAATTCATTTTTTTTAGTTCGCAATATTTATTAGTTATCATATCAAGGTCTTTATATGGTATTAAGTTATAATCTACGTAAGGCAATACATAAATCAACTGTGTAATTGGATTTATTGTTATTTTTTCGTTATAAGTTATTTTCTTTGATATATTAATTAAAGATGAAAATTTAGGTGTAAAACTATATTTATAATATTTTGTATTATCGTCAATATTACCTTTATAATATTTCCATGTCCAATCTAACATTTCAATATAATTTTTACATATTTCTTCGTCGTCAATAGTGTTAAATAATAATTCATTGTATTTTTCAGGGTATAAATATAAAATATTTTCGATATCCATATCTTTCAAAGGTAAAGAGTTTAATTTATCTTCTTCTGTAATATCAGTAAATCTTCTTTGTTTTTTCCATTCTATATGTTTATTTAATAATTCATCTTCTTTAATAGACAGATTAATAAATAATTGTTTTAAAGTGCTCCAAATTATTTCATCATTGGATACAATATCATTTTTAATAATTTTAAAATTACTAAATATAGTTTCTAATCCACCATTTCTTATATTAATGAATGGCGAATGAGGTAAAAAGTCATTACCGCATAAAAATGATAAAAAACAATATTGATTAACCGCTCTCTTTATGTTAAATATATTATTATATAAACCAATTGATATTTGTTCTGCCAACATTGTAGTGTTTAGTAGATATTTTTTATCTTTATTTATATGTTTAAAATATAAGAAATACTTTGTCTCACGATACAAAAATATTTTATAAGGATAATTAATTAAAGATAACATAATTAGATCTGCGTCAAGTCCATAAATGATATGATTTAACTCTATATTTTCGTTACGAATAAAGTTGAATATTTTAAATTCACCTTCACCTTCTTTATCAGAACCACTAACAATTATATTTTTATCTTTAAATTTTGAATATAAAAAGGTATTTAAATTATTCATAAATGAAGTTCCAGGTGTTATTTTATTTGTATTAAATTCTGATGTTTTATTTAATATTTGTTTACTAATATAAGATTTATACCTTCTTTCTTTTTGTTGTTTCATTTTAGCAAATGGAGCTATACCATCGAATGCAATATATGTTTTAATAGGATTAAACAGTTTAACAATTTCGTTAATATGTTTGTAAACATTGTTAAATATTACATTTTCATTATTATCTAAATTATCATAAATAATCGAATTAGCATCTAAATATAATATTCCTTTTTTATATCTGTATTCCGATAAAATCTTTTTATGGTTTCTTAAAATATATGAGAAATAATAAGGAATACCCATTAAGTAAAATATTATTTAATGTTTATTTAATATTATTAATGTTTATTTAATATTATTAAATATTAATGGGGACTAATTCATCAGAAAATTTTTTCGACATTTTAGTTAAAAACGGGCATTTTTTTGTTATGGGATTATTCTTAGTATTATCATTATTTACATCTAATTTAAAAGGAATTGTTTATATGTTCGGAGTGACTATATTATATACATTTTTATATACATTTTCTAATACCTCCTCGTTTTACTATGCTTTATATTTATTCACATTAATATACTTATCCATACCTATGTTTGTAAACAATAATATAAATATAGGAGTTATTGTTTTTTTCTTAATTATGTATATATCTAGTATAATCGGTAAAGGTAAATTGAATGCGAATGTAAATAATATAATTATAGGAAGTGTCACTGGGGTTATTTGGAGTATTCTTTATTATATGCTTCTATTATCTAGTGTTGAGACAAAAAAATATTTATATTATCATGATTTTGATTCAAATAAGGTGGCGTGTTCTAGACCTTCCAAAACTAAATTTAAATGCGATGTTTATAAAAATGGGGAACTTATAAAAAATAATATTTAATTAGCATATAAATGTATATTTTTTAAAAAATAATTTCTTGTATTTTTTAGCATCGTATTCCTATGAAATGAAAACATAATTAAATTATTTGACCCTTTGATTTTATTATAAACATTAAAGAAATTATTTAATTTAATATTAATATTTTTATTTTTATATATATGTAGTTCATTTTCATTATAAATTACTTTATTTAATGTTTCGTTAACTGAATTATGTAAATAAAAAATAAATAATTTTACGTCCTCTTTTGTTCTTATAAATTTGAGATTATATTTTTTTATTTTCGACATAGCCTCACGAGAACAATCGGGACAAGGTAAATTATTACATATAAGCACAATTATATTTACTGAATCTTGTATCTCATTATAATTTAATGTATTTAAATTTTCACCCATTACATGAAATAATTCCCATGTTATTGGACCCCATATTTTTTTACTCATATATATTTAGTAAATAATTTAAAAAATAATTATATACATATATTATGTCTAATGAATTAATAAACAACATAAAGGTTTGGATTGATATTGAAAATAAAATATCATTACTACAAATAGAATTAAAAAAACTTAAATCCTATAAAAAAAAAATAAGTGAAGAATTAAAAAATGAAATGAAAAAAGACGATTTAGATAATATAGACACACATACAGGACAAATACGTTATGTAAAAAATAATGTTAAAAAATCATTTAATAAAAAAGATTTAAAAAATATTTTAGAGATGTATTTCAATGATAAAAATGAGGCTGATAAAATCATTGAATATATAAATAATAATAGAGAGGTAAATGTTAAAGAAACTATACAATTTAAAAAAAAAGTATAATATAATGGATAGTACAATATATAAATTATTTATGTGGGTTGTGTTTTATATCATTATTTGGCCTATTTTATCTAGTATTTTTTCGTTTTTAGGTATTGAAGGTACTGCTGTTAATATCTGGCTAACATATATAACACTGATTATATTTATATTAGCGATAATGCCTTTTAATATAGAAAACATAAATGATACTAATTCTCTTTCCACAGCATGAATATTTCGTTATATTTTAAATCAATTGTTATAACAATTTCTAGTATATTTTCAAATGTATTAATAAAAATTTATTATTTTAAAATTGATTTAAAATAATAATTATTGAATAGTTAATGAGAAGAACTATTATAGAAAAGGTCAATAACCATAATTCTAAAAATAAAAAAAATATCCACGAATGGATAAAAAATAATATATCAATTATAAAAAATGATAATGACGAGGATAAAACACAAGAATTATTAGAATATATATATGACCAAGAGACAATAGAATTGACAGAAGAAGATTTCCAAAAAAGAAAACGAGTATCAAATAAAATCCCAAATTATGAAAGATGTTGTGCAAAAAAAAATAGCGGTATGCGTTGTACAAGAAAAAGGAAAGAAGGGAATTATTGTGGTACACATATAAAGGCGTGTCCGTATGGTTCTTATGATGACGAAGACAAGGTAGAAAAAGAAATTAAGATTTGGTTAGAAGAGATAAATGGTATATACCAATATATAGATATAAACAATAATATATATTCGTCAGAAGATATAAATAATGGTGAAGAAAAACCAAGAATAATAGGAGAATGTAAAAACGAAAGAGGAGAATATAATATAATATAATATAAATGGAATGGAGTGAAGATATAGAAAATATTTTAGAAAGCATACGACAAAACGCAGTATTATTTAATAAAAATCATAAAACAAAATATTTTTTTTATAAATCATTAGAAAAATATTTCAGAATACCTACAATAATATTATCAGCAGTCGCGTCAGTATCCTCTGTTGGGTTACATCCATACCTAGCTCAGAATCATATTTCTGCCATTACTTGTGGTCTTTCTTTGCTTGTAGGTATCATTAACTCGATTGAATTATATTTGAAAATACAAGAAAATTTAGAAACAGAACTTTCTAATTCGAAAGATTTTTATACGTTGGCTGTAGATATTCATAAAACTCTTAACCTTTCTAGAGAAAATCGAGGTATGAGAGGAAACGAATATTTAGAAAAGAAATTTAACACTTTCGTCAAACTGGTTGAAAGCGGTAATCTTGTTGATAAACCTATTTTAGACGTATTGATTAGTATGCCTAACAAAAAACCTGGTATTATGAAAATTCTGAATAAAGTATTAAAAGAACAAACTAAACACATAGATAAATCAATTGTTACGCCAAATGTTCTAATAACTGAACCACCAAATGTTCCGCCAAATGTTCATCAAATTGTTCATCAAAATGTTCCACCAAATGTTTTAATAACTGAACCACCAAATGTTCTAATAACTGAACCACCAAATGTTCATCAAAATGTTCCACCAAATGTTTTAATAACTGAACCACCAAATGTTTTAATAACTGAACCACCAAATGTTCTAATAACTGAACCGCCTAATGTTCCACCAAATGTTTCACAAATTATTCCACCAAATGTTTCACAAAATGTTCCGCCTAATGTTTCACAAAATGTTCCGCCAAATGTTCCGCCAAATGTTCCACAAATTGTTTCATTATATGAACCTAGAATGCCTGATGTATCGCGAATTAATTCTAGAATAACAAAAGACATAAAATTAGATATAAGTGATATATCTTTTAATATAATATAATAATTTTGTATCCGCGTGTTTGGAAAAGTCATTACCAAAATAATGTAATAATATTTAACCATTTCTGTATAAAATACTACTATATTCCTCATTGGTCTATGGTTCTTCTTACTGGTGCTATATAAGTTGATTTATAAATATATTTATAATTTAAATCTCTATCTATTTGGTTATAAATTCATTTATATATATCCTAATTATATATTAGGAATACAAATTCTATTACATATTTATGGTGTGAAACTACATTATATATAATTACCATTATAATACATTCTAACATCACAACCTGTGCCTAGTCCTGTACCAAACCAATTACAAAAAATACTATAATATCCGGCTTTATATGCAGTAAACGTTTGGCAATTCCAATCACAATATTTTTTTACAATAACGTTGTCATAAGTTATAGTATTAGAACTTGAATAATTAGTTTCACCTGTTTTACGTGCTAATAAGAAAGCTTGACCTGGAAAACTGATATTACCACCAACATTTAAGTTACCAATTACATCTAAGTTACCACCGATTGAACCATTATTTACTTGTAAATCACCATTTATATTTACATTGTCTTTAAATGTTGCCACCCCCATTAACCCATTATTGTATAACGTTGTTACTTTTAGACTTTCTGCAATTGTTGTTTCACCCTTTGGTATATAATTAATTAAATCATTATTTGAAAAAATCCTTTGTGTAACTTACCATGCAGAGGGAGGCTCATCTTCACTAAAGATAAAAGGCACGGAGATTTAGAAACAATTAAAAACCGAGACAAATAATCCATTACAAAACCATTCTCTCGATAACTTTACTTAATAAGACCTTTTAATATTTCATTTTCTGCTTCTAAATCATTAACTTTTGTTTTCAATTCAATTATCTCGTTATAATGGTTAGTTTGTTTTTCATCTAACTCTTTTATTGCTTGAATAGCATAAGTAAATATGGAAGTGTAATCGACGCCATAAGAATTAAATTTCGCATTTTTATCTATATCTTGAATTACTACAAATGAAACATCAGACTCTAAAATATCTTGTGCTATTAATCCACATTCTTCATTATGTTTATATCTATCAAGGTCTTCGTTAAATGAAATATCAGTTGGAGGCATCCAATTATTATATTCTCCTGACATATCAGTCCCAAATGAAATGAGTTTATTATATTTTTTTGGGTTTAATTGTCTTATTACTTTTAATCCTTCTACATCTTCTTCGTTATATTTAATTCTATCATCACTGGCCCAACTACCCGAAGAACAAAAAGCACTCCCATTAACTTTTAAATTATGACCCGTCGTTCCAGTATTATTTATTGTTAAAGCATTCACACCTCCCGCTGAACCTATTGATTGAATTTTTACACACGAACCCTGACCTACATTAGTAGGTTCTATTGTAAAATTATTGTTAATACTTGATAATCCCAAAGAACCAATTTGCCACGGAGTTGTAGAAGCACCACTTTTTCTTATTTTTATCATACATCCAGCATTAGGGTCACTGTTTTCTCGTGTAATATAAAGAGCAATAAAATCAGGCGATACTATATTAATATTTGAAGCATTTAGATTATTAAAAGATGCGTCATTGGCACTTATGTCTCCTATTACTTCCAGGTTATTTATTACTTTTAAGTTTTCCTCAATATCAATATTATTTAAAGATACATCATTCGCGCTTATGTCTCCTATTACTTCCAG
>Ga0115562_1001046_pt1 | contig 20643 bp, 20 predicted proteins | sample COGITO_mtgs_1105_6_FD_87200 | JGI IMG/M metagenome (GOLD analysis project Ga0115562, IMG submission 87200) | Pelagic marine microbial communities from North Sea - COGITO_mtgs_110516 | ecosystem: Environmental > Aquatic > Marine > Epipelagic | place: Germany:Helgoland, sampling site Kabeltonne...
CATCACATCCCTTGGAACACTAATATGGGCAGGCCCAGCTGGAGATCCCATCGCTGACATAATGGCCGCTGATAGCTTGTGCTCGAACTGAGCCGGGTGAGAAATCAAAGTATTGTATCTGGTGCAATGCTGGTACAGGCCGACCGTATTAATGCCTGTGCATGAAGAGTCTTGAATTGCGCCTTTGCCAAAAGTTGAAATAGCAGTCTGTGCCGTAATAACCAGCATAGGCACATTATTCTCATAAGCTGATGCCACGCCGGTAATCATATTGGTGGCCCCGGGGCCGGTTGTAGAGCAACAGACTCCGAGCTTGCCTGTATTGCGGGCGTAACCATCGGCCATAAACGCAGCGCCGGTCTCATGCCTGGCCACTACAGCCCGAACACCACCCTGACGTTCACTGCGTGCCAGCGCATTGTAAAGAGGCTCGATCGCCCCACCCGGCACCCCGAACACATATTCGATGCCCAGTTGGTTGAGATAGGCAACTAACAAATCTCCCATTTCGGACTCTGTTAATACCGCTTCTTGCACCTCTGAATCAGGCTCAACATTACTCATAAATAGGCAACTATTTCCATATATATTAATAAGTTACAGCATATTCCTAATAAAAATTTCAATTGGTATAAATTAATAGATCAAGAGTTCTGGGATTTCAATAATATAATCAGGCATATCTGCAAAAACGAAGTCAAACTTCTATTTAGCAACAAATAAACTGCCCGATATCTCGACAATTACTCCTCAACCGCTACAATGCTGCAACGCCAACGATCATCAGTTTATTCATGTCCAATCAAGACTCCAGAGCGCCTGAGCAAACTCAGGACCAGCCCGCTGAAAAGCAAGAGAGCCTGCTGCTTAATCTGGCCTGTAATTTGCTCGTGCCCACATTGATTCTGACTAAGTTAAGTGGCGATGATTATCTGGGTATTAAGCTGGCTATAGTAGTGGCCCTGTCATTTCCGATCATTTACGGGCTGCATGATTTTTTTACCCGCGGCAAGCTCAACTTTTTCTCAGCCCTCGGAGTAGTGAGTGTCACCCTGACAGGTGGAATAAGCCTGATGGAATTGGATGCGATCTATATCGCCATCAAAGAGGCCTCCATTCCTGCAATGTTTGGCCTGGCTACATTGCTGTCCCTGAAAACTTCCCAGCCTTTGATTCATACCTTTCTGCTTAACGAATCAGTAATGGATACGCAAAAGATAAATCAGGCGCTGGTGCAACATAACCGGGTGCAGGAATTCGACAAATTACTGATCAATGCCTCGTGGATTCTCGCCGGCTCATTCTTTTTATCCTCGGTGCTCAATTATCTATTGGCAGTGGTTATTCTCACGGCGGAACCAGGCACAGTGGCGTTTAATGAACAGCTTGGCAAAATGACTGCTCTGAGCTTTCCTGTTATCGCCTTGCCTGCAATGCTTGTTCTCACAGCAGATTTGTTTTATCTGTTTCGAGGTATTACCAAACTGACCGGCATGCCTCTCGAGGAAATTGTTAAACAGAAATAACCTGCTGCTGCAGCTTTCAAAGGATTTAATACCATGTGGTACGCCATTATTAGTGAAGATACTGAAAACAGCCTGCAAAAAAGAATGCAGGCTCGACCAGCGCATCTCGATCGCCTGCAGCAACTCAAGGATGCCGGGCGATTATTTGCCGCTGGGCCTCACCCTGCCATCGACAATGCTGAGCCTGGTGAAGCTGGATTTACCGGCAGCTTGGTTATCGCCGAGTTTGACAGCCTTACAAGCGCCCAAAGCTGGGCTGATGCAGATCCCTATATCGATGCCGGGGTGTATGCCAGGGTAACGGTAAAACCATTTAAAAAAGTGCTGCCGTAGGTATCTTAAAACAGCTGATGGCTCCTAAACCCGCTGATGGATCTTGAGCACAGTTATCATTTAACTCATATCAGGGTATGATCTGCCTGATTTAAACTAGCGATTAAAAACCAATGAATTATTTACTGATTAGCCTATTTGTTATTACCTGCTACTTTGCGCCCAATGCGGTCGCTCAGGAGACTGTTGAGCAAGCAGAAAAACCTGAGGCCGTAGAGCGACTTGCGGTGCCACTGCAGCGCTATATCTCCGATGAATTTTATGTGCCACTGCGGGAAACTCCCTGCCGGCGCTGCATCATTGTCCACCGTGGCATCAAGTCGGGCACGCCCATTAAATTGCTGGCCGAAAACGATGGCTGGGCTCTGGTGCTTACCGACAAAGGTGTCGAGGGCTGGATGGAACAGCAGCACCTAACCTCAACTCCAATTGCCCGCGTTCAGCTGGTCAAAGATCAGGCCAGATTGAAAAAACTTGCCGACCGCAACGGTCAGCTGGAACAGATTATGTCTGAACTTCGCCAGCAATCTAAATCTCTGCGCGGCAAACTCGACAGCACCGAGGGCAGCAAAGAAAATCTGGTCGCTGAGCTGGCGAGCATCAAAGAAATCTCCTCTGATGTGATTGCCCTTAACGAACAGAACCAGAAACTGGTCAAACAAAACCATATGCTGCAGCGAGAAAATGATGTACTGAAAGCTAATTTTGATGACCTGCAAAAAGACAAGCGTAATGAATCATTCTTGTATGGTGGACTCACCGTATTTCTCGGTGCCATTCTGGTTGTGCTGATTCCCAAGCTGCGCGGTCGCAAACGCTTCTCCGAATGGCAGTAAGCCGATAAAGGTAATTATGACAATGCAAAAATCACTTTATAACTTGCTGCTGACTGTGGCGCTGTTGATAACGGCCAATCTATCTATAGCCGAAGAGGCTAACCCGCAGGTGATGCTGAAAACTGAAGCTGGCGATATTGTTATTGAGCTGTACCCCAAGGCAGCACCAGTTACCGTGGACAACTTTGTTAAGCTGGTAAATGATTTCCATTATGACGGATTGATTTTTCACCGCGTTATCGAAGGCTTTATGATTCAGACCGGTGGCTTTACCTTTGATCTTAGCCCCCGGGAATCAAGCCGCTCTGCCATTGTTAATGAATCCGCTAATGGGTTAAAAAACAAACGTGGCACCATTGCCATGGCACGTATGGCCGACCCGGACAGCGCCAAAGCGCAGTTTTTTATCAATCATAAAAACAATCGTTTCCTAGACTCTAGAGACGAGAATCCAGGCTATGCGGTATTTGGCAAAGTGGTTAGTGGTATGAATGTGGTAGATACTATTGCTGTCGCAGAAACCCAAACTGTCAGCCTGTACCAGAATGTACCTGTAGCGGCGATCCGTATTCTCAGTGCTCGTCTGGTCAATCCAGAAGCCTGGTCTGCCCTGCCTGAGCCCGAGGCTAAAACCCTGTCTTTTGAGCGACCTGTTCCGGTCAGATAAGCGGCAAAACTATGACTGCACTGAGTGTTAACCTCAACAAAATTGCCCTGCTTCGCAACTCAAGAGAAGGCAATTACCCCAATGTTGTTGAGCATGCGCAGCTCTGTATTGACCAGGGTGCCGACGGAATTACGGTGCATCCGCGCCCGGACCAGCGCCATATCCGACCATCAGATGTGCGTCAGTTAGCCGCACTGGTGTCGCCAACCCCAGATGTCGAATTTAATATTGAGGGCAATCCCTTTGCTCCTGCCATGGCAGACTATCCCGGTTTTATAGAGCTAGTTGAAGAAACTCAGCCCGACCAGTGCACGCTGGTTCCAGATGGGGATGACCAGCTCACCTCTGACCATGGTTTTGATCTAACCAGCTCCGGCGAACAACTGGCACCTGTTATCCAGCGCCTACAAAAACAGGGTATGCGCGTCAGCCTCTTTATGGATCCGGATCTGGAGCAAATTAAACTGGCCTCTCAAATAGGTGCCGACCGCATCGAACTCTACACCGGGCCCTATGCCGCAGCCTGGGGAACAGACCAGTTGCAAGCTATCTTCGAACAGCATCTGGCGGCAGCTGAACTGGCAACTGAGTTGGGCATGGGGGTCAATGCGGGCCACGATCTCAACCTCGACAATCTAACCAAATTTGCCAGTATCCCCGATCTTTTAGAAGTGTCTATCGGCCACGCCTTTACCGTTGATTCACTGGCCATGGGTATGGCCAATGCGGTGCAGGCCTACAGAGAGCTGTTAGCTTAAATCATTATGACAACCCTATCCTGTGTGGGAGCTGGTCGTCTAGGCAGGACCTTGTGTCGCCTGCTCAGTGAGCACGTGACTATTGGGCAGATCATCAATTCCAGGCAGCCATCAGCCCGGCAGGCTATTGATTTTATAGGTTCCGGCACCGCAGCCACTATGGAAACAGCTGCACCAGCCGACCTCTGGATGATCGCAACCCCAGACAGTCAAATTGAAGCTGCATATCAAGCACTGTTAGCCTCTGGTGCTGTGCATGGTGGCGCTGTGGTTTTTCACTGCAGCGGCTCTACAAGTTCTTCGGTTCTCGCCCCAGCTCAAGAAAATATCAGCGTCGCCTCTGTGCATCCTGTCCACAGCTTTGCCAACCCACAGCAATCATTAGAGACCTTTGCTGGCAGTCACTGTGCTATCGAAGGCCAGGCTGAGGCGGTTGCACAGCTGCAGCCTCTGTTTAAGTCTATAGATGCCCTGCCCTTTGCCATTGATAGCCAGCAAAAAGCCCTGTACCACAGCGCAACGGTGATGGCCTGTAACTATCTGGTAAGCCTGCTGGACACTAGCCAGCAGATGCTCACAGCGGCAGGCGCCGATAATAGTCATGGCAATATTTTGGGTTCATTGATCAGACAGACATTAGATAATTACCTGAGTACAGACGCGACTGCCGCACTCACGGGCCCCATTGCCCGCGGTGATTCTGCCACTGTCGCCAGCCACTTGCAGGCGTTTAATGGCCATGAACAGGCCGATCTCTGGCAACAGGTTTACAGCGCTCTGGGCAATGCCACATTGCCAATTTCCCAACGGCAAGGTCAGGCCTCTGAGCAGCAGTTGCAGCAGATAGAACAGCTGTTGAAGCCCAGCGACAAAAAGAATTAGAGCTAAGGATTTAGAGCTATGGATTTAAAGCTATGAATGACAGCCCGGAGTACCTAGCGCGAAAATCATTTTTTGATCAGATGATCACTGTATATGGCCGCAAGCCGGTGCTGGAGATACTCGAAGACAGCAAACTTAAAATATTTCGATTGCACCTGGCGGACTCAAATCGGGATGGCGGTATTATTGCGCAGATCCGTCAACTGGCAGCCAAGCGCAATATCGAGATCTGTTTTCACAGCCGCTCGGAGCTGTCGCGTATTTCTCGCAATAGCAAACAGGACCAAGGGGTGGCCTGCGATATTCACTGCCCTGGCTACCAGCCCTACCAGCAGGCACTGAGCGACGGCCCGGCTGGAACCATTATTGCTCTGGATGGCATTACCAACCCACAGAATCTGGGCATGATTATCCGCAGTGTTACTGCCAGTCCAGCTCAGGCTCTGCTGCTGCCAAGCAAAGGCACTGCAGATATTTCACCTCTGGTGATTAAAGCCAGTGCTGGCACATTGTTTAAAGGCAATATTCTGCGCTGTGATTCCCTGTCAAAGGCACTGGCAGACTTTAAACAGCAGGGTTATGAAATCTGCACAATGTCTTCACATCAGGCAACCCCGCTGACGGACTTTGCGCCCAAGGCACCTGTGGTGTTTGTACTGGGTAATGAAACTGAAGGGGTCAGTCCAGAAGTTGCTGCCCTCAGCGATCACCGTGTCGCCATTCCCATGGCCAATGATGTCGAGTCTTTGAATGTCGCTATTACCGCGGCCCTGATTGCCTTCAGGCAGATCTAACCGCCTTTAGATGCCACAGTGGTGAAAAGACAGCAGTCAAAACCGAGACCAGCAAGGTGGCACCAGCAATCAGCACAAATGCCGAGCTCAAACCAATACCTTCAATAGTCAGACCACAGACCCAGGCCCCCAGCGGCGCACCGGCCAACAGACAGAGCTGATACACAGAGGCCGCTCTGGATCTCATGGCATGGGATACTTGGTTGTGTAATATGGTTCGCCCCAGAGTCATGGATAGCCCAGAGAAAAAGCCCCATACATAGACCACGGGAAACAGCAGCCACAGGCTTGGCACCAATGCAATTACCCCAACCAGACTGCCTCTCAGCAGAAAGCTGACGACCATCAGGCGGCCAGGTTTGGCATTGAGCTTGGCCTGTTTCATCACGCCCAAATTGGCACTGACAATACCCAGACTAAACACCACCTGAAGTGCCGCATACAGTTCAGCGCCGCCATTATAAAATTCCCGGGCAATCAGCGGCATGCCCACCAGGTAGACACCAAAGGCGAGAAACCCTGTGGCAAAAACAATCAGCAATAGATGCATCAGGCCTTTATCATCTCGAAACAGCTGCAGCCCATCGCCCAGTTCAAGCAAGGTTTGTTTTACTGATTTTGTTTCCACCTCGGCCCTGTCGGCTAACTCCTCCGGCTGCTGCTTGGGCAAAGGATGACTGCATTTAATCAATATAGAGCTAAGCACAAAAATAACAATCTGAATGGCCAGCAGTTCGGGCAGGCTTAAGTTACCCAGCTGCCCGGCAATAAGAAAACCAATGCCCTGAGCAATAAACTGCGTTGCCATCACCTTGGCCACGGCCTGATGCATTAGCTCTGGAGCAGCATAGCCGAGTAGACTCTCCCGGGCAGGCTGGACAAAGGCCAGCAGACTGCCAAAGGTGATACCAAACAGCAGCAGCATGGTAAAACTCAGCTCGCCACTGATCACAGCCACCATCAACAGCCCGAGAGGCAACAGAAACAACAGAAATAACAGAGACAACCAGGTGCCGCGGTGGGAACGATCTGACACCACGCCACCGGGCAAAATAAATAGCAGATTGGGTAACAGCAGCGCCAACTGGGCCACACCCAACCGACTGGGAGATTCATGAAGAACCCCCACCACCAGCCAGGGATACAGCACCTTATGGATGCCCATGGCCAGATTACTGGTCGCTATGGTGGCTAAAAAATAACCAAACGAGAAACTCTGTTTAGGCACCTATTTAAAACGCTGGCGCAGTGCAACTATCAGGCGCCCCAGCAGAGCTGCCGCGGCGATAATCATAACCAGTCCCAGTACCAGGGCAAACAGATTGCCAGCCATTTCGTCGGCCGGCACTTTATAGACCTTGACCGCCATCAGCAAAAACAAGAAACATGCCACCATGGAAGCTATCCAGGTCGATCTCTGCTTGTTGGCATTTTTCTTTTTTGACCAAATCACTCTAATACCCGCTTTATTTAACTTATGTAGATACGCTCTAAACCAGCTCTCTGGCCCATTCACAGCGTAACTTAATATCCGACTGGTTGGGAATATGAGACACCCCATCCACTTCATAAATAAATGAGTGCAGCCCCGAGAGTTCAGTCTCTAGATGCACAGTCGCCGACACCCAATACATCTTGCGCAACAACTTTTCAAACTGCTCGAGCCAGTACTTCCACTCATGCTCGACGCCCTGATAGGAGGCACCAAAATGCATCACATCAGTGGCTAGGTGCAGATCCGCGCATTGCTTCTCTGGCAGTGCAAACATCTCACGATTTACCAGACTCCAGGATTCTGCCGAGGGAAGTTCAAGCATGGCCGCGCGATTATTGCGGCGATGCTCCACACCACTGTCAGCAGCGACATTTTTAATGCAGCCATAAACCACTGACTCAGATTGAAGATCCATTTCTACTATTTAGCTCCCTGCTAATATTTGTATTTGCTGTTAATCCGCCTCGGCCAAAAACGCAATAAACTCCGCTTCGTCCATTACCGGGATATCCAGTGACTGGGCCTTGCTTAGTTTGGACCCTGCCCCGGGCCCTGCCACCACCTGGGCGGTTTTAGCGGATACGGATCCAGCCACTTTGGCACCCATCGCCTGCAGTCGATCTTTGGCCTCAGCGCGGCTCATAATCTCCATACCACCGGTCAACACCCAGGTCTGGCCTTTCAGGGGTTGTGAGGCCTGGGCATTCTGATCAATATCCGGCCAGCTGACACCAGCCTCTCGCAATGCCTGAATAATAGACAAATTATCCGGGTTGCGGAAAAAATCAACAATATGTTTAGCCACCACCGGGCCTATATCATCGACCTCCAACAGCTGCTCTAAATCAGCTGCAATCACCGTCTCCAGAGAGCCAAAGTTATTGGCCAGAGTCTGGCCTGTGGCCTCCCCGACCTCGCGAATACCTAGGGAGTACAAAAACTTGGCCAGACTGGTTTGCTTGCTGGCATCAATGGCAGCCACCAAATTGGCGGCAGATTTGTCCGCCAGTCTCTCCAGGCCAGTCAGCTGCTCAGTTTTTAATTCATAGAGATCAGCCACGGAGAAGATAACTCCCTGATCCACCAGCAAGTCCACCAGCTTGTCCCCAAGGCCATCAATATCCATGGCTTTGCGCGAAGCAAAATGTTTAATCGCCTGCTTTATTTGAGCCCCACAAAACAGGCCACCAGAACAGCGGGCGACAGCCTCGCCTTCAACCCGTTTAACCGAGGACCGGCAGACCGGGCAACGTTCCGGGAAGACAATTGGCTGAGCATCCGCCGGGCGCTTTTCTAGAACCACCTTGGCTATCTGGGGAATCACATCTCCGGCGCGGCGAATAATCACCGTATCGCCAATGCAAATTCCCAGCCGTTCAATTTCATCACCATTGTGCAATGTGGCGTTGCTGACAGTGACACCACCAACAAACACTGGCTGCAAACGCGCCACCGGTGTCACAGCGCCAGTGCGGCCAACCTGAAACTCCACATCCAATAACTGAGTCATTTCTTCCTGGGCGGGAAACTTGCGCGCAATGGCCCAGCGTGGTGCTTTGGCCACAAAGCCAAGCCGTTGCTGCAGCTTTAAATCATTGACCTTGTAGACAATGCCATCAATATCATAGGCCAGCCCATCCCGCAGACCAGCCAGTCGCTCGTAATATTCCTCACAGTCTGGGATACCGCTTACCAGCTGCACATGCTCATTAATTTTAAAACCCCAGTCCGCCAGAGCCTCAAGCATAAGTAGATGTGTGTCTGGCACCAGGTCAGCCTCAAACTGGCCGACACTGTAGGCACACATCTCCAATGGTCGACTGGCGGTTATTTTTGAATCCAGCTGACGCAAGCTGCCGGCCGCTGCATTGCGGGGGTTAACAAAGGTCTTGTCCCCAGCGACGATAGCCGCGGCATTAATCGCCGCAAACCCGCCCCTGGGCAGATAGATTTCACCGCGAACCTCTAACAGCCTGGGGATATTAGCACCGCGCAGTTTGAGGGGAATGCTGTTGATGGTGCGCACATTGGCGGTAATATCTTCGCCGACAGCACCATCACCCCTGGTCGCACCGCGGACCAAAAGGCCGGACTCATACAGCAGGCTAACAGCAACCCCATCCAGCTTTGGTTCACAGACATAGTCGATTTCGGGATTGTCGGACAGTGCCCCATAGTTTAATCGATCTTTGATTTTGCGCTCAAAGTCTTCCAGCTCTGCGGCAGAAAAAGCATTGTCCAGAGACAGCATGGCAACCGTGTGGCGCACCTGGGTAAAGGATGACAGCGCTTCCCCGCCCACGCGTTGGCTGGGGGAGTCAGCAGAAATTAAATCTGGATACTGTTCTTCAAGGTCCTGGAGAAGACGCATTTGACGATCGTATTCACTGTCTGGGACAGAGGGATCATCCAATACATAGTAGCGGTGATTGTGCTGGTTTAACTCGTCCTTGAGACGTTCATAATCCTGCAGAACGTGCTCTGGAATATTTGCCATTGATGGTCGCCGTTAGTTGTCAGTTGCCCTTGTCGCGTTTATGGGAAACCGCGCGGGCACGCTGACGATAGTGGTCAATAGTCTGCTTGGTCATTGAACTGCGAGATTCGTCCTGCACATTGAGATGCAACTGGGCAACCAGGCTGTCGACAGACTTTATCATGGTATCGAAGGCCGCCACTGGATCAGTCAACTGCTCAAGATCCATAAACAATGTGACGCCTGGAGTTTGTAGCTGTGCAATCGTATTTAGATCAAAGGTGCCGGGATTGGCAACGTTGGCCAGACTGAACAGGATTTCACCGGAACCCTGATCGCCAATATGACGGTCGAAAATCTTTCTGCCGCCAAAGCGAAATCCGGCAGCCAGCACGCCATCGAGCAACTGCTGGCCATCAATGGTCTCGCCTTTATTCGCCATCAGGTGCATCACTAACACTTCCTGAGGAGCAGAGGCTTTGGCCTTGGACGCTAACTGCTGGGCCTGGCCCATATCCAGTTGCGCCTTTTCTAATTCTGCTTTTTGTAGTTCGGCTCGCCCCTGTTCCACCGGCGTGGCCTCGAGGTCGAGCTGTTCTTGCCGGGATGGCGCAGAGCCTGAAAAGCCATCAGTGCCGCGCAACAGAGATTCAACCTCTTCAAGACTACCTTGATCACGCACACCAACCACACGGGAACCTCCCGAGGGAAACTGGCTGTCAAGATAGGGATCCGAGTCATCGCTGTTATTGGATGCAGATTTCTGCAACTTGCGCGATGACATGTGCAGGTTTTCGTAGCGATTGCGTTTTATGCGGCGCAAGCCGTCCAGCACCAAGGCCAGAACAACCAGCACTCCAACGACCAACAATAGTCCACGTGGGCCAAAAAAATCCATATCTGCGGCTTACTCAACTATCAAAAAAGTTAACTTACTGTAATTCGCAATTTAAAGAAACGCAGTTCTTTTTTTCACGACTCCTAGGCTGTCAGGCCTCAGCCAGTTCAGCCGCCTGGTTGACATCCACTGTTACCAGTCTGGATACCCCAGGTTCATGCATGGTCACACCCATTAACTGATTGGCCGCTTCCATTGAAATCTTGTTGTGGGTAATAAAGATAAACTGTACCTGATCAGACATCTCTTTGACCATATTGGCATAGCGCCCTACATTGGCGTCATCCAACGGCGCATCAACCTCATCCAGCATACAGAAAGGTGCAGGATTTAATTTAAAGATTGAGAACACCATGGCAATCGCCGTCATTGCTTTCTCGCCACCAGATAGCAGGTGAATAGATGAGTTCTTTTTACCTGGTGGGCGCGCCATTAGCGTAACCCCTGTATCCAGCAGATCATCCCCTGTCATCTCAAGGTAGGCATGACCACCGCCAAACAGTTTCGGGAACAGCTCCTGAATATGGCCATTGACCAGCTCAAAGGTCTCTTTAAATCTGGTGCGCGTCTCGCGATCAATTTTCTGGATCGCATTCTGCAGAGTCGTCAATGCATCTTCCAGCTCAGCATTTTGCTGATCAAGGTAGTCTTTGCGCTCTGACTCAATTTTGTACTCATCAATAGCCGCCAGATTGATGGGGCCAAGGCGCTGAATACGGTTGCCAATCAACTCCAACTGCTCTTCCCAATCCACCAGCGCCGCATCTTCATCCAGTGTTTCCAACAAGGTTTCCAGATCGGCTTTTTTCTCGGCAATCTGTTCTTCAATAGTGCGACTCAGGGTCCTTATCTCCTGGGCAGAAATACGCTGCTGCTCAAGCTTGCCCTGAACCTTCTGCACCTCGACTTCCATTTCACTGCGCAGCTTTTCCTGCTCGCGCATCTGGTGCTCAATGGCCTCGACAGCAGCTCGGACTTCGGCTAGTTCATTCTCAACCAGCAGGCGAGCTTCAAGCTGAGTTTCCAATTCAATCTTGTGACTATCAGTGGGATCTTCTTTGATATTAAAAGCTTCGCGCAACTGCTCGCGGCGCTCTTGAAGCCGCTCCACCTGCACTTCCAGACGGCTTATACCTTCTTTGATTGAGGTTAACTGAGTGCCCAGAGAGCCCTCGCGCATGGCCAGTTCCTGACGGCGATCGCGATCGTGGCGAGCGGTCTGGCGCACTTCATCGAGCTGGGTGCGGCAGGTGTCGCGCTGAGCAATAAGCTCTTCACGGCGCACTGTATCCGCCTCCATCTTGTCGATGGATTCCTGCAAAATAACCCGGGCTGCGGAGAGATTTTCCTGCTCGGTTTCGCTCTGGGTAACCACTTCAGCAAGCTCGTTTTCAGCGCGCTCTTTCCGCGCCTTGTACTGTTCAATCTGCACCTCAAAGCCCGTTAACTTGGAGCGCAAATCAGTATAGCTAGCCTGCTGCTGGGAAATATTGGCGGCAATTTCCTGACGGTTCTGCTCAAGACTCTGCATGCGCTGTTCATTAGTTTGGCGGGTCTTTTCCAGCTCGCCAATACTGTTATCCAACTGCTCCAACTCGGCAACAATGGTTTCCAGCTCTTGCTTGCGCTGCAGCACACCTGCAGTGGCATCTTTATCTCGAGCCACCCGCAACCAGTTATTGCCCAGCCAGATACCATCCTGGGTGACCACAGATTCTATGGCGGATAGCGAGGGCTGCATTTTTAATGCAGCGCCCAGACTTTCGACGGCATAGACATTGCTCATTAAACCGCGAGCTGCATCCCCTTTAACCAGATCCCTGAGCAGCCGGCCTTTATCACCAGATTGAACACTAGCAGCGGCATTGCCCACCAGTAGCAACTCACCCTTTTTAAAGTCATCCAGCATATCCACGGCGCCTGCGATATCGTCCACGGCAACCGCCTGCAAATAGCTGCCAAGCACAGTTTCAACCGCCACTTCCCAGCCACTGCTCGGTTCGACGGAATCGGCTAGGCGAGGTTTATCACCGAGGCCTTTGGCGGCCAGCCACTGTCGCTCGGCATCATCACCTTTGGCTGCCTGTTGCAATGCTTCGAGAGAGGCCTGACGACCTTTTAAGGTTTGCTGACGACTGCGGGCGCTATCGTGCTGCTCTGCGGCAATTTTTTCTTCGCCGCGCAATGCTTCGATTTCATCGGCATTGTCGACGCGCTGTTTCTCAATACTGTCGCGGTTAAGTTCCGCTTCAGACAGCATGGCCTGAATGGTGGCCATTTCTTCCTCAGCGGGACTGGCCTGAAAACTGCTGGCCTCGGTGGACAGTGATTCCTGTCGCTCGCTTAAACGACGCATCAGCTGTTCCAGATGCTGAATGCGAGACTGCTGCACCTCCGCCTGCTGTCTCGGGCTGGCTGACTTCTGATTGAACTCATCCCAGGTTTGCTGCCAACTCTGCATAGCCGCTTCTGCGGATTGCAGTGCCTCTGAGGAAATTGCTTCAGCGGCGGTGGCCTCTTCCAGCCCCGGCGCCAGTTCATCAAATTCTGCCTGCCATCCGGCGGCCTTTTGCCGATCCGCGGCCAGGTGCTGCTCCGCTTCGCTAAAGTTGCGCTCAGTCTGCTCCAGATCCTGGGACAGCTCCTGAGCCCGCTGCTGGGCGTGCTCTATGGCCTGTTCAATACGGGCAACGTCACCGCCAATTTTATAAAAACGCGCCTGCACTTCATTGAAAGCATCGCTGCGATCGGTAAATTCCGTGCGCAGTTTTTCAATGGCCGTGTCACAACCACTACGCTGGGTGATAAATTTTTCCTGCTCGATTTCCAGCGCACCAATCACCTGTTTTTGCTCGGTGGCAGAGGCGTTGTAACCACGCCATTTCAGGGCCAGCAATTCCGCGGAGATCTGACGCTCTTCTTTTTTATACTCAGCGTATTTCTCTGCGGCTTTAGCCTGACGCTCAAGACGACCCAGCTGACGACCCAGCTCATCGCGGATATCGGTCAGACGCTCAAGGTTTTCCATGGTGCGCTGAATGCGCCCCTCGGTATCCCGGCGGCGCTCTTTATATTTGGAAATACCTGCGGCTTCTTCAATATAAACTCGCAGTTCATCCGGCTTGGCCTCAATCAGACGGGAGATCATGCCCTGCTCAATAATGGCGTAACTGCGCGGACCCAGACCTGTGCCCAGAAAGATATCGGTAATATCACGGCGGCGGCATTTATTGCCATTGAGGTAGTAATTAGACTGACCATCGCGGGTCACTTTGCGCTTGATACCAATCTCATTGTAGGAGGCGTACTCACCGACGATACGACCATCGGAGTTATCGAATATCAGTTCAATAGAAGCCTGCCCCACTGGCTTGCGACCACCGGAGCCATTAAAGATCACATCAGACATGGACTCGCCGCGGAGATTCTTGGCCGAGCTCTCACCCATGACCCAGCGCACGGCATCGATAATATTCGATTTGCCACAGCCATTGGGGCCGACCACGGCGCACAGGTTACTTGGGAAGTTGACATTTGTTGGGTCCACAAAGGATTTGAACCCAGCTAATTTGATCGATTTAAGCCGCATGTTTAGTCATTCTACTTATATTCGGTCCAGTCCGTTGGCCGCAGGATTGCTTATCAGTTAGCCTTCAATTCTACACAGTCTGAGCCCTACACAAAACAGTAAATCATTGATTGAGGCATTTACTTTGGATCGGGCCATTATCAGAGACTAAAATCAGGCCCGTTGGTAGTGATTAAGGCCCCTGGCAGCTGACTTAAGGCCTCTGGCGATTGATAAAGAGCCGGATAATATCATTGGAGGGTAGCTCAACAATCTCAGAACTGGTCTCCCAGTCTCCAGACTGCGGTGTCGCTGAGCCAGTCGCCGATAATCGAGCCACCAGGCGCACCTCAGTGGTACTGGATATCCCCCGCCCCGCCATCAGCGCATCACTGTCGCTCAAAGTCAAAGTCGCAGGTAGATCGGCAGCCCGCAGCTTGCGTGCAGCTAGGGGCATAGGAGACCCGGAGGCCGCAACAACAGCCACAAATACCAGCTGGTCAGGGGTAAAGGCAATGTTCGAGTCCAGACTCACTGACAGCTTAATCTTCGGCCGATCAGACTGCTCCGGGGACAGCGGCTCGCCGCCAGAGAGTATTTTCTCAGCGCGCTCTATACCAACCAGCAGAGCCTGAGCTGTGGAACTGGCGGGATCCAAACTCTGACGAGCGCCCTGCCAATAGGTAACCGCCAACTGTAACTGACCATTCTGAAATGCCTGAATACCTTTTAAGCCCAGCACTGTAGGATTGCTGGAATCTACCGCAAAGGCTCTCTCCATAGCATCCACAACTGGCGCACTAAACGTAGTGCCTTGCAGCAGAAATAATGTCTCGGCATATTGCGCGAGCAGATACCCATCCTCTGGCTGAGCCTCAACGGCCGCAGCAAGATGCTGACTGGCGGAGAGCAGATCACCTTCTGCAAGTGCCGACTGGGCCAGCATAACCCAGTAATAAACATTTTCAGGACGCTGCTCGGCGCGCTGTGCAACTGCGCCGTCTAGCTGCTCACGCCATTGCTCAAACCGTTCAGCATCTTCAGTTAGCTCGGAGCCCTGCTCCATTAATCGAACAATTTCTTCGTCAGCATAGGCACCCAGCTTGTTGTAGCTAAGCCAAGTGATCAGAGGCACAGTGATAATCAGCACCGGCAGCAGCCACAGGCCTGATCTGCTGAGCTGCGATGCGGAATGCTCAGTCGCTGTATTGGTCAACAGGAGTTGCTGGGCATCCGCAAGCAGCTGTTCATACTGATCCTGGCTGATCTCGGCATTATCCAACTGGCGCTGGAACTGTTCCTGCTGCTCGCGAAAAATAGCCACATTGGTCTGCTCAACCGAGAAATCCGAGCTGGAACGGCGCCAGCTCGATATGAATGGGTAGAGGATAAAAATACTGGCGGCCACCAGCATCAGTATAAACATGGGCCAGAATGTCATTACTGTTTATCCTTATTGCGTAAAAGCTGATCCAGACGCTGTTGATCCACAGAGCTCAGTTGATCATTTTGTTCCACCGGCATATCGCTGCTGGAGCGATTAAAATACAGTCTGTAGAGAACCCATAAACCAAATAGCAGAAAAACCACCGGCGCAGCCCACAACAGCCAGGTATTTTGGTTCACCTCTGGTCGGTAAAGAATAAATTCAGAGTAGCGGCTCTTGAGATAATTTTTGATCTCCCGATCGCTCATGCCCTCCTCAAGCAACGTATGAACCTGAGCACGCAAATCCTCAGAGATAGGAGAATTGGAATCCGCCAGATTTTGGTTTTGACACTTGGGGCAGCGCAATTCCTGAACCAGCTGCTGATACCTGATGCGCAGAGACTCATCGGAAAATTCAACCACAGCTGTGCTGGCAACAGCCATGTTGGCGAGCAGCAAGCTGAGAACCGCAAACCCCAGCCCCCTCATTGAGAAACTCCGGTTAGCTCTTGGTACAGCGCCTTAAACTCAGCATCCCAAATGCGATCGTCCACCACCCCAACCCGACGATGGCGGATTATACCGTCGCCATCAACCAGATATGTTTCCGGTGCGCCATACACCCCCAGATCAATGCCCAGGCTACCCTCGGCATCGAAAATATTAAACTGATAGGGATTGCCCCGCTCATAAAGCCAAAGTTTGGCCTCAGCCCGCTGATCCTTGTAATTAAGGCCAACAATCACAACCCCCTGCTCGGCCAGGCTATTGAGCTTCTGATGCTCAATACGGCAGGCAAAACACCAGGTTGCCCAGACATTGACCAGCAGCACCTGACCGCGGAAGTCCTCGCGGCTGACAATCTCCTGATCACCCTCAAGCCGGGGTAAAAAGAATTCAGGAAAAGGTTCGCCAACCAGCGCAGAGGGCAATTCCTGAGGGTCTTTATCGAGCCCCAAAAGCAGCACAACACTGAGCGCGGCAAAGAGCGCCAGAGGGATAAATAGTGCGAGTCTATTCATCAGCCCGGCACCATATTCACAGTATTCTCTGTGCTCTTGCGTCTGCGCCGGTAACGTTTATCCATCGCAGCTAGCAGGCCACCCAGAGCAATCATCAAACCGCCCAGCCAGATACAGCGCACAAATGGCTTCACCTGCAGCCGGATAGCCCAGGCCTGACCTTCGAGGGGCTCGGCGAGAGAAACATAGAGATCACGGCTGAGGGCAGCATCGATAGCGGCTTCGGTCATCACCTGCCCGCCCGCTTTGTAGTTACGCTTTTCCGGTAGCATCACAGTGCTAAAGCCTGACTCAGACTGCACCTTGATCTGCCCCCTGTAGGCAATATAGTTAGGTCCCTGAACCTGCTCGACACCGGCAAATTCAAACTCATAATCAGCCACCTGTGCTGTATCTCCCGGCATCATGCGCACATCAATCTGGGCATCATAGATACTACTGAGGCCAACACCTAGAATGCACACAGCCAGGCCTATATGGGCGCAGACCATACCCCAATAGCTACCGGACAGGCGCCTGATATGACCCACTTTGCCCCCCAGTTTGTCGGACAGATCTGTCAACGTCATGGTGACCACCCAGAAAAACAGCAGCAAAGTAAATACCGCGCCGAAGGAATAACTTTCCCAGGACATCTGAGGCGCTAAAAAAAGCGGCAGCACCAGAGCTGCACAAACCGAGACTATCCCAGGTATAACCCCTTTGTTGAGCAACAGCGAAGAATCGGTTTTTTTCCATCTGGTAAAGGCCGCAAATCCAACACTTAGCGCCAGACCGGACATTAGCGGCACAAAAAAGAAATCAAAATAGGGAGGGCCAACAGAAATCTTGCCCAGATCCAATACATCGGCCAGCAATGGATACAGGGTACCCACCAGAATCATGGCCATGGAACTGACCAGCAAAATATTATTTACCAGCAACATCATCTCTCTCGACCAGGCCCCATAACCAGCTGCCTTGTGCATGGCCGGGCCGCGCAGGGCAAACAGCAACAGTGAACCGCCAATGACCACAGCCAAAAACGCCAGAATAAACACCCCTCGCTCAGGGTCACTGGCAAAGGCATGTACCGAGGTCAAAATACCGGAGCGAACCAAAAAGGTGCCCAGCAGACTCAGGGAGAAGGCAAAGATCGCCAGCAGCAAAGTCCAGCTGCGGAACACACCGCGCTTTTCCGTCGCTGCGATACTGTGCACCAGAGCCGTACCCACTAACCAGGGCATAAATGACGCATTCTCTACCGGATCCCAGAACCACCAGCCGCCCCAGCCCAGCTCGTAATAGGCCCACCAGCTGCCAAGGGTGATACCTATGGTCAGAAAAACCCAGGCCAAATTAATCCAGGGCCGCGACCAGCGTGCCCAGGCACTGTCAAACTGTCCACCGATCAGGGCGGCAATAGCAAAGGCAAAGGGCACAGCAAAACCCACATAGCCCATGTACAACATGGGCGGATGCACAATAAGACCAAAATCCTGTAGCAGAGGATTGAGGTCGCCCCCCTCCAGCGGTGCAATGGGCAAAATGCGTTCAAACGGGTTGGAAGTCAGCAGCAGAAATAGCGCAAACCCAACAGCGATAGCGCCCAGTATCGACAGCACCCGAGCAGAGAGCTGCAGAGGTAGATCCCGGCTGAACATTGCCACAGCCCCAGACCAGCCAGCGAGAATCAATGCCCACAGCAGCAGCGAGCCCTCGTGAGCGCCCCAAACCGCGCTAAATTTAAAGCGGTCCGGGAGCAAAGTATTAGAGTTATTGGCCACATATCTAAGGGAGAAATCATCCAGCAAAAAGGCATTGGCCAGGCAGGCAAAAGACAGGCCCATAAAGACAAACTGACCCACAGCCATAGAGCGGCCCAGCTCCATCCAGCTGCGGTAACCATTAAAGGATCCGAGCATGGGCACCAGCGCCTGAACCAGGGCAAAACACAGTGCGACAATTAAAGCTGCATGTCCCAACTCAGGCGTCATTGCGCTGCTTCCTGTCGCTGCTTGCTCTCATAGGCGGCATTCATTGCGTCAGCCACCTCGGGAGGCGTGTAATTCTCATCATGTTTAGCCAGCACTTCATTGGCCTGCAACACCAGGTTTTCATCCAGCTTGCCCGAAGCAATAGCGGCCTCGCCCTCGGCAAACAGGTCGGGAAGAATACCGCCGTACTGCACATCCAATGTGGCCATACCATCGGTGACAGTAAACCGAACATCCAGAGAGTCTGGTGAGCGCACCACAGAGCCGTCAACCACCATACCGCCAGCCCTTATGTTGACCGACTGGGGCGCTTCCCCCGCGGCAATCTGTGCCGGGGTATAAAAGTAATTGGCATTCTGACCAATCATATAAGCTATAAGTCCCACCACCAGAGAGGCGGTAACCACAATAAGAATCACCATCTGCAGGCGCTGTTTGCGTATTGGGTGCATTATTGCTTTTCCTCCCCGGCCCCGCGGCGCCGCTGCTCCCGGCGCAACTGCCGGGCAATAGATTTTAAATTGGCGCGATGTAACTGCAATGGCCGCACCAGCAGCCAGCCCATCACCAACAAGGACACCAGCACAGCAGTCCAGACATAGGGGCCATGACCTGCCATCTCCAGCATCTGCTGAAAACTATCAAACTGAAACTTCATTCTTCAGCCTCCCCTGCTGAGTCTTTATCAGCCTGCAATGCCAGCTCACAGACCCATGCGGCTTTGCGCTCGCGCTGCAATATCTCAGCGCGGGTAAATAAAATTAATGCCAGAGCATAAAAGCAGTAGAGAGCGATAATCATCATCAACAGAGGCTGGAACATATCAATATGCATGCTCGGGGCTGAGGTCAGCTTGATAGTGGCTGGCTGATGCAATGTGTACCACCAGTCCACAGACTTGTAGATAATCGGAATATTGACTGTGCCTACCAGAGCCAGAATAGCGCTGGCCTTATTGCCAGACTCCTGACTGTGAAATGCATATTGCAGCGCCAGCACCCCCAAATAGAGAAATAGCAAAATCAACATAGAGGTAATGCGCGCATCCCAAACCCAGTAAGTGCCCCAGGTAGGCTTGCCCCAGACAGCACCGGTAAACAGCGCCAAAAAGGTCAGTGCAGCGCCAATGGGAGCGGCTGATTTCATCACCATATAGCTGAGCTTCATTTTCCAGATCAAACCGATAGCACCGGCAATTGCCATCAGATAATAACCAGCCAGAGCTAGGAACGAGACTGGAACATGGAGATAAATAATACGAAAACTATTGCCCTGCTTGGCATCCTGAGGCGCATAGCCGAGCCCCCAGACCAGACCAGCAGTTAATAACAGTAATGTCAGGGTCCACAGCCATGGCAGCCAGCGACCTGTGGTTTCGTAGAACCAGCGCGGAGATCCCAGTCGATAAAACCATGTCCAATCCCGATTTGAAGCCATAATCTACAAAACCCTTAAAAGTTAATTGCTGCTAACCAGCCGCAGCGCACCAGCAATGGCCAATGGACAGAGCGCAATCGCTGCGCAGAGCATGGCCGCCAATATTGCCAGAGGCCCCAACCAGTTAAATCCATCCACCGCGGTCTGCACCGCAGCACTGCCGAAAATAATCACCGGTATATACAGCGGTATCACCAATATGGACAACAGTAAGCCACCTTTGCGCAATGATACGGTCAGCGCCGCACCCACTGCACCAATCAGACTAAGGCAAGCGGTGCCTACAGCTAAACTGGCCATCATCGGCCCCATGGCCACTGGGGGCAGTGACAGCATCAGACCAATAAGCGGCGACACCATTGTCAGGGGCAAACCTGTCACCAGCCAATGGGCTGTGACCTTGCCCAATACTGGCAGTGCCAGTAGTTGCGGGGCAATTAACATCTGCTCCAGAGAACCATCCTGGTGGTCTGTGGCAAATAACCCCTCTGTCGACAGCAAGGTTGCCAATAGCGCCATCACCCAAATCATACCCGGAGCCAGCTCC